>Ga0335398_10004323_pt1 | contig 19818 bp, 21 predicted proteins | sample BON03_FD_205742 | JGI IMG/M metagenome (GOLD analysis project Ga0335398, IMG submission 205742) | Freshwater microbial communities from Lake Bonney liftoff mats and glacier meltwater in Antarctica - BON-03 (spades assembly) (version 2) | ecosystem: Environmental > Aquatic > Freshwater > Ice >... | reverse complement strand
TCGGCGTGCCAGACGATGATGCCATTCAGCGTGACCGTGTGCTTGCCCGTGTGCATCAAGCCGAAGCCGACGTCGTCGCCGCGCACGAATACCGGCAACGGATTGTCGCTCGTGATCGTGATCGGAAACGCGGTGTACCACCACGCGGTGTAGGCGAATTTAATCTCGGGCGCGTCGAGCAACGCGATCTCGCGATCGCGCATGTCGTCATCGCGGCCGAGCGCTTGCAGCGGGTAGATCGAGCGCCACGAATACTCGGCGCCAGCCTCGAACTGCATCCACTGGCGCTCTTCGCTGAGCATCGCGCCGTGCACACACAACTTTTCGTCCTTGGCAAACCTGAACAACGCCATCGTGCGCACGAGCGCTTCCGGCTCGAGCGTGATGTCGTCGTCCATAAATAACACGTGCGTCGCCCAGCCGTCGCGGCGCAGTTGCATCAACCCGCGGGCGAACCCTCCCGCCCCGCCGAGATTCAAATTGCCGAGTACGGTAAGCGGCGCGTCGCTCGGCGCGTCGAACTTAATGTTGCGGGCGTTGTCGACGACCAACACGCGCACGGCGCCCTGCAGAGATTCGGTACCACTGATCAGATCGAGCACATTGCGTACCGTCTTGGTCACGTACTCCTGTCGATTGAATGTCGTTATCGACAGCGAAAGCCGCACCTCGTGCGCCGGCGCTTGCGGCGTAAACCAAAAGCCGCCGTGCACGATCACGTCTCCGGTGGCGACGATGCGCACAAACAGGGTGCCTACATCCGAACTGCGCAACTGAGGCGCCTGCAGGGTGACTGGCTCGGCGCCCAATTCGCACGCAACTACAACGCGCTCAGTCTTGCCAAGCTCGGCGTTGCCGTACACGGCGACCAGCTCGACGCGCCCCACGCCGACAGCGTCGACCCGCACCCACAGATCATCCACGAGGGTGACGCGCCGCCACCTGCCTGCTGCAAAAACGCCAAATGCTGTGTCAAAACTCAGCGTTGCGGGACCAGTCAAAGTGACAGAGTCTTTGCCGACCACGGCGCTGCCGGTCGTGCGCGCGTACAACAACGGCTCGGGCGTCTTCGGTGTCGGCAGCGTCAGACGCTGCAGCAGCTGCTCAACCACCGAGCGGGTCCGTGAAAAATGCGGGCAGCACGCCAGATTCGTTGAGCAGTTGCAAGGTCCGCTCGGCGGCGGCGAGCGCCTCAAAAATTGTCACATCCATGTCTAGATAACGGTAGGTGCCGAGGCGCCCCAAAAAGGTGACCCCTCGTTCTTGGCGCGCAAGTTGTACGTAGTTGAGCAACTGCTCCTTTTCTTTCACTAATCGAATCGGATAGTACGGCGTATCGTTGGGTTCGGCGAGACGACTAAATTCACGATACGTAACAGTGCGCTCGTGCGTCTCCCACGGCGCGAAGTGCTTGTGTTCGGTGATGCGCGTAAACGGCACGCCTTCATCGCAGTAATTCACGACGGGGTGTCCCTGAAAGTCGCCGTCGCTCACCTGTTGCTCGAAATCTAAGGTGCGGTAGCCGAGGCGGCCGTGTTCGTATCCGAAATAGGCATCGATCGGCCCCGTCCAAAACACATGGTCGTACTGCGCGCACTGCGATTTGGCAAACACCGTGTTCAAACTCACCTTGATCTGCGGGTGGTCGAGAATCGCCTCGACGATCGGCGTATACCCGTGCTCGGGGATGGCCTGATACGGATGATTAAAATACGAATCGTCGTCGGTGAAACGCACTGGCAAGCGGGCCAAAATGCTGGCCGGCAATTCTGTCGGGTCTACGCCCCACTGCTTCTTGGTATAGCCAGCGAAGAACGCCTCATACAATTCGCGGCCGACGAATTTAAGCGCCTGATCCTCGAATGTCACGGGCGCCGTGATCGTCTTGTCGCTCTTCGACTCGATAAACGCTTCGGCCTCTGCAGCATTGAACGAGGTGCCAAAAAACTGATTAATCGTGCGCAGGTTCACCGGCAGCGAATACATCTCTCCGCCCGACAAAGCCTTGACCTTGTGGTTGTACGGCTTCATCACGCCGAACCGATTGATGTACGCCCAGACGTGCTCGTGCTGGGTGTGAAAGATGTGCGGCCCGTAGGTGTGCACCATCACGCCGGTCTCGTGGCGCTGCGTGTGGCAGTTGCCGGCGACGTGGCTGCGGGTGTCGAAAACGGCGACCTCGTGCCCCGCTTCGGCCAGTTGGCGGGCCATCACGGCGCCCGAAAACCCAGCGCCAACAATGGCAAACGACCGTGATAGCACGGGGTGAATACTACGTCTTAGAGAACTAGTGCGACAGCCACGGTGCGCACAGACCATCTACGTCGCGCACTTCGATGCGATCGCGATTGGCCCATGTGACCTGATTCTCTGGGTCGGGGCGCAACTTAAATGTGTGAAACGACATCTCTGTGGTGTCGATGCTGAGGATACGACCGACTAGGGACTCGCCGATTGCGAGCAGCAACTTAATTGTTTCTAGCGCCTGAATCGAGCCGACGATGCCGGGTAATACGCCGAGCACGCCGGCCTCCGCGCAACTCGGGGCCAACTCTGCTGGCGGCGGCTGCGGCACCATGTCGCGATATGTCGGCCCATTCTTCGGGTCGAACACAGTGACCATGCCCTCGAACCTGAAAATCGAACCATGCACGACCGGGATACCTAACTTCACGCTGGCGTCGTTCAGCACGTAGCGGCTCGGGAAGTTGTCGGCACCGTCGACGATCACGTCGTATCCCGAAATGATGTCGAGGATGTTGCTGGCATCGAGGCGTGTGTCATAGGTGACGACGTTGACATCGGGGTTGAGCATCGTCAGCGTCTTCTTTGCCGAGTCAACCTTGCGATCGCCGATGCGATCGATGTTGTGCAAAATCTGTCGTTGCAGGTTCGATGCATCGACTTCGTCCATGTCGACAATGCCGATTGTTCCAACACCTGCCGCCGCCAAGTACAAAGCAGCAGGTGAGCCAAGGCCGCCGGCGCCCAACAACAAGACTTTGCTCGCCAACAACTTGGCCTGACCGGCGACGCCAACTTCTGGCAACAAGATATGGCGCTGATAGCGGTTGCGCTGCTCAGCCGTGAGGTTCGCTGGCGTGCTCCACGCCCGGCCCTCATCCTTCCACTTGCCGAAACCGCCGACCACCGAATAGACGTCGGTATATCCGAGTTCTTGCAAAGTCTTGGCAGCAAACGCGCTGCGCACTCCACCGGCGCAATAGACCACGACCGGAGTCGATTTGTCGATCACATTGCTTTCGATCTGCGCCTCGAGGTGACCGCGCGCGATGTGCAACGCATTGGGCAAGGCACCCTGCTCGTACTCGTCGGGTTCGCGCACGTCGAGCACGATCGCTCCGCCCGCTTCGATGCGCGCTGCGGCGCCGGCCGTATCAATTTCGGTGATCTGAGATTTTGCCTGCGCCAGCAGGTCACGGAATCCGGCCATGGCTCAATCCTACCGCGATACCCGACTAAATCTGTCAGGTATCGGTTAGCGGTTAGCCGACGATCCGCGGCAGCAGTTCGCTCAATTCTCCGACCAAAACGACGTCACTGTAGTGATCCATCGCTGTAGGTTCGCCGTTGACAATCACAACCTTGGCCCCCATCGCCTTGGCCCGCGGCACCACATTGGCGGCAGGTCTAACAGTCAATGAAGAGCCCACTGCCAACAACACGTCGCAGTCTTCGCTCGCCGCCATTGCCCGCTCAACAACTTCGGGCACGAGTGCCTGCCCAAAACTAATTGTGTCGCTCTTCAAAATGCCGCCACACAATTCACACGCCGGGTCGCTATCGCCTTCGCGCACACGTTGCAGCGTTGCTTGCATCCCTCTTCTGTCGCCACATGACCAGCAAATGCTGAACCGCATAGTGCCGTGCATCTCGAGAACATTTTCTGGGAGGTGCCCAACATGCTGGTGTAGTCCATCAATATTCTGCGTGATTACCGCCACAAGAACACCGCGTTGCTCGAGCGCAAAAATTGCGCGATGACCGTCGTTGGGCACAGCCGCCCACGCCGGCGACGCCAACCTGTTGCGCCAAGCAATTTGACGAATCTCTGGGTCGTTTAGGTAATGACTCAGTGTCGAGACCTTCTCCGCCTCCGGATTCTTCGTCCAAACGCCGTTGGGTCCGCGAAAGTCTGGGATGCCAGAATCTGTCGAAATCCCGGCCCCGCTAAAGACCGTGATCGACTTCGCCGCCCCGATGATCTGCCGCGCCTCTTCGATTAATCCATCACATGGCCCTGCCCGATCGCTCATAGTTACAAGTTTGGCCTAGATAGGTGCGGCGCCGCACACATCGGCGCATGTCAATTGATCAACTTTTACTAAGCACAAAACTGGTAGTCGTGCCGTGGAGCGACCCCGTCGTTGAGGCAGTCGGATACGAAGCCCGCTCGGGTTACGTCGAATTGTTCTGGCTAAACGTTCTCGGCCCATCAGCAACGTGGATACTGCGCCGACTGGCGGCCGGCTTCGATGCCTTTCCGGGCGGTTACGAACTCGACTTGCCGAGCACGGCCAGCGCGCTCGGCCTCTCGTTCTCAGACAAGCCAAATAGCCCTTTCACGCGCGCGCTGAAGCGCTGCGTGTGGTTCGGCATCGCCCAACCCTTGCAAGGCGGCCTCGCCGTTCGTCAAATGCTGCCGCCGGTTTCGCATCATCAACTCGCGCGCATGCCGCTCGAACTGCAACAAGCGCACGAAGCGTGGATCAGCGAAGGTGAAGAAAAAAATTCGACAGCACAACAGCAACGTGCGACCGCGCTAGCGCAGGTGATGCTCAGTCACGGCGACGACGCACTACTGATCGAGTCGCAACTTATTGCCGTTCGTGTGGCGCCCGGGGTTGCTGCTGTCGTGGCTGCGCAGGTGGCGCATCGACATGCAGCCACGGCACAAAGTTAGGCATAAACGCCCAGCTCGTGCGGTGAATAGCGCACGGCCCGTAACCCTGTAACGCCGCCCGATGCTTTGGGCACGGGTAACCCTTGTTGGTGTCAAAGTGCCACTGCGGGTATTCATCTGCGCACTGGCGCATCAAGTTGTCCCTCGTAACTTTGGCGACCACCGACGCGGCGGCCACAGACAGGCACGTCATGTCGGCCTTGACCTCGGTGATTACGCGAGCAATGTGCGGCGAAATAAAATCCCAAGTGCCGTCAACGATCGCAACGTCGGGCAGCACGCCAAAATTGTTGACCAGTTCGTCGATGGCCCGCTTGGCAGCCAAACGCTGCGCGGCGTTCATGCCCAGCAGATCGCACTCCTGCGCGCTCGCTGCGCCAACAGCCCATGCGGCCGAGGTGCGCGCCACCGATTCAAATACGCCGTCGCGCTTGGATTCGGCGATCTGTTTTGAATCGCGCACGCCGCCCATCGATGCTGCCGGATCGGCAGCATCGAGAATGTCTGCTCGCAGCACTGCCGCGCCAATCATCAACGGACCCGCCCACGCGCCCTTGCCCACCTCGTCAAACCCAACGATGCACGAAAAGCCCCGTTCTCGAAGACGCTTTTCGAGATTTGTCGTTGGTGGCACGGTCTTCATCGGCACGGGCTCATCGACATGGGTTTCATCGGCACGGGTTAATACTTAAAGCCGGCCAGCAATGCCTCGCCCGTGGCCTCGTTGCTTGACCAGTTTGGGTCGCACCTGCCCGCGCTCAAGTGCACTCCAGGTGGGCCAGCGACCTCCCACAACATCGCCGGCAGTTCACCATGCCAGCGCAGCGCGCAACTAATCGTGCGAGTTGCGTCGACTACCAGCGCATAGGCCTCGATGTTTAGGCCCAGCCATTTGCTCGGTATCGAGTTAGCGAACAACACTGCGCCGCCGTCGCGTCGCGGTGAAACAAGTTGCTCCTCCACCCAGGCGATACCACGAACGCCGATTGGCATCTCTGCGAGGAATGCTTCTGCCACTTCTTCTGGCAACACCTCGGCAAGCCTCGCCCGAGATCGCGCCACATCCCCACTAGCGCGCGTCTCTCCGACAGATTCAAATAACCACTGGGCCGCAAAAAGCGCACGCTCGACATCCCATGCAATCTTCTTAGCGCGCGAGTTGCTCGCAAAAATCGATTCGACGGCGCTCGCTAATTCGGCAATGTGTCCGCCAATTTTCTCTCCCATTCGATGCATCTCGTGCAACGTCAAGATGTAGCCGACGGGGTCACTCGCCATTGCGTCGATGGCGTTGGCACCGGTTATCAAAATATCCGCGCGGGTGCGCGCGATCGTGTCGGAGATTGTCTTGTCTGGCAGTACCAAGCGGCTGGCATGGTCGATGGCGGTCGACCAACCGCGCTGCAGTTGTGCAAAATCAGCAAGACCCTCTGGCAATTTCGTCAACGCATGCGCACCGCTCGCGAGCGCGACCCTAAGAGTCGACGTGTGCCCGACAGGAAACACGACGCTGCCCGCCGGCAGTGAAATGCCCTGTACGAGGCTTGCGCTCGGCGGCCGTTGGCTCAGCACGTCGCCGCGCGTTACAGCCACCGCCACTGGCAGGGTCGACTGATTCTCAAACTCGACAACGATCAACAGGCCGCTATTAACGACACCGTAGATGCGTTGCACCACGTCGCCGCTCGGCACGCGCAGCCGCGTCTCAATTAACGGCAGTCCACCACGGCGTTCTTGGCGCACCGTGCCCTCTGTGGCGGGGTCGTGCCAGCGGTCGTCGGCGGCCACAAACCAATCGAGCGGCGCGCTGCCGTCGCTGGGCCGAATCGAGCCGCGTTCATTGACCAGTGCGTGCCACGAACCGCCGCGAATACCCACCAGGTGGGTCGTCGGGCGCACCCGCGGTGTAATCGAGAGACCGGCCACTGCTCAAGTATTGCCGAGCGCAACTAGTTGCGACTATTCGGATTTGTTGCTACGCGACAGCAACACTCGCCACGCGTCAGCGGCGCTAATCTCGCCCTCGCAAACCGCCGCGACTTGCTGCGTGATCGGCATCTCAACGCCGTGACGGCGAGCGAGGGCGAGCACTGCCGACGCGCTCTGAACGCCCTCGGCAATAGTCTGCATCGAGGCGGTGATAGCTAGAATCGACTCGCCCCTCCCGAGGCGCATACCGACAGTCGTGTTGCGGCTGTGTGCCGAAGCACACGTCGCCATCACGTCGCCCAGGCCTGCCAGACCGGCAAATGTCTGCGTTTGTGCGCCAAGCGCTGCTCCAAGTCGCGACATCTCGGCGAGACCGCGCGTCACGATCGTCGCCCGCGTGTTTTCGCCAAAACCGAAGCCCTGGGCAATACCCGTCGCGATTGCGACAACATTTTTTACGACGCCTCCAATCTCGCACCCGACCACATCGGGGTTCGTGTACAGCCGAAACGCGGGCTTAGCAAATAACTCCTGCAGCATCATGGCAACGTCGAGATCTTCGCAAGCGATCACGCTGGCAGCTGGTTGGCCAGCAAGAATTTCGTGCGCCAAGTTCGGACCGCTCAACACCGCAACAGGGTTATTCGGCGCGATTGCGCCAATGACCTCGCTCATGCGCAGCAGACTGATCCGCTCCAGACCCTTCGACAAACTCATCAGCACTGCGCTACTGCGCAGATTTGGTGCGACCTCGCGCATCACGCTGCTCATCGCCTGCGACGGCACGGCCATCGCCACTACATCAGCCCCGGCGACAGCGGCCGCAATATCACTCGTCGCGCGCAATGCTTCGGGCAACTTGTGCTCGCCCAGATACCTGCTGTTGGTGTGCTTCTTATTGATCTCGTCAACAAGTTCGCCACGACGTGCCCACAAGATTGTCTCGTTGCTCGGCGCGTTGAGTACGGCGATCGTCGTGCCCCACGAACCGCCCCCGACAACACAGATCCGCATTCCCACGAGATCTAAGCGTATGACTAGCAGCCAGCCGTAGGCTGTCTCGGTGGTCGCGCCGACATCGACGAGTGTTGTAATCGTCCCGATCAAATCTTTCACTGGCGCCAAAGAACGTCTGGCCAGCGCACTTACGGCGCCAGAACGCGCCAAATTGGCTCGTTTTATGGCCCTTCGGGTATTACGAGCGGCGGCGCCACTACCGGTGCTGGTGGTGTGCGACGACGACGAAGTCACTGCATGGGCACTGCTCAACGGTGCCACTGTCGTGCGCCAAGACAAGCCCGGTCTCAACAATGCCGTGCAATCTGGCTTCGCGGCCGCTCGAGACGCCGGTTTCAAATGGGCGGTAGTCTGTCACTCTGATCTACCGCTAGCGAACCGTCTTGATCACTTGCTCGATCACTTGCACGATGGATTGCCAGATTCTGGGCCTACTCTAGATCGCGCGCTAGTTATCGTCGGCGATCAGCACGGAGACGGCACCAACGTGCTCGTTCTGGCCACCAGTTACAATTTCGAATTTCACTACGGGCCATCGAGTTTCACCGCGCATTGCGCCGAGGCTGCCCAACAAGGCCTTGACTTGCGCATCGTTGCCGACGCCGCGCTCGCTATCGACATCGACACGCCGAGCGATCTCGCCCACCTACCGTCTAACTGGCGCGATTAACCGCAATTTCTTAACTCGCATCTAGTTTGCAGACATAAAAAAACCGGAGGGCTTTCGCCCCCCGGTTTGCAGTTCTCCGAACCGATTATTAATTGTGGCTATGACCTTATTTCTTTTTTGCGGCCTTCTTAGCCTTCTTCTTCTTTGCTGGTGCCTTTTTAGCGGCCTTCTTCTTCTTTGCTGGTGCCTTTTTGGCGGCCTTCTTGCGCTTGGCTGGTGCCTTTTTTGCGGCCTTCTTTTTTGCTGCCATTTGATTTCTCCTTAGGTAGGTATTTCTATTTATTTCGGTTTGGATTAAGTGCACTCTTCAGCGTTGAGCTTGAAGTGAACTTCATTGCTGTAGAAGCTGGTACCTGAACCGGTGCACCCGTTTGCGGGTTACGGCCGACACGAGCCTTGCGCTTCGATGTGCTGAACGAGCCAAAGCCCGGCCATGCAATCTTGTCGCCATGAATTGCGGAGGTTACGACGAGTTCAAAGAATGACGCGATGGTTCTTTCGGCATCTGCCTTAGACACACCGGCTTTCTCTGACACTGCATCAATGAGCTCTGCTTTTGTCATTTCTTACCTTGCTTTCTCGGAATCGGCTAACTGCCAATATCTATTTGAGTATGTCTGTGCGACAAATGCAAGCATTCAACGCTTCGACGACGTCACGGGTTAATTTTTTTTAAACTTCTAGATTTCAAAAAATTTTGTAAAATCAGCGCAAAACTTTTTGATTGTGCGACAATTTTCTACCCGACCAGCGACACCGAGAACTCGTCGCGGCGGCGTGCGGCTGACAAATGGACCGATTTCTAAAACCCTTACTGGCATTGGGTCTACGGGCGTCAACAAAATGAAACCTAGATGTTTGTTGGGTCTCCTAAAAGGGTCTAATCGCTCCATACAAACATTGGCTTCCAGCCGCAGATAAGCCTTTTGCTGGGGTCTGGTCACGACCCCAGTTTGTACCCATTTTTGCCCCCAAAAAGATCTTTAAAATATTTTAAAAATAATTCGAAAAAGTGTCGCCGCCGAGAAGCTTTTTGAGAAATTCCTGCCATCCACCATCCACCATCCACCATCGGCCAGTCGCGAGCAGTCACACTTAGCAATGTTGCTGACCTCACCGTCTCATCCTGATCACCAGACAAGCCTCGACTCGTCAGCTAGTGGTGACTCCGACGTGAACGTCACTGGCGACATCGCCGTCGCCAATATCGCAATCGCCAACGCCAGCGGCGTGGCCACGCGCGTAGTTCTAGACACATCAGTGTTGGTCGCCGATCCCACCAGCATGCTCAACTTTCCCGGCTGCGACGTCGTGATCCCGCTAACTGTCGTCGAAGAACTTGACGGCTTGAAGACGCGCATGGATGATGTCGGTCGCTCAGCGCGAACCGCGTTGCGCACGATCGAAGACCTGCGTCGCAAAGCGGGTGGTTCGCTCGCTAAGCCGATGGCGGTGCACGACGCGCCGGTAGGCGGCACCGTGCAAATCGAAATCAACGGCATCCAGCGTCACTTACTGATCGAGCACGGGCTCAACCCCGAGATCCCCGACAACCGCATCATCGGCGCCGCACTCGGCCAGGCCCAACACGCCCCGACCGTTGTGCTTTCTAACGACGCGGCGCTGCGAATCAAAGCCGCCCACCTCGGTCTCACCGCGCAAGAGCATCAACCCGTCGGCACCAACGCGGCGACGCGCCCGATGGGCTGGCAAACCTTTGACACTTCGGCCGAAGTCATCGACGTGCTGTACCAATCTGGCGGCGTCGAGAAGTCGAGCTTCGCGGGCGGATCAACGCTTCGCGAAAATAATTTCGCAGTGTTGCGTTCGGGTTCGCAATCGGCACTCACCCGCTGTCGCAGTGACGAGCTCACGCTGCTGGCGCCGTCTGCACCAGAGGCATGGGGCCTGCGCTCGCGCAGTAAAGAGCAGCGCTTCGCCCTCGAACTACTACTCGACCCAGAGATCACGGTGATCGCCCTCGACGGTCGCGCCGGCACGGGCAAGACCGTGATGGCGATCGCGGCGGGCCTCGAACAAGTGGTCGAGAAACGTCGCTACGAAAGGCTCGCGGTGTACAGGCCGCTCGTGCCTGTCGGTCGCGCCGATGTCGGTTTCTTGCCCGGCGGACTAGACGAAAAACTTGACCCGTGGATGTCGGCGATTCACGACGCGATCGTGGCGCTCACCGATCACCGCTCGAGTCGCGATGCCCGCGGCCTAATCGACGACCTTACGGATCGGGGCCAACTGACCCTCGAGTCTGTGACGTTCTTGCGCGGTCGTTCGCTGCAACAACAGTTCGTCGTCGTCGACGAGGCCCAGAACCTAGAGCCCACCACTCTGAAGACGATCCTGACCCGCGTCGGCGAGGGCACCAAAGTCGTATTCACCGGCGACACCAGCCAGATCGATGCCCCCTATATGGGCGAGTCGAACAATGCCCTGGCCGTGCTGATTCACGCCTTTGCCGGCCAGGCCTGCTTTGGCAACATCACCTTGACGGCCTGCGAGCGTAGCGAAGTGGCCAGTCTGGCCGCCGAGTTGCTGTAAGCCCCAGAATCGATCGCGCAGTGCAGGTGGGATCATTGAAGCCGAGTCGGTGACTAATCGGATGACAACGCTCTCCGTGTAGCCGGAAACTTGGCGGTGATCATGTTCCGGCTCGCAACGCCTCCACGGGTTCCATTCGCGCAGCGCGCAGCGCGGGATAGAGGCCCGACACGAGTCCAATGAAGGCTCCAATAACCGGAGCGACAAGCGGTGCTACTGGATCGATGACTGGGGTCCATGCCTGGTAGGCCGACACAGACACGATAATCGACAGCGCATCTTCGATCGCTTCGAACGGATCGATGACGGTCGTGGCCGCAGGGAAGGCGGGTTCGGCCTGGGTCTCTCCATCGTGGCGAGTATCGCCCGCAGTCACGCGGCCACTGTGGCAGTTGCTGACAATAACCCGGGCGCTGTGTTCATCGTCACGTTCCCGCGCCCATAATCTCGGTGGGTCGCCACGTGTGACCACATTACGGGAGTTTTATCTTGTTTATCTGTTACTTGTTACTAATTCAGCGTATATTCTGTCATGAAACGGACAGCAGTCCGTTTCTGTACAGCGGAGGATCCAGATGTCTCTCATTGAGCGACAAAATGAAGTCCCAAGCAGGACGATTCACGAGAGCGTGGATTGGACGCAGTTCGCCAACTGCAAAGGCAAGATGAAATTGTTCTTTGCCCCGCGAGCTGAAAGACCTGAGGCGCGCGAACGACGCGAATTCAAGGCACGCAAATTGTGCGCAGAGTGCCCAGTGCAAAGTGACTGCCAGAGTTATGCCCGTGATAATCGCGAGTACGGCTATTGGGGCGGAGAGAACGAAGAAGATCGCCACCTCGCCGGTTTCACGATTGCGGCGCCAATCGGTATCCGCGCTCGCGGCGCTCGTTCTATTGTTACATCGTCGTAATAACCTCTTGCGCAACTGACCAGACACGACTCACCAGACGCACATCAATCTGTCAAGATGGATGCATGACGCCATCCGATAATTCAGTCGACCCAAGCGAGTTCGTCACCCAGTTCATCGAGAACATCGAGCACAGCCGTTTCACCGCCGCGATGGACATGGTCTCTGACAACTGCGAATACGACAACGTGCCCTTTAACAAGGTCTTCGGCAAAGACGCCATCGTCTCGGTGCTGTCAGAGTTTCTGGCCGCCAGTACCCGCGTCGAGTGGCTGATTCACCACCAGGTCAGCAGCGGCGACATGCAACACGGGGTGGTCATGAACGAGCGCACAGACCGCTTCGAGATCGACGATCGCTGGATCGAACTGAATATCGCGGGCCTGTTCGTCGTCAGCGAGGGCAAGATTGCGCTGTGGCGTGACTATTTCGATCGCGACAGTTTCACCAAGGCGCTCGCCGAAAAATAGACTGCCACACTCTGCGCCTAGTCTCGTGCCCATGGGCATGATGCGCTTCGCAGTCGTCGACACCGAGACGACTGGCCTATCCCCCGACAACGATCGACTCCTACAAATCGGCGTTGTCGTCGTTTGGGCCGACGGCCAAATCGAGAACCAATTCGCCACTCATATCAAGCGCCGCTTCCTCAAGCCAGGCCACCTCGGCGCCCACTTCGTGCACGGCATCACCCGCAGCGATCTGCGCAACGGTATCCACATCAGCGAAGCGTTACTGGCGATGCAAGAGATGATTGCGGGTTGCGTTTTCACGGCCCACAACGCCCAATTCGACTTAGGTTTTCTGCGCGCCGAAGCCAAGCGTGCCAAAGTTTCACTCGCGATCGACGCGCCGATCTGCACGCTAAAGATGTCGCGGGCCCTCGACCCGAAGTTGACCATGTCGCATAAATTGAGCGAGATCGCCAAGCGCTACGGGGTTGTTAACGAACGCGCCCACGACGCTCTCGCCGACGCCAAAGTTACGGCCGCCGTTTTGCCGCGACTACTTGGCGAACTGGGCATCACTACCGTCGAGCAGTTATCGCCATTCGTGGTGAGGCCTAAACCCGCTAAAAAATAATTCTCAGACGTAGCGCTTAAGCACCGCCGCCGCGGTGCGCGCGCCCAAGTCGCGCATCTCGACAGGCTCGACAACACGCACGTCTTTGCCGGCGCGAAGCAACAAGCGGCCGAGCCAGTGTTCACTGCTGACAGCCATCGTGATCTGAGCAGAGCCGTCAGAGTTCTTGGTGCGCGAAATGTACGGGTAACTCTCGACCACCCAGCGAGCGCGGGGCGCCACGAGCAGCGTCACCTGCTGCATCGAGTCGTTGAACCACTCTGCATCGTCGCCGATTTCGCCACCCTGCTCGCCGGTCGCGGGGGTGACGAATGTGCCGAGATTTTGCAGTTTCTCAACGCGGTCGATGCGAAACACCCTGCGCTCACCAGACAATTGGTCGTCGGCCGCCACATACCAGTGCCCGCCGTCTTCAAAGACCTGGCGCGGCGTAATCGTGCGTTCGCTGCGGTCGGCCCGCACCGGCGAGAAATATGTGATCAGAATCTGCTCACCGGTTTCGACAGCGTGCAAAAAGTCACCGACGAGCGGCACTTGGGCGATGTCGACCGAGACAACATCTTGCGCCGACGGCAACAGTCGCCGCAGTTTGACAAGCGCGGTCGCCAGATTGCCCTTGGCAGTGGCGCCCGGCAATTGCTGCGCCGCGATACCCATCGATGTCAGCGCGAACACCTCTGCCGTGGTCATCTGCAGCGGTCGCGAGAAAAGCAACGGCACCTCGGCGATGACTTCGCCCTCGTCGATGAAGACGTCGATCAGCGCGTCTGGAGAATACGGCGGAACTCCGCACACCGCGGCCATCATTAGGTCGTCTATCAGTTCTGCTTCGCTCAATTTAAATTGCTTGGCCATATCGGCCAACTTGACCCTCTTGCGCTCCATCAACCACGGCAGCATCACGAGCAAACCGCTGACGCGTTCGGCGGCACCTCGCGGCCCGCGCCGGCGACCCAAGATCATGCGTTTTGCTTTCACGACTTAGCTCTGGTCATTTCTTGCGGCCATGTCTTGCAGCCAGGCCCGCACCTGGCTGCGAATCTCTGGCGGCGACAGCACCTCGGCACGCTCGACCATCGCGAATAGCCAGACCCTAAACGCCGCCATGTTGGCGCACGGGATCTCAAATTCGATCGAGCCGTCCGCACGCTCTTTAGCGACGCTCACCTGCCCAAATTCGGCTCGTACCCGCGGCGCCAGCGAGGCGTCAACGAGAACGATCGCGGTTTTGCTGACCCCGTCGCCGTCGCGCAACAACTCTTGCTCGGTCGGCACTGCCTTCGAGAGATCGAAATCAGCGGGGCGCTTAAACGACTTCGGCTCGTCCTTGGTAATCACGCCCTCGATGCGGTCGACTCGAAAGACGCGACGATCGTTACGCAAATCATCGAATCCGATGATGTACCAAAAACCACCGCGCGACAGCAGCCCGTAGGGGTGCACGCTGCGGTTCTCGCCGTTATAGACGAAGTGCAAGATGCGCCGCTCGACGATGCCGGCTGCCAGCACTGGCATCATTTCGTCATCTAGTTCGATGTTGACACTGGTGAGCGGCTTATTTAGCGCGCGCTCGCCGCCCAACTTCCAAAGCGCAGCCTCGCCATGGTTCGCGCCGATGCGCACAGTCGCCGCCGCTAATTGCAAGGCCTTGAGTTCTGCGTCGGTCAAACCAAGGTCGCTCAACTCAAAACTGCGGCGATCCACTTTGTAGGCACCCTCACCGGCGCTATCGCCCCCGAGGGTGACCATCTCGATCGGTATGCCCATCTCGCGCAACTCTTTTTTGTCACGCTCGAATGCAGCCCTCGCCGCCACGTTTCCTGACGGATACTGAGCGCCGAGTTCGTTGCGAATTTGCCGCAGAGTCAATGGCTGCGAACGCTGCACGAGCAGCGCCAAGAGATTAATCATCCGCTCGGCTTGTGAGGTCTTACTAGCCATTACATAATCCTGTTGCGATGCGAGAGGTGCCAGCGCAACAAGTTTTGAGTCGAAGAGTCGTGGCTACTGCTCGGCTCGCCGGCTTCGATATCGTTCGCGATTTCGCCCGCCAACTGCTTGCCCATTTCTACGCCCCACTGATCAAAACTGTTGATGCCGAGAACGCATCCTGCCACAAAAACTTTGTGCTCGTACAACGCGATTAGCGCGCCGAGCGACGCGGCGCTCAACACAGAGCCGACGATCGTCGTGCTCGGTCGATTGCCGGGCATCACCCGATGCGCAACCTGCTCTTCGGATACGCCAGCGCTTCGCAACTCGGCCGCGGTGCGACCCACGGCCAAGACCTGCGCTTGGGCCAGCGCGTTAGCGACAAGCGCGTCGTGCGCGGCAACATAGCGGTGCGACGGCCGCGAAAAGAAAATGAAGTCGGCGGGCACAACCTGCGTGCCCTGATGCAGCATCTGCATGAAAGCGTGCTGGGCGTCGGTGCCGACCCCGCCCCAAACAACCGCACTAGTTTGCAGCGAAACACTTTGGCCGTCGCTGGTCACGCGTTTGCCGTTTGACTCCATCTCAAGCTGCTGCAGGTATGCGGGCAATAACGCCAATGCCGTTGAATACGGCAGCACCGCACGCGTCGCCATGCCGAGTATGGCGGTATTGAAGACATCGATCATCGCCAGCAACATCGGCGCGTTGGCCCTGCTCGGCGCCGTCGCGAAATGGGTGTCAACAGCATGCATGCCCGCCAAAAAATCGGCGAAGACCTCGCCACCAAAAGCGATCACGTTGGCCGCGCTAACGGCCGACGACACCGAATACCTGCCGCCCACCCACGCCCAGGTCTCGAAAATATGCGAAGCGGCGATGCCGTGCTGAAGCGCTCGTTGCGGGTACGCCGAGATGATAACGCTGTGCTTAGCAATTGCGCTGTCGCCGAGGGCCGTGCCGAGCCACTGCTGCGCAAGACGCGAATTGGCCAACGTCTCGGCCGTCGCAAATGTTTTAGAGATCATCACCACGAGGGTCGTCTCGGCATTCAGCCCGTGTAGTTGTGCGAGTAGATCGGTGGCGTCGATGTTAGAAACAAAGCAGCACCTGAGCTTCGGCTGGTGCACGCCCGATAGCGCGTCGTAGACGAGCGTGGGCCCGAGGTCGCTGCCGCCGATACCGATGTTGAGCACGTGAGTAAAGGCCTTGCCGGTCGCCCCGCGAATCTCGCCGCTTTGCACCTGCGCAGCGAATGACGCCAACTCATCGCGCACACGATGCACGTCGGCAACCACATCGCGACCATCGACCAAGACCGTGGCGCCGCGCGGCGCCCGCAACGCCGTGTGTAGGGCTGACTGGTTTTCGGTGTTGTTGATCGGCGCACCAGAAAACATCGCGTCGCGCTTCGGCCCCACCGCGGCGGCTTCGATGACCTCGGCGAATACCGCGATCATTTCGTCGTTGATCAACTGCTTCGAGATGTCTATATATAAAGCCGCGCTGTCGGCTTGGTCATATAAAGCCGCGCCGTCGGCCCGATCGCCTATTGCCAGCTCGAATGCCAGCCGCTTAGCGCGGCCCGGGTCGCTAGCAAATGCATCGCGCAGCGTCGTTGTTGCGCTCGACTTGGCTAAGTCAGCAAGTCGCTGCCACGCGGGATGTGCCGTGATATCCACTGCAGTCAGGTTATCGGCACGACTCTTCCCGCTATCGGCACGGCAGTATTGTGGTGCGTCGTGACACATCTTGGTAGGCAAATGACTAACACGCCGCCGCCAGCAACCGTAAAGCGCAGTGAATCACAAGTCGGCGTGCTCTACGGGTTGTGCGCCTACATCACGTGGGGCCTGGTCACGATTTACTGGAAGCAACTCGAGTCGTTTAGCCCGATCGAATTAATCGGTTGGCGAATTTCGGTATCCGCGATCATTCTCGTCGCGCTAATGGCCGCGCGGCGTCGATTGCTACCGCTGCTACAAACATTGCGCAACCGCCAAGTTCTAAAGCAAGTTGTACTGGCGAGCGCAATGCTGAGCGTCAATTGGTTTACCTACGTATGGGCCGTGGTTAACGGTCGCGTAATCGAAACCGCACTCGGCTACTTTATTTCGCCGATTCTGACCTTGGTGATCGGCGTGTTCATTTTACGCGAACACTTGCGGCGCGTCCAGCGAGTGGCGGTGGGCTTTGCCGTGTTAGGCGTCGCAATTCTTACAATTGCCTACGGCCAGATCCCAATAATCGCGATCGTCCTTTCGAGTTCGTGGGCGATCTACGGGCTTATAAAGAAACAGATAACGCTGGCGCCGCTTGAAAGCCTCACCGCCGAGGTCTTGGTCGTATTCGTGCCGGCCTCAGTCATCGTTGCCGCGACTTGGCACAATGGCGGCAGCATCGCCAATTCGGCGTCGCCGACGCAGTGGGTATTCGTTGCTCTGATCGGCGCGGTCACCGCAGCCCCATTGTTGTTTTTCGCCTCCGCAGCGCAGCGCGTGCCGCTCACGGTTCTTGGCCCGCTCCAATACTTCGTGCCGACAATTACTTTTCTGCTCGGCTGGCTAATTTACGACGAAGACGTCTCGCTGACGAAGCTGGTCGGCTTCGCTTCGATCTGGATGTGCCTGGCGATCGTCGTAACTGATTCGTTAAAAAATCGCCAGCGCGCTTAACGAGCGGCAGGCGCGAGCACGGCCGTGCCCGCGATCAAATGCTTGAGAGCCGCGATCACTTGCACGCCTCGCTCGTTATCACTTGTTACCGTCGAGAACCGCGCCAGACCAGAGAGTAAAACGTTAATCATGTCTTCGAGCGCGGCGACGCTGACGTCGCTGTGAATCTGTCCGTTTGCGACTGCTTCTTGGCAGAGTCGCTGTAAGAACTTATTGCTGCGAGCACGAAACGGCTTTATCGCCACCAACAACTCGGGGTGGCGCTGCGATTCGCCAGCAACACCGACAACGAAACTTGTGAGCGACGAGTCGGCAACGTTTAACTCGATTAACGAATCTAAAATCGCTGAAAATTTTTCGACAAACGAGCCCTCGTCCTTAGAAGCCTTCTCGAACGCAGAGTACACAAGCTCTTGAACTTCGGCGTACACCGCAACGTACAAATCTAGCTTTGATGGGAAGTAGTGATAGATCGCGCCAGTCGTAATGCCTACAGCAACGGCGATCTCGCGGTTGGTCGTAGCGTCGAATCCATTGTTTGCAAACGAACGACGCGCCTCAGCCAACAAGCGGGTGCGGGTCTCAACCGCGTCGCAAGACATTGGTCTTCCCAACTTTTTCGGCAGCGGGCTCTTGACCATCGACAAAACGCTAACCCTCAACGGCGTGTCTAAGCGAAGCGGCGCAACAGTTGCGCTAGTTCGACTGGGCGATCACCCTGAATGCTGTGACCCGCCCCTTCGATAACGACAATTTCGGCAGACGGCTTACGGCGTTTGACTTCGGCAATGTCGGCGTCATCGACTACGGGTGAAGTGCCGCCACGCGCTACCACGAGTTCGCAAGAAAGCTGCGAGATTGTCTGCCACTGTGGCGACAGAACCGGTTCAGCCAAACCGCTGTTCGACTCGCTTATTAGCGGCGCGGCCGTGTCGCCACTCGGTGCGATCTCAGAATTCGTGCGCGCATGACCACGGCGGTCGTACCGCCACTCCCACGAAAGGTCGGCGAGTTGCTTCGCATTGTGCAAGATGCCGCGCTTCAACGACGGCTCGGTGCGCGTCGGGTTGTGCTCTTTCGTTCGTGCCAAGAGATCCTCGAAACTCGCAAAATTCTGCGGGCCGTTGACGAAATCGATCACGGCCTTGGCCTTCGTGGCATTCACCCCGGGCGTGATGTCGACCAACACCAAATGTTTCACCAGTTGCGGCGCAAGTTGGGCGACCGCGAGCGCGGTCAGACCGCCCAGCGACATGCCGACGAGCGCATTGCAGTTCGGCGCCAATTGCTGCATCGCGATCACAACATCGACAGCAAGGTTCTGGTGACCGTAGGCCCCGTCGTCTCGCCAATCAGAGTGGCCGTGGCCGGCGAGATCGATGGCCACGAGCGGCGACCCGAGTGCGAGAGCCACCGTGTCCCATGTGTGTGCGTTTTGGGCGCCACCGTGCAGCAGTACCAACTTCGGCTCGCCCTCGCCCCAAACCAGCGCGCTCAGTTTTCGTGTATAGCTTTCGCCGCCGACTTCAACGCTTACGCGCTTGACAATCGGTCGGTCCGACACGCCGAGGGAATACTCGGCGACGTTTTCGCCGAACATTGAAAACTCGTCGTACTCGTACTTCATGGCAGTGTCGTTGTGACGCCAGTCGTGGTAATCGTTGTCGAACTCTTGGGCACAGTCGCGCTCGTCACGACCGTCGTGCTCGCCGCAAGCGTCGTGCTAGTTACGACCGTCGTGTAGTTGGGGTCTGGCGTGTCCCACGGCGGCTGTGGCGACCCGTACTGCTCGGGCTCTTTGATGCCGTCAAAGACATAGACGCGATCGCCGTAGGCAACCAATGCTGGGAAGTACCTCGCCACCGACATCGGCATGCGAATACAACCCTTCGACGCCGGCTTGAGCGGCACCAAGATCGCACCGTGGATCGCGAGGCCGTAGTTGAAGTAGACGGGGTTGTACAGGCTGCCGAGTTTCGACTCGCGCATACCCGAAAAGCGCCTGTTAAAATAAAAAATGCCCGGCGTCGTCACTGCCTGACCGCAATAACCCTTCTTGATCTGTTCGTAACCGTCGTTGCCTTCTTCGCCCGGGTCAATCGTCACCTCTTCGCACCATGCTTC
>Ga0335398_10004319_pt1 | contig 19825 bp, 14 predicted proteins | sample BON03_FD_205742 | JGI IMG/M metagenome (GOLD analysis project Ga0335398, IMG submission 205742) | Freshwater microbial communities from Lake Bonney liftoff mats and glacier meltwater in Antarctica - BON-03 (spades assembly) (version 2) | ecosystem: Environmental > Aquatic > Freshwater > Ice >... | reverse complement strand
ATACATACAAGGCGGCGAGCCCGCCTCATCACTGATGAAAGATTCAACGCTTGGGCTTGGGCTTGGGCATGAATTCTTTGGGGACTAAAACCCCTTTTAAAGCCGCTTGTGCAAGTTTGAAGAACACGTCGGTGTTGTCAATCGTGCCAGTGAAAGCATAAGCACCTGGGCCAAAAGCCGATAGCGGTACGTCGTCAGCGGTGTGAGCTGCGCTGCTGCCAGGAACTTGGCCGGTTACTGAGTATTTGCCTTCAAGATCGCGTTTTGTAGGATTCGCAGGGTAAGCATGCGATTGAAAACGGGTCAGGATTATTTATTGCCCTGCATAAACTTCAGAAACGGCGAAGGCCAGCGAGAAAAAGTCCCCCCCTGTTCACGACAGAGTCATGCATCGTGATCACTACGAACACCACGATAACTTCCGCCTATACCGCAATCTTCATTCGGTATTGGTGAGGGAATTACTCTGTCAATTGTGGCCGCCGCCGCGAACATGTCGAAATTTGGTCGGTTTGAAAATGTCGAGAAATATGATGTTGATGGTTTTTCACGCTCACCCACAACCGCATCCACACAGCGACTTCGGCAAGGCTCATTTGACTCGAAGTGAGTGTCGCTGAGGGGTCGCAAGCAGTCAGGAATAAGACGCGTCAAAAACGATATTAGGAAGAAGACGGAGAAGAAAACAGCAACATTCTCAAACCGGCTGAAATCCAGCACTTTCGGCCCGGCGGTCACAGTTTGAGCAGAATGGATCGCGCATCACCGACTTTCGACGTGGCCAGTCGCTGGGCACGCGCGACCACATCGTGTGCTGGCCCAAGCCCGCGGCCCGTCCCGAGTGGATGACGCCCGAGCAGTACGCGCAGTCCCCCGATGAACTCAGGCTGCGCGAAGTCAAAGTCGCGCACCAGGTGCTGGTCACCACGCTGGTGGCTCATCGGCGGGTCAGCAAGGCTGATCTGTCGGCGCTGTACGCTCGCAGATGGAGCGTCGAACTTGACCTGCGCAACCTGAAGACAACGACCGGCATGGACGTGCTGAGCTGCCAGACGCCGCAGATGAACGAGAAACAGCTGTGGGTCCATCTGCTGGCCTACAACGTGATCCGTCTGCTCATGGCGCAGGCCGCCTGCAATGCCGATATGGACCCGCGAAGCCTGAGCTTCAAGCACACGGTGCAGCTTTGGACGGCGTGGGTGGCGCGGGGGATTTCAGCGACGAAGGACAACCAACTGCTGTTCACGCTGATCGCCCAATGCAAAGTCGGCCATCGGCCTGGTCGCATCGAGCCACGAATGCGAAAACGACGGCCCAAACCCTACCCTTGGTTAAAGGTTCCGCGCGCCCAGGCTCGCCGGCAAGTTCAGAAGCACGGCCATGACTGGGAGCTTAAGTAAGTGCCATTCTGCTTAACGCGGCGCTCAAAGACTGGCAGATCAGCCACCCGCAACTGGCCGCCTGGGCGGAGAAAAATCTGGCTGAGGGCTTTGCAGTCTTCGACCTGCCCGAGGCCCACCGGGTGCGCATGCGCACCACCAATGGCCTGGAGCGTTTGAATAAGGAGCTCAAGCGCCGCACCCGTGTCGCTACTTTGTTCCCCAACCCTGACAGCTGCCTGCGCTTGATCAGCGCCTTGCTGTCCGAACAGGATGAGGAGTGGATGACCGCAAAAATCTATCTGACCATGAAATCCTGAGCACTGCAAATCACCAACACCCAAAACTAAATTTCGGAAATTTACAGAAAAGAAGTTGCTTTATCCTACCCAACATCAATCTATCTTGATATTGGCTTCTTTCGTGAGCGATCGCCACAAGGGGATCTCGGCCTTTACGACCTTGTCCAGCTCAAGCGCGCTGCTTCCCACGGAGGTAGCGCCTTGCTCCAGCAGGGCTTTTTGAATCGCGGGTTGTCGCGTCACGGCCATGACCGCTTGCTCGATCTTCTTAATTACGGCGGGCGGCGTCCGCGCCGGAACGAACATCGCGTTCCATGAATCGACGTTGAACCCCGGAATCGACTCGGCCACAGTGGGCACATCGGGAAAGGCAGGGAATCGCGCAGAGGTAGAGACGGCCAGTGCCTTGACCTTGCCGGACTTGATATGCTGCGCGATCGCCGGCAACGATACCCACAGCAATGGAATTTGACCTCCAAGCACGTCGAGGGTTGCCGGTCCACCACCCCGATAGGCTACGTGGAAGAGCGCTAACCCGGTCTTGATGCGGTAGAGCTCGCCTGCCATGTGCCCGGGAGAGCCGGTGCCTGCCGAGCCATAGGGTATGCCTTCGCTCCTGCCGCGCGCGTACTTAACGAGCTCCTCTAGGCTGGATGGCTGGAAGGAGGGGTGCGCGACCAGGATCTGCGGGGTCGACGCAATCAAGGAGATCGGGGCGAAGTCCTTTTCTGTATCGAACTGCAGCTTGCTGAAAAGTGCTGGGTTGATGGTGTGGGACGAAAGCGTGAGCATGACTGTATATCCGTCGGCTGGGGCCTTTGCGACCAGCGCGGTGGCGATAGTGCCGCCGGCGCCACCCCGGTTCTCCACGATCACTGGTTGCCCCAACTCACGCGCAAGCGGCCCCTGGAGGATGCGCGCAGTCACGTCAACACTGCCGCCGGCGGGGTATGTCACCAGCAGCGTAATCGGCCTGATGGGAAAGTCATCTGCAGCGCCAGCCGCCGAAACCGCAACGACGCTGGCGACGGCCACCAGCAACCTGTTAATCCAAATTTTCATTTTGTCTCCTTTGTCGACCATCAAAAACGGCATCATTAATAATTCCCACAATTTAGGATTAGAATCCTGAACTGTGAAAGCATTCTCTTGCCTCAATGTAACCTTGTCAACCCTGGAAGTGCAGCGGCGGAAACGAGCGCAAAGCCAAGAACAAGAAAGACGGGCGCTGCCAGCGCGTCATTTTCATGAATTGGCAGTAGATGCTCCCCTCCATGGGGTTAAAATTCTTTCAATCCCATAATTTAATATAGTCTTATTATTTTTAAGGATGAGACTGCACAATCGGCTCACGGCGCCGACTGATGCGTTTTGGTTCACATGACGAAACTGCAGCTATATTTTTATGATTTCATGACTTTGATCCCGCTGCGGCCCGTCTTCGGGCCTTCGCCTACCTTTGGGGCGAACTCATCCCTGATGGTCCCGCAAAATTCGCTTGCGAGTCATCCGCAGGCGCGGCACATGAGGTGTTCATGAGCCCATGGAGCGCGTCCGATCAGCTGCGCATACGGCCGCTGGTGCCGGGATTTTTGGTGTGTGTTGTCATTGCATTGGCCGCGACCTTCCTGTCGGAGCACTATGGCGGACCGCAGCTGCTCTATGCGCTCCTGGTCGGCCTGTCGCTGCATTTCCTGTCGCACCAGGAAAGCACCCGCGCGGGCATCAGCTTTTGCGGCAAGACGGTGCTGCGGGTGGGCGTGGCGCTGCTCGGAATCCGCATCACCTTCGACCAAGTAACGCATCTGGGATTAAAGGTTGGCTTTTTGCTGGTGTTCGCAGTTGCGCTCACCATCGGCTTTGGAATGCTGCTGGCGCGCTCGCTCAAGCGACCTGTCGCTGAAGGGCTGCTCTCGGGCGGTGCGGTCGGCATCTGCGGCGCCTCCGCTGCGCTGGCGATCTCTTCAGTGCTGCCGCAGACCCGGGAGAACGAAAGATTCACGCTGCTGGCGGTCGTGGGCGTCACGGTGTTGTCAACGCTGGTAATGGTGCTCTATCCCTTCCTGCTGCTGATGCTCGATTGGTCGCCGGTGCGTTCTGGCATCTTCCTGGGTGCGACCATTCACGATGTGGCGCAGGTGGTCGCTGCCGGGATGATGATGGGTCAGGAAGCGGGCGACGCCGCCACCATCGTCAAGCTATTCCGCGTGCTGCTATTGTTGCCGGTGGTCCTTCTTATCGCTTTTGTTTTCCGGCGCCCGGGTGCGGCACAGGGCAGCGGCGCGAAAGCGCGGGAGAATGTGCCGCTGGTGCCCACCTTCCTGCTCGGATTCGTGCTGCTGGTGATCCTAGCCAGCACTGTCGAAGTGCCTTCCGCCGTGGTGGCCGGCGCCAACGCTGCGTCGCGCTGGTGCTTGGTGATCGCTATCGCCGCAGCCGGCGTGAAGACAAGTTTCGAAGACCTGAAAAAGCTCGGCTGGCAGCCGGTGCTGATGCTGGTGGCCGAAACGCTGATGCTAGCGGCGCTGGTGATGGGCTCGATGCTGTTCCTAGAGCTGGGGCTGAAATGAAGCGGCAGAGCCAATCGCGAGGCTATGACAGGCCTTTTTCGAAGTTGATTTTTTGAGGCGCCAGATGGATAAGACGTTGCTTAAGGGCTTGGCCGTGCTGGAAGCCTTATCAAACATGCAAGGCGAAGCGCGCGTAATCGACGACCTTGCAGCACGGACGGGACTAACGCGCAGTAATGCGCATCGCACCCTGCAAACTCTGATACACGCGGGCTACGTAGAGCGCGATCCGCGCGACGGCTGCTACCAATGCACGCTGAAGATGTTTGCGATGGGGGTGCGCCAACAAGGTTTGCTGGACGTGCGCAAAATCGCCCCACCATACATGGCCACGCTGGCCCGCGAGAGCGGAGAGACCATCCATTTGTCCGTCCTCGATGGCGCTGACGTCGTATATATAGACAAGATTGACAGCATCCAGCCGATCCACGCATATTCAATGGTCGGTGGCCGAGCGCCTGCGCATGCCGTCGCCACCGGCAAGGCGCTGCTTTCAGTACAGACGCCTGCCCGCCTGGATGCTTTGCCTGCTCAACTGCCACGTTTCACGGCCGCCACGATAACTGAGCGTGACTTGCTCAAAGAAGAGCTTGCTAAGGCGGCCCGCGTTGGCTATGCCGTGAATCGGGGCGAATGGCGCGAGGGTGTGGGGGGCCTGGCCGCGCCGGTGTTTAACGGCTTCGAGAGGGCTGTGGCCGCACTGGGCATTTCAGGTCCAATGGCCCGCCTGTCGCCGGCGCGCATGAAGGAACTAGCACCGCGCCTGATTGATGTTACAGCGCAACTCTCGAAGTCTCTGGGATACACCAAGGGCTACTTTGGCGAATCGGTGTGACGAGCTCCAAACAAACTTAAAGGACTAACTAATGACAACTCCACCGCCACTACCACTGCATGGCATCAAGGTGATCGAAATCTGCAACGTGGCCGCAGGGCCGTTTTGCGGCATGTTGTTGGCGGACATGGGGGCCGACGTGGTGAAAGTCGAGCACCCTGAAGGTGGCGACACGCTGCGCAGCTGGCCGCCTATCAGCGACGGCTACAGCGAAAACTTTGCCTCACTTAATCGGAACAAGCGCTCGGTCACTCTTAACCTCAAAGACAAGGATGATCTCGCTTTGCTGCGCCGCCTTGCATGCGACGCCGACGTACTGATTGAGAACAACAGGCCCGGCGTGATGGCCCGCCTCGGAGTGGGCTACGAAGCGTTGCGCGCACTAAATCCGAAGCTGGTCTTCTGCTCGATTTCGGCCTATGGACAGAGCGGGCCGCGGGCGCAGGAGGGTGGTTTTGACCTAACGGTGCAAGCTATGAGCGGGATCATGAGCGTGACAGGCGAGCCTGGACGCCCACCGGTTAAGTGCGGCGTCCCGCTGGCTGACTTCTCTGCCGGCCTGTATGCAAGCTTTGGCATTGTGGCGGCCCTGCGGTTGGCACAGGCCAGCGGCCAAGGTTCCCACCTGGACGTCCCAATGCTGGGCGCCACCTTGGGAATCGCCGCACTCCAAACGTCGGAGTACTTCGGTAGCGGCCGAGACCCGGTGCGCCTTGGCTCGGCGCATCCTCGCAACGCACCCTACCGCGTCTTTAGTAGCCGCGACGGGTATTTCGGCATGGCAGCCGGCAACAATGCGCTCTGGCACTCTGTCTGCGAAGTCCTTGGTCGTACAGACCTTAAGGTTGACGATCGGTTTCTCACGCCCAGCACCCGTGCGCTTCATCAAGACGATCTACTGGTGATCCTGGAGCAGGAATTCGTCCATGCCGATACATCTACATGGCTTGAGCGCTTCCGCGCAGCCGGCGTACCTTGTGCGCCCATCAACACGTACTCCCAAGTGCTGGCAGATCCGCAGGTGGAACATATGGAGTGGGTACAGCCAATCGAGCTGCCGAACGGCACGCAAACACGTACCTTTGTATCGCCTCTGCGCTTTTCTGGCAAAGGTCTGCCTGTGCGTCTGCGCCCACCCGCGCTCGGCGAACACAATGACGAGATCCTAGGGCCGCTACGCACCGAACGCACCAGCCCCGTCATTTCATGACAGCCCCACTTCGCATAGAACAGAAGGACTCAGTCTGGACGTTCGTCTTGCAGCGTCCAGACAAACGGAATGCCTTGTCGGCCGAACTGGTCGAGGAGCTGCTTTCAGGCATCGAACAGGCGCATGCCCAGCAGGCACGGCTGCTCGTGTTTCGAGGCGAAGGGCCAAATTTCAGCGCGGGTTTTGATTTTTCGGACGTTGACCGCCAGAGCGACGGTGATCTGCTGCTGCGTTTCGTCCGCATCGAGATGCTGCTGCAAGCCGTCGCCGCATCGCCTTGTATGACCCTAGGCCTCGCGCACGGGAAGAACTTTGGGGCCGCCGTGGATCTGTTCGCTGTGTGTCGGCGGCGCATCGCTGCCGATAACACCACCTTCCGCATGCCAGGTCTAAAGTTCGGTTTGTTGCTAGGCACTCGCCGCTTTGGCGAAATCGTGGGCCGGGAGCGCGCAGTGCGCATCCAGGAGGAGGCAGCAAGCTTCGATGTCGCTCAGGCCATTGAACTGGGCTTCGTTCATGCGGTGCGGGAGTCCGATCAGTGGAGCGACGCTGTAGCCGATGAGCAGTCGATAATAACAAGTCTAGACGACTGGAGCCGAGCCGCGCTCTATCGCGCCCTCGCGACGTCGCAACCCGAAACGGATCTGGCTTCGCTGGTCCGTTCCGCCTCCCGTCCGGGTCTACGTGAACGCGTGCGAAAGTACCTCTCTCCCTCCTGAGCATGTTGCCTCCGCCAGCCGTTGGCCGCTGTCAGCGCCGCCTCAAATAGGGGGATGGCTTGCATGGGCATCCAGCGCACCCCGTCAGCCAGCGCGAACGAATAACGCGGCAACAGCTCGCCAGACACCCGGCGCAACCTGTAGATCTTTTTGAGAGTTGACTCGTCGAAAGGGGCGACCTTGATGGAGGTCTGCGCTTTGACCATGCCAGTCTGACGAAAACTGTCAACACCGAACCACTCTGGCTTCACGGGCGCCTCCAGAGGCGGGATCCGGCTTAACTTGTCCACGGACACCAATGCGCCGAGCTCAAAGACCCGTGCCACGTATTCCGAGAGTGGATCAAGCTTAGGCACGCCGATGGCTTCGGTTGGTGACGCGACTGGCTTATCGTTCTGGTCTACAAGTACGACCTCGCCAGACTCTGGATCGACCATTGCCCGCACTGGTGGCTCAGTGGCCGATTCGTGGACGAGGCAACGTCGCCGATAGTCTTCCCACAGGCGGGTGGCCTCAATGTCGCCTTCTGGCAACACCAGGTTCGGCATCGACGTCGCAACGTCCGGGCGCAATGGCCCGCGATACCCCAAAGGTAGTCGAACCACTTGCGGCAGGCCTCGAAGGTTGCAGCTGTGACAACCATTGCGAGGTTTGCTTGCGAAGGCGACGCCGGAGCGAAGCCCATATTTTCGGTCGGCCCGACTGAAACTGCCGAATCACCATCTGCGCCGCAGAGGCACAGCAGGATCGAAGAACGGTCAAAAAGTGATGCCTCAGGAAACACCTTGAATGCAGCCCGGTCGCCATGACGCTCGACCAGTCTGAGCAGGTCGTGAAGGTCTGCCTCTGATGTTCGGCAGGTTGGGTGGATGCTGATGACCAGCCGAAGCTTGCTGACAGTGCTGTCAGCGAGGTAGCCTTCCATCCAGTTCACCGCCCTGGAGTCGATCGCTGACACGACACCAAACACGCTGAGAGCCGCCCGTGCCGCCAGCTCGAAGGGCAACGCCGTCTCGTAGATGCCAACCCCGGAGCTGACGCGGGGCTCCGGCCAAACGAAGGGCATCTGCGGGACGATAGGCTTGCTCACGAGGCCTCCTTTGGCGGTTCGGTCACGCGACGATTGAGAGCCTTGGCTCCCTTGCTTCACGCGAGACACTAATCACAATGCAGCGGATACAAACACTAAAACGATGTGTTGGACACATTCTAGAGCAGCTTATATACTTCATGCAATAGCCCCCATAAGCCTTCGTTTTACCGAATGAGTACCCCAGAATGTCGAAAGAACAGCTTGCCGCGCTAACCCAGACACAACGCGACCGACTCGCGTTCGTGGAGTTGCGTGTGCGCTTCATTGGGGAGATACGCCGTCAGGACCTGGTGACGCGGTTTGGCATCCAGTCCGCCGCCGCATCCAGGGATCTGGCGCTGTACAAGGAGTTAGCGCCAGGCAACATCGACTATGACCCCAAGGGCAAGTCTTACGTCCTTGGGCCGGACTTCCAGCCCGTCTTCGACTTTCCCCCGGAGCGGGTGCTGTCGTGGCTGACCCAAGGCTTCGGCGACGGGGAGCCGATGCGGCTCAAGGCATGGGTGGCCAGCGAGAGCCCGTCCCGGCTCACTCACCCGGATCTGGATGTGCTGGCGAGCGTGACTCGGGCGATCCACCAGGAATGCCCGCTTGCGGTCGAGTACCACTCCATCTCGAACGGCAAGGCCGAGCGCCAGATCGTGCCGTTCGCTCTGATCGACAACGGCCTGCGGTGGCACGTTCGCGCCTTCGACCGGAAGTCGCAGGAATTCCGCGACTTCGTGATCACGCGTATCAAGCACCCGCAGGTATTGAAGGGCGAGAAGCCAGAGCCGCACGAACTCAGCGACCAGGACATTCAGTGGACACGCATCGTGGAGCTGGACTTGGTGCCCCACCCCGATCAGCCGCGACCGGAGATCACGGAGATGGACTACAGCATGCAGGACGGATCGTTGCACTTGAAGCTGCGTGCCGCCACCGCCGGGTACATCTTGCGCAAATGGAGCGTCGACTGTTCGCCTGACCACAGCCTTAGGGGCCACGAGTACCGGCTATGGCTGAAAGATCCGCTCGCGATCTATGGCGTGAAGAATGCCGTGCTGGCACCTGGCTACCGGTCTCCTGACCAACAGCGGCTCGAAGCCGAGTCGGACTGAGGCGCTGCATGCTGGCACAACTCGAACGACTCATCGGCGAAATCGGCGACTTCAATAGCAAGCTGGTTCTGCTGGTCGGCGCAAGCCGCAGCGGCAAGACCAAACTGCTGCGCGAGCTGGGTGCTAAGCTCAACATCGAGCCCTTGAATGTGGGCATGGAATTGGGCCGCCGGTTGGCCGCGACGCCGAACAACAAGCGGGGATTTTCTGCTGGTGAGTTGCTGCGCGAGATCGCTGACAAGGAACGCACCGACGACCCGCTGCTGCTCGACAACCTCGAACTGCTGTTTGAGAAGGGCCTGCAAATCAACCCGCTTGACCTGGTTAAGCGGCTGGCGCATTCGAAGCGCGTCGTGGCCGTGTGGCCCGGCGAGCTGCGGGGTGATCGGTTGATCTACGCCGATATGAGCCATCCAGAACATCGCGACTACAGCCGTGACGGCGTGGTCGTTCTCGAAATTTGACGTACAGGGAAGTGAGGAACACATGGCGAACCACATGAAATACGGAGATCTGATTCAGTTCGAGCAGATCGAGTCAGTCATTCAACTGCTCGATGCTGGCCGCCCGGACGAGGCCAAGAAGCTCGTCGCCACCTACGTCATCTCCGACGACATGGCCGAGCGGATCTCCAAGCTCATGGTTCCCCAGCTCAGCTTCGACGACTCGGTCGATCACAAAGGCGTGCTGATCGTCGGCAACTATGGCACCGGTAAGTCGCACTTGATGTCGGTGCTGTCGCTGGTGGCCGAGGATGCCGCCTACGCACCGATGATTCGCCACGCCAAGGTGGCCGCGGCGGTCGCCCCGATCGCTGGCCGCTTCAAGGTACTGCGCATCGAGGTGGGCGGCTTGGAAATGCCGCTGCGCCAGATCATCACGCAGCAGCTCGAACGCTTCCTCGAAAAACTCGGCGTCAGCTACACCTTCCCTGCAGCGGACCAGGAGATGAACAACAAGGAATCGTTCGAGGAGATGATGGCCGCGTTCGGCGAGAAATTCCCGAACCAAGGCGTTCTACTGGTCGTCGACGAGTTCCTGGAATTCCTGCAGTCCCGCCGCGACCATGAACTGGTGCGCGACCTGGCCATCCTGCGCCAGATTGGCGAAGTCACCAAGCACTTGAAGTTTCGCTTCGTGGCTGGCGTGCAGGAAGCCATCTTCGACAGCGTGCGCTTCCAACACGTCGCCGACAGCATGCGCCGCGTCAACGAGCGCTTCACACAGATCCTCATCGACCGGCAGGACGTGAGCTTTGTCGTCTCTGAGCGCCTGCTTAAGAAGACGGCTGATCAGCAGCACAAGATCCGCGAGTACCTGACGCCGTTCGCCAAGTTCTATGGCTCCATGAACGAGCGCATGGACGAATACGTTCGGCTGTTCCCGGTTCACCCGGACTACCTTAAGACCTTCGAGCAAATCCACTTCACCGAGAAGCGCGGTGCACTCAAAACCATCGAGGCGGCCATGCTGGCGATCCTCGACCTGGAGGTGCCCACCGACCGGCCACTGCTCATCAGCTATGAAAGCTTTTGGCAGACCATCAAGACGAACTCGGTCCTGCGCGCCGATCCCAACATCAAGGAAGTGATGCGCGTGTCCGAGGTGCTGGAGTCGCGCGTGCAACAGGCCTTCACGCGCCCGGCCTACAAGGCGATGGCGATGCGCGTCATCAACGCGCTGGCCGTTCACCGCCTGACCACCGGTGGCGACATCCACATTCCGATCGGCCCCACTGCCGCCGAGCTGCGCGACGCCTTGTGCCTGTTCCAGCCGGGCGTCGAAGACATGCCAGGTGAGCCTGCGGAGAATCTGCTTTCAATGGTGCAGACCGTGATGCGGGAAGTGCTCAAGACCGTCAACGGGCAGTTCATCTCCAAGGCGCCCGACACGGAACAGTACTACCTCGACCTCAAGAAGGACATCGACTACGACGCGCAGATTGATAAGCGCGCCGAAGCCCTGTCCGACGATGCGCTGGACCGGGCCTACTACAGCGCCGTCAAAGCACTGATGGAGTGCAGCGACGACCTGCGCTACCCCGGCTTCCAGATCTGGCAGTACCAGCTCGAGTGGCAGGATCGCCGCGTCGAACGCATGGGCTATCTGTTCTTCGGGGCCCCGAATGACCGCCCCACGGCGCAGCCCGAGCGCGACTTCTACGTCTACTTCATCCAGCCCTTCGAGAAGCGCAAGTTCACCGACAACAGCCTGTCGGACGAAGTCTTCTTCCGACTCACCGGCCTGGACGACGACCTCAAGCGCCACCTGTCCTCCTATGCCGCAGCGCTGGATCTGGCATCGACCGCCAGCGGCGGGGCCAAGGCCATCTACCTCTCCAAGGCGCAAGAATTTCTGCGGGCCATGAGCAAGTGGCTACAAGAGAAGCAGATGACGGCCTTCGAGGTCACCTACCAGGGCAAGAAGAAGAATCTGCAGGAATGGTCCAAGGGCGTGTCGCTGCGTGATCGTGCACGGCTGGGCCCGGACGAGCGCATCAACTTCCGCGATGTCGTGAACGTCATCTCGGGCTTGGTCCTGGGCCAGCGCTTTGTCGACCTTTCGCCCGAATACCCCACCTTCTCGGTGCTGGTCACCGAAGCCAACCGCAAGCAGCTCGTTGGCAATGCACTTCGTGCACTCGCCGGTGGCACCCGCACCAAGGACGCCGTCGCCGTGCTGGACGCCTTGGAGTTGCTCGACGGCGACCGGGTGGATCCGGCCAAGTCCCGCTACGCGCTGGAGGTGCTGACTCGCCTCAAGGCCAAGGGCCACGGCCAGGTGCTCAACCGCAGTGAGCTGCTTTCGGGCACCTCGGACGTCGAGTATTTCGCGCCCATCAAGTACCGCCTGGAGCCGGACCTGCTGATCACTGTGCTGGGTGGCCTGGTCTATTCCGGCGACCTGGTGATGTCGATCACCGGCGACAAGATCGACTCCGGCAAGCTGGTGCAGCTTGCGGAACGCTCCATCGAAGAGCTCAAGCAGTTCAAGCACGTCGAAGCGCCCAAGGAGATCAACCTCGCGGTGCTGCGCGCCCTGTTCGAGTTGTTCGACCTGCCGTCCGGCCTGGCGCAAAAGGCCAGCCAGGGTGACACCGAGCCGGTGATCAAGCTGCAAGACAAAGTCAGCGCGCTGGTTCCGCGCGTGCTCAAGGCTGGCTCCGATCTGCAACAAGGCAAGCTCAGCTTTTGGGGGCAGAACCTGCTGCGCGAGGAAGAAGCCAAAGACTGGCACGCCCGGCTGGATGCGCTGAAGAAGTTCACCGAGTCGCTGACACCCTACAACACCGTCGGCAAGCTCAAGAACCTGCGCGTCACTCAGGAAGACATTGACGGCCAGAAGAAGAATCTGGAGATCCTGGCTGCCGTCGAGCGCCTGCTCGAACTGGTGGTTGAGCTGGGCGGCACGGCGTCGTACCTTTCCCAGGCCGAAATGGTGCTGCCCGCCGAGCACCCGTGGGTGAAGCAAGCCGAGGCGGCCCGCAAGGCCCTGCAAGCCAAGCTCAGCCAGGACCGCACTGCCGAGCACGGCGCCACCATTTCAAACTTTGGCCGGCAGACGCTCAACCAGCTCAAGAAGGACTACATCACCGCCTACATCGCCAGCCACAGCAAGGCGCGGCTCGGCGTGACCGAAGACAAGGCCCGCAATGGGCTGCGCAAGGACGACCGTCTGTTGGGCCTGCGCATCCTGGCCGGGGTATCGCTGATGCCGACCAGCCAGCTCACGGCGTTTGAAGAGTCGCTGAACGGCTTGAAGAGCTGCTCGTCGCTGGACGAGCCCACGCTGATGACGGCGGCGGTTTGCCCGCATTGCCAGTTCCGGCCGTCCGCCGAGCAGTTGGAGCTGATCCCTGCCGCCAACCGCCTGCACAAGCTGGACGAGGATTTGGACCAGTTGCAGGCCAACTGGCAGCAGACGCTGTTGGAGAACCTGGAAGACCCGTTCACCCAGGACAGCCTGGGCCTGCTACCGGCGGCCAGCAGGAAGCTGATCGACGGCTTCCTGAGCTCACGCAAGCTGCCCGAGCCCATGACCACTGAGTTCGCCAACGCGGCGCAAGAAGCGCTGTCGGGTCTGGAAAAGATCGGCGTCAAGAGTGATGAACTCAAGCAAGCCTTGCTGCAAGGCGGCTCGCCCGCCAAGCCAGACGAACTGCGCAGCCGCTTCGACACGTTCTTGAACGATCGCTGCAAGGGCAAGGACTCGACCAAGCTTCGGTTCGTGATCGAGTAACAGGGAGATCATCGTGAGCCATGGACCAACCGATATTGACTCTCTTTGCCTGGCGGTACGGGATAGGGAGTCACGTCGACTGATCTCTGAAGCGATCACCGCCTACAGGGGCGGCGCATTCCGCTCGGCGATCATGTCGACGTGGATTGCCGTTGCCTACGACATCATTGCCAAGGCTCGTGAACTTACAGCCCAAGGCGAAGCAGCACCAAAGGTGTTTGTTGATGAGCTTGACGTTGCGATTGAGCACAACGCTGTTCCCAAATTGCAGCGTATTGAAGGTGAACTACTGAAGATCGCGAACGAAAAGCTATTGCTTTTCGCGCCGCATGAATTTGTTGCCTTTATACGGTTGCACGAAGATCGAAATCTATGTGCCCATCCAGCATTTGTGGTGGAAGATGAGCTCTATAAACCTACGCCGGACTTGGTACGCACGCACATAGTTCAAGCATTGCAGTATTTGCTTACACACGCCCCGTTGCAGGGGAAAAGTGCAGTTACCAGATTCGAGGCGGATTTTTTAAGCGCCTCCTTTCCAGTGGATGGCCCTGAAATCAATGCTTTTATCCGCTCCCGATATCTGGATCGTGCCAAAGAAGTGTTGGTCACAAATCTGATCAAGTGGCTCATCAAATCCACCTTCGGCAATGACCGAGCCCGCTTTCAGGGTAAAGAAAAGCAGATCGCGCAGACATTGAAAGAGATTGCCTCGGTTAAAACGGCTATCTATGACAGTGTGGTTCCCTCGTTTGTTGCCACATGGTTTGATGCTGTCGATGATGCGACATTGCTTGGTCTGTGCACGCTTATTGGTTCCGATGCAAGGATCTGGACTTGGCTTTCTGAACCGGTTCGTCTTCGGATTAGGCGATTGCTGGCGATCGTTGATGTGGGCGCGTTAACAGCGTTTTCTGCTTTTAACGCACTCTCTTCCCCCGAACTGTCAGTGGATCTTCTTGCGCGCTTTAACGCGCTCGATCGAAGCGCACAAATCAGCATCGCCGCTGAAAATCCAAGGCCTGAATTGGTTAGCCGTGCAATCGATCTTTACGGATCTTCTGGGGGCTGGAGGTCTGCAGAGAGCAATGGGCTGACTCTTGTCGTGAATTACGTTCAGTTTTTCACAAGTGACGACATCAGGAAAATACTGGAAGCAGCTGCCGCCAATGATCAAATTTGGGCAGCTTCAGGGACACGCGGCATTCTTGAACGGTTGTTTGATCTCACGTTGCCAATGATCAGCCAAACACGCCAGCATTGGCAGGCATTTGTGAATATACGAATTGCCGCCAGCCGCGATGCTACAGAGCACTACGCATATCCATCGCTGCAGCAAAAGCTCGCAGCTAACGGAAATTAAAAAGGCAGACTGATGAGCGATCTTTTCCAGAACCACGCGGCTAAATCCGGCCCGGTTGAATGCCTTGGGCAAACGTTCCCGAGTGATGCGGCTCGCCGCGAGAACTACCTAAAGCTGCTTGCCGAGAAGATCAAGGACCCTGCGTTCCGGAAGATCGAAGGTTTTCCTATCGGGTCGGACGAAGACATCCTGGCGCTTTCGGACCCGCCGTATTACACGGCTTGCCCGAATCCATTCATCGAGGATTTCGTTCGGCACTACGGCAAGCCTTATGACTCGGCTGTTCCGTACAACAAAGAGCCTTTTGCAGCTGATGTCAGCGAGGGGAAGAACGATCCGATTTACAACGCACACAGTTACCACACCAAAGTTCCGCATAAGGCAATCATGCGGTACATCTTGCATTACACGCAGCCCGGAGATCTGATTTACGACGGCTTCTGCGGTACAGGAATGACTGGGGTTGCCGCGCAAATGTGCGGCGATCGTTCGGTCGTGCAATCAATGGGGTTTCGAGTGGACCCGGACGGTACGATCTATGAACAGAGCAATGAAGATGGGCGTTCGGTATGGAAGCCATTTTCAAAGATTGGAATCCGGCGAGCAATTCTGAACGATCTGGCACCGGCCGCGAGCTTTATTGCCTACAACTACAACACACCGGCTGATGTTGTCGCATTCGAATCGGAGGCGCAAAAATCGCTGGCTTCTGTCGAGAGAGAATGCGGATGGATGTATCAGACTCTTCATGCCGCTACACCGGCACAAATGGAAGAGGCGATGCGTCTTGTGGGGTCGGAAGCTCGACCGGATCTTAGGGATCTCGGCTCAACAGGTCGAATCAATTACACAGTATGGTCTGACGTTTTTACCTGCCCGGAGTGCGCGGGTGATGTCGTCTTCTGGGACGCAGCCGTAGATGAAAAAGCTGGCGCCGTCCGTGATGAATTTGATTGCCCACACTGCTCGTCAAGGCTGACGAAGCGAGGTATGGAGCGAGCTTGGATTAGCAGGATTGACGACGCAACCAAGCAACCCATTCGACAGGCAAAGCAAGCGCCAGTGATGGTCAACTATAGCGTTGGTAAGAAGCGCTTTGAAAAGCGTCCCGACGCCGTCGACAAGGCGATCGTAGCAAAGATAGAGAGTCAACCTCTGGATAACTGGTGTCCGACTGATCGAATGATGGAGGGTGGCGAGTCGAGGAGAAATGATCCAAGTGGTATCACCCACGTTCACCACTTCTACACCAAGCGGAATTTGGCGGTGCTTTCGAGTCTGCGCGCGCACCTAAAGGAGTCGACGATGGAGGGGCAGCTTCTATGTTTGGTAGGCGATCAGCTGCCACGTGCTAGCAAGATGCACAAGATCGCGGTGAGTCGCCTGAATACAAATTTGTCGAAGACAGCCGGCATCTTGGCTGGAACGCTCTACGTTCCATCTAACCAAATTGAGTATTCGGTATTAGAGATGATCTCGTATCGGATCGCTGACGTAGCTTCTTACCTTAAAAAACGAGACAAGACCACGCGTCAGCTCGTGTTCACGGGTTCAACCGCTACAACGTTATTACCCAATAACAGCCTAGATTACATTTTTGTAGATCCGCCATTTGGCGCGAATATTAGCTATTCTGAGCTAAATTTTCTTTGGGAGGCCTGGCTCAAGGTATTCACCAGTATTGCTCCTGAGGCAATCGAAAACCGTTCTCACGGAAAATCGCTTGATGATTATCGATCGCTCATGTCCATCTGCTTCAAAGAAGCTTTTCGAAAGCTGAAGCCTGGGAGGTGGATGACGGTTGAATTTTCGAATACCCAGGCATCCGTATGGAACACCATCCAAACGTCTCTGCAGGAGGCCGGATTCGTCGTTGCGAACGTTTCGGCTCTCGATAAAAAACAGGGCAGCTTTAAGGCGGTAACCACCACCACTGCCGTTAAGCAGGATCTGGTCATTTCCGCCTATAAGCCCAATGGTGGTTTGGAAGAGCGATTCGCCAAGACTGGTGGAAGTGAGGATTCTGTCTGGGATTTTGTTCGAACACATTTGAAGTATCTGCCAACAGTTAAGGTGAGGAACAGCACTCTGGAGTTCATTGCTGAACGGGACCCAAGAATTATCTTTGACCGAATGGTGGCCTGGTTCATCCGCCACAACGTCCCGGTTCCGATGTCAACCCATGAGTTTCAAGCAGGCCTCACACAGCGTTTCGTGGAACGAGACGGCATGACTTTCCTGCCGGATCAGGTCATCGAGTACGACAAAAAGCGGATGCAGGTTGCCGTTGCCCCACAGATGGAGATGTTCGTTTCCGATGAGCGCAGCGCGATTGATTGGTTGACCGATTTCTTGAAGCGTCGCCCGTCAACCTATCAAGAGGTCCACACCGATTTCATCAGTCAACTCGGAGCAGGTTGGAAGAAGCACGAATCGAAACCGGAACTTTCCGCCTTACTTGAAGACAACTTCATTCAGTACGACGGTGCTGGTGAGGTTCCGAGCCAGATTCACAGCTATCTCTCGACCAACCACAAGGATCTTCGTGGTTTGGAGAAGAACAGCCCAGCTCTTGTGGCTAAGGCCAAGGATCGCTGGTATGTGCCCGACCCGAACAAGGCACAGGACTTGGAGAAGAAGCGCGAGAAGGCGCTGCTCAAAGAGTTTGGCCACTATCGGGCGTTCACGGGTCGTCGTCTGAAGGAGTTCCGCCTGGAAGCGCTACGTGCTGGCTTCCGCTTCGCATGGGGGAATAAGGACTACCAGACGATCATCGACATCGCGAAGAAGGTACCCGATGAGACCTTGCAAGAGGACGAGAAGCTGCTCACCCTGTATGACATGGCACTGACCCGCACCGAGGCAGGTGCCTGAACGTGGCAGAAATCGGCTTCAGCGTTGGCGACTGGTGCTGGCTGACACGGCAGGCATCGCCCTGCCGGGTGATCGAGCGTCAGGACATGTGGGGCGAGAGTACCTACCGCGTTTGGCTGCCGGCCAAGGATGCTGTGGTGCGTGCCCGGGCGTCGGATCTGGCGCCGCTAGCAAGCATCCGCCCGACGGTGGAGCAGATTCTGCACACCACGGCGGCGGCCAAGCTGATGGACGCGCTGGAAGACAACCTGCTGCTGGCGCCGATTCAGTCCAGCGTGGTGCCGCTGCCGCACCAGCTCTATGCGTTGAACCGCGCCATCAGCCGTGACCGCATTCGCTACCTGCTGGCGGATGAGGTGGGCCTGGGCAAGACCATCGAAGCCGGGTTGGTGCTGCGCGAGCTGAAATTGCGTGGCCGCGTGAAGCGGATTCTCGTGGTGGCGCCCAAGGGCCTGGTGCGCCAATGGCAGGCCGAAATGCGGCTGCACTTCGGCGAGAAGCTCCAGTTCATTGAACCTTCGGAGTTGGCTGCCTTTCGCCAGTGGCGCAGCGGCGCTGTGGGCGACGAAGACAACCTGTGGCGCATGCACGACCAGGTGATTTGCTCGCTGGACTCGGTCAAGCCGCTGGAAGCCCGGCGCGGCTGGAGCATGGAGCAACTGAACACCTACAACCGCGAGCGCTTCGAAGACCTGATCTCGGCCTCGTGGGATCTGGTCATCATCGACGAGGCCCACCGCATGGGCGGCAGCACCGAGCAGGTGGCCCGCTACAAGCTCGGCGCAGCCCTGGCCGAGGCTTCGCCTTACTTGCTGCTGCTATCAGCCACGCCACACCAGGGCAAGACCGACCAATTCATGCGGTTGATGCAGCTTTTGGACCGCGAAGCTTTTCCGGACGAGAGTAGCGTCAACCGGGACCGGGTGCGCCCCTTCGTGATCCGCACAGAGAAGCGCGCGTCGATCAACGCCGAAGGGCAGCCGCTGTTCAAGCCCCGGGTTACCAGAATGCAGGCGGTGGCCTGGCAGGCACGCCACAGCGCGCAGCAGCGCCTGTACGAGGCCGTGACCGACTACGTGCGGCACGGCTACAACCAGGCGATGGCGGCCAAGCAGCGCCACATCGGCTTCTTGATGATCCTGATGCAGAGGCTGGTCACGTCCAGCACCGCAGCCATCCGAACCACACTGGAAAAGCGCCAGGCCCTGCTGGAAGCGCCACAACCCCAAGGCAACCTGTTCGAGAACACCAGCGCAGACGAGTGGGCCGATCTGGATGGGCAGTCCCAGGTGGATCTGGCAGTGCAAGCCAGTGGGTGGGAACTGGAAAAGTCCGAGGTTGAGACCTTGCTGATGCTAGCGCGCGAGACGGAAAGCTCGGGCACAGATGCCAAGGCCGAGGCACTGCTGGAGCTGGTCTACAAGCTGCAGCAGGAAAAAAACGACCCGGCGTTGAAAGTGCTGATCTTCACCGAATTCGTTCCCACGCAAGCGATGCTGGCGCACTACCTTGAGAGCCGGGGTTTCTCGGTGGCCACGCTCAACGGCGGCATGGATCTAGAGGCACGGTCCCGGGCGCAGCAGGTCTTCTCCAAAGACGTACGCGTCCTGATTTCGACAGATGCCGGCGGCGAAGGTCTGAACCTGCAGTTCTGCCACGTCATCGTCAACTTCGACATGCCGTGGAATCCAATGAAAATCGAGCAGCGGATCGGCCGTGTAGACCGTATTGGCCAGCACCATGTGGTGCGCGCCATCAACTTCGTCCTTGAAGGCACGGTAGAACACCGCGTGCGCCAGGTGCTGGAGGAAAAGCTTGAGGTAATCGCCCAGGAGTTCGGCGTGGATAAGGCGTCTGACGTGATGGACTCGGTGGAAGCCGACCCGATGTTCGACGAACTGTTTGTGCATGGGCTGCAGAACCCGGACACGATTGAGCAGGAATGCGATGCAGTGGTGTCGCAGCTCCGGACGACCCTTGCCGAGTCAAAGAAGAGCAGCGATCTGCTGTCGGAGGTGCACCACCTGGACGCAGACGATGCACGCAAGTGGCGGGACCACCCTGCACAGTTCTGGTTGGAACGGGCGATCACCAGCGGCTTGGCTGCGCGCGGGGGCTCGGCAACCAAGGTCGGCAAGGCT
>Ga0335398_10004316_pt1 | contig 19836 bp, 18 predicted proteins | sample BON03_FD_205742 | JGI IMG/M metagenome (GOLD analysis project Ga0335398, IMG submission 205742) | Freshwater microbial communities from Lake Bonney liftoff mats and glacier meltwater in Antarctica - BON-03 (spades assembly) (version 2) | ecosystem: Environmental > Aquatic > Freshwater > Ice >... | reverse complement strand
TTGACCACGGGGGTCAACAGCGTGCGACGGAACGCCTCGGCACGGTCGGCAGCCGATTCGACGTCGTCGGCCTCGATCGCAGCTCGTGCGATGTCGACCAGAATCGGGTGCGGCAGGCCCGATGCGGCCAAGGATCGGGCGAGCGTGTCGACCGACGGGGGTCGTTGACGCTCGGCTGCGGCGCTCATGGCGGCGATCCTACGACCCAGGCGTCGGAGTGGTGCCGAACACCACTACGACGCGCATGATCGGGTTCTCAGGTGCCCGGAAGCTTGTCGACGGCATCCTTGGCCATGTCGGCTGCCTTGTCGAACTTGTCGGCGTGCGCTCCGGCCTTGTCGATGCCACCCTCGATCTGTTCCTTGTTGCCGCCGAACGTTGATCTGATCGTGTCCATGAACCCCATTGCGAGACCTCTTCCGGTTGTCGATCGAGCGGCCGGCAGTAATGCACGAGTTCACGAGCGCCGTGGACGCGCGTCCGGCTGACGCTGCGCGATCCTGCGATTCAGCTCACGTGCTCGACGATCGATGGATCGACGGATCGAAACCACGCCGGCGCGGAGACAGCCACCCGGGCGGCATCGAGGACGGTGACGCCGTGCGCCCGAGCCGACCGCTCCCATTCGGCGTCGTCTGGAGTCGAGCCGCAGCGATGGTCCCAGACGATCTGCGCGTGATCGGGGTTCGATCGGTCGCCTTGGAAGTGCACCCAGTGTTCGGCTCGCTCGTTGATGATCATCCGGGTGTCGGAGATCGTGCCGAGCTCCATCGTCACCGTGCGCCACGTGGCGCCGGGCACCACGTGGGCGAGCCCTGACGCGATCTGGCCGTGCTTGGGGCCGGTGGTCGCATCGTCGGCGGCCGTGCACTCGACGCGCTCGGAGCCGAACACGTCGCGCATCCACGCGTCGTCGGGGTGATCCGGCTCGACGTGCGACAGCATCGTGTAGGTGCCGAAGTCGCCGTGGCCGGTGTGCAGGTCGAGCACGAGCACCTCGCCGGCTCCTGCGAGACGATCGCCGACCACCCGAGCGACGATGCGATTCGACTCCTCCGTGCGGTCGCCCCCGAAGTACAGGCCATCAGGATGGGAGTACTGGCCTTCGCTGACCGCCGTCTTCACCCACGCGAATCCGTGCTCCGCTATCAATGCTCGGGTGACGTCGAGCAGTGACTCGGGCGTCGGTGGTTCCTCGCCGCCGGGCACCAGCACCGGGTGGATCGAGTCGTATCCGGCGTTGCGCGGCACCTCGGTGCGTTCGTCACGACCCCAGTTTCGGTTGAGGTCGACGTTCGATTCGTTCTGTCTACGCCAGTAGGTCATCCCCCACGGGTTGACGGCGTGCACCATCAGCACAGCCGCATCGTCGGGAAGATCGGGGTCGGCGCCATCGCACACCCAGCGAGTGATCGCATCGCACAACAGCGTCGACGACGAGAACCCTTCGTCGCCGTGCACACCGGTGAGCACCACCAGGGCCCGACGCGGGCTCGCCGCGCCGTACGACGTGACGTCGATGGTGAGTTCCTGACCGTGCTCGCCGATTGCTTCGATCGGGTACGCCTCCCACGACAACCCAGCGAGGTGGCAGGCCCATCGGAACCGCTCGCGACACTCGTCGTAGCCGAGCGGGAAGCGGTCAGGGCGCATCCTCCTAATATCCCATCCCACGACTTGTCGGGCCGAGGCGCGGACATCGGGGGCCCGACGGAGATATCCTGGCCGTTGTCGTGACCAGTTGGACCAAGGCCGTCGTCAGGTACCCACCCACATGGATTGCCGCGGTCCTGCTCGGCGCCACGGTGTGGCTCGTGCTCACCGTGCTCGATCCACCCGGGGTGTTCGTGCTCGTCCTGATCGGGATGGTCGTCATCGCCGCTGCGGCCTGGCCGTTCACGATGTCGGCCACCGGCACGCTGGCCAAGCTGCAATTCGAGATCCCTCGCGTCGAAGAGATCGACCCCGTCGAGATCGCCACGCTGCGCGCCGAGCTCAGCTTGCTCGCCGACACCCAGCCGATCGAGCAACTCGACGCACTGCTCTCCAAACGCCAGAGCCTCGTCAACGTGCTGCAGCGACGCCTCGACGCCGGCGAACTCACCTATGCCCGCTACCTCTCGACGTCGCAACAAGTGTTCAGCTCCGCGCTCGACAACCTCCACGAGGTGGGGGTTGCCTACGAGAGCATCAGCACGATCGACGAGCTCTACATCGACCGTCGCCTCGCCGAACTCGCCGCCGACGACAGTGACGTCGAGTCAGCCGATCGAGAACGGGCCGCACTCGAGCGCCGCCGCGAGCTACGCACCACCCAGCGGCGCCGAATCGCCCAACTGCTCGCCCAGAACGAATCGGCCTTCACCGCGCTGAACCGCACCACGACGGCGCTCGCCGACGTTCCGATCGGCAAGAAGCCCGAGGACGCCGACGCGGCGATGGCGGCGCTCGAGGAATTGGCCGACCGAGCCAACAAGTACGCCTGAACCCACTCCGAAAGGCCCACCCCATGAGCGACACCGCACCAACAACCACGGCCACGGCCACGGCCACGACCAGCCATCAGGCCAATGCGGTCCTCGGTCTCAACCTGAACGTCGAGGCCGCCAAGGCCGAACTCGTCGTCGTCGAGTCCGAACCCACCGACGAGCTGCAGGCGCAGGCCAAGGCCCAGGTCGAGCAGTTGCTCACGATCGACCCTACGAACGAAGATGCTCGAGCATCGGCGCGCGAGGCGGTCGACTCGATGGGGCGCGACCTTCAAACCCGTTCGGCCACCCGCAGCCGGATGCTGCAGGCCCCGCTCAAGGACATCTCGCACAGCTCGGAGGATGGCGGCGAGGTCGCCAAGTCGCTGTCCGATCTGCGCATCGAGGTCGAGAAGCTCGACCCGACAGGTCTCGACACCGGGGCTGGCTGGGCCACCCGGTTGATCGGCAAGATCCCCGGCGTCGGCACACCGCTGAAGCGCTACTTCATGCGCTACGAGAGCTCGCAGACCCAGATCGACGCGATCGTTCATTCCCTGGAGAAGGGTCGAGATCAGCTCAAGCGCGACAACATCACGCTCGGCGACGACCAGAAGCAGATGCGTGAACTGACCCACCTGCTCACCGATCAGGTCGCGTTGGCCCAGGCGCTCGACGCTGCCGTGGTCGAGAAGCTGGCAACCGAGATCGGCCCCGACGATCCTCGCCGACAGTTCGTCGAGGAAGACATCCTGTTCGCACTGCGCCAGCGCACACTCGACCTGCAGCAACAGCTCGCGGTCAACCAGCAAGGCGTGCTCGCGATCGAGATCATCATCCGCAACAACCGCGAGCTCATCCGAGGTGTCGACCGGGCGCTCGATGTCACCATCAGTGCACTGCAGGTGGCGGTCACCGTTGCCTTGGCGCTCGCCCACCAGAAGATCGTGCTCGACAAGATCGAAGCGATCAACACCACCACCTCGGCGATGATCGCGGGCACCGCCGAGCGCCTGAAGATCCAGGGTACGGCGATCCATCAGCAGGCGTCGAGCACGATGCTCGACATGGAATCGCTGAAGTCGGCCTTCACCGACATCAACATCGCCCTCGACGAGATCTCGCGTTACCGCCGCGAGGCGCTCCCCACCATGGCGGGCACCATCCTCGAACTCGACCAACTCACCGCCGAGAGCGAGACGGCGATCGGGAACATGGAGCGCGGGCGCACCGCGACCACCCGGATGGACGACGAGGGCACGATCGACGTCGGCGAGATCACCGCCAAGGAGGCCGAGTGACGGTGCGACGGTCCCGCCTCGCAGTTGTCGCTGCCCTCGCCGGGTTCTCGCTGATCGCCGCGGCCTGCGGCGGAGTCGGCTCCGAGAGTTCCGAACCGCTCGACCCGGCAGGTGCTTCGCAGCGTCTCGACGAACTGGCCGACCAGATCGGTTGGGTCGACAACCAGGTCACCCGCAGCGCGTCGATCCCTCCACCGACCGGCGCCGACCTCTCCGCCACGCTTCCCGACATCGAAGAGTTCCCGCTGAAGGTCGAGGCGCCATCAGGTGCTGGCGAGGTCGTCGAGATCTGGTCGTCGACCGAGAAGTCCGGCGACGACACCGACGGCTGGATGACCGAGGTGGTCACCGCCTTCAACAGCGCCGGGATCACGCTCGCCGATGGCACGCCCGTCGGCGTCGATTTACGTCGCGTCGCGTCGGGCACCGGCTACCAGTACATCGCCCGCGGTCAGGAACTGCCCCAGGCGTTCACCCCGTCGAACCAGCTGTGGGTCGAGATGGCCGGCGAGTTCCAGACCATGACCGAAGTGCGGCCCCGCCTGGTCGACAATGTGGCCGGGATCGTGATGAAGAACGAGACGGCCGACGAGCTGCGGGCGAGCTACGGCGACCTCAGTGCCGAAAACCTCGTCGACGCGGTGATCGCCGGCGATCTCGTGATGGGCTACACCGACCCGTTCGCGTCGAGCACCGGCCTCAACTTCCTGTTGACCGTGCTCGACTCGATCGCTGGCGGCGACGAAGCACAACTCACGTCGCCCGACGTGGCCAGCGTGTTCGAACAGTTCCAGCGCCAGGTGCCGTTCGTGGCACTCACCACGCTGCAGATGCGCGACTCGGTCGAGAACGACACCGGCACGCTCGACACCTTCGTGATGGAGTGGCAGACCTACACCAACACCGACTCGCTGCAGTCGGGGTTCGAGTTCATCCCGTTCGGCGCTCGCCACGACAACCCGCTCTACGCCGTGGGAGATCTCAGCGCCGATCAGAGCGAGGCGTTGGAGCTGTTCGCCCAGTTCGCCGAGGCGCCGGAGTACCAGGAACTGGCGGTCGAGTTCGGGTTCGATCCTGCCGCCTACACGCCGACCGTCGAGGTGCCAGCGGGCACCACGTTGATCGACGTACAAAACGTCTGGAAGGACAAGAAGGACGGTGGCCGACCCGTAGCGACGGTGTTCGTCGTCGACGTCAGCGGCTCGATGGAGGGCACACGCATCCAGGCGGTGCGCAACGCCATGAGTTCGGCACGCGAGTTCATCAAGCCCGCAACTTCGGTGGGCGTCGTCGAGTTCAACGACACCGCGATGAAGCGTCTCGACATCGCCGAGTTCGACCTCAACCAGCAGGGCCGGTATGCAGCGATCGCCGAGGATCTCAGCCCCGGCGGCGGCACCGCCATGTTCGACGGCATCGTGCTCGGGCTGAAGATGCTCGAAGATCAACGGGCTGCCAACCCCGACCTGAAGACGTTGCTGGTGGTGCTCACCGACGGCGAGACCACCGACGGGCTGCGATTCGAGGACGTCGATCAGATGGCCGCCGGGCTTCGGATCCCGATCTACACCGTTGGTTTCGAGGCCGACCTCGCTGAGCTGGGGCGCGTGTCGTCTCTGGTCGAAGCTGCCAGTATCGATGCCAGTGAGGGCGACGTCGAGTTCAAGATCGCCGCGTTGTTCAACGCCGGTGGCTGATCGGACGCCGACCCCGTGAAACCGCTCGCGATCTGGGTCGCCATCGTCGCCATCGTCTTCGGCGGCTACGCGCTGGCGACGACGTTGCTCCGCCAGACCGACCAGGTCTTCGTGTTCGTCGACTCGTCGAACCGCATGGAGTTCCTGAACAACGAGATCATCGCCGAACTCGACCGCATCGACGACCGCGATGACGGCGAGTTCACGCTCGCCCGAGGCCAGAGCAGGGGTGAGGAACTCGTGCACTCGTGGCAGACCGAGTTGCGCTGGACGAACACGCCGCTGTTCGCGCCGTGCTCGTTCGAGGAGATCGACTCGTTCACCGAGGCGAACGCAGCCGACGAACGCATCCTGATCACCACCCCCGGCTCGTGCGACACGACCACCCTCACCGACTGGACCATCGTCGAACTCGCCCCGTAAATGCCATACGGAGTTCTCGATTGGGGTCAGACCCCAACCGAGACGCCTACGCTCCAGCACCGTGAGCCTCCCGGTACCGATCGTCCAACTCGACCCCGACCTGCCATTGCCCGAATACGCCCACGACGGCGACGCCGGGCTCGACCTGTTCGCACGGGAGTCGGCAACGCTCGCTGCCGGTGGCGGTCGCACGCTGGTGGCCACGGGCATCTCGATTGCGATCCCGACGGGCCACGGCGGGTTCGTGCTGCCCCGCAGCGGCATGGCCGTGAAGCACGGCATCAGCGTGGTGAACGCCCCCGGCCTGATCGACGCCGCCTATCGCGGCGAGATCAAGGTGGTGCTGATCAACACCGACCCCGACACCGACTACGAGGTGCACCGTGGCGATCGCATCGCGCAGCTCGTGATCCAACGCGTCGAGTCGGTGGCCTGGCAGGTCGTCGACTCGCTCGACGGCGTCGATCGTGGTGGCGGCTTCGGCCACTCCGGTCGCTGAATCCGGCTACTCGGTCAGGTCGGCGTCGTTGCAACTCGGGGGCGCGGTGACCGGGTTGCATCTCGCAACCGCGTCGCCGGGCAACTTGACGACGTAGGTACTCCCGAAGAACCCGCTCGGCAGGTAGTAGTCGGTGCTCAAGAAGTGGGCTCCGCTCGCCAACGCCGCATCGCGCCGCGCAGTGTCGTTGTTGCGAGCGTCGACGGTCGGCTCGTCTGTCCGCGTGCGGATGAGATAGCCGGCGAGCGCTGCCTCGTCGAGCGCTGGATCGGTCGGATCGTCGAAGCGGACGAAGGCGGCATCGGGTTCGCCCAGCGGGGCGTTGGTGAACATGGGGCGCCCCTCCAGGTTCGGCGTGTCGACGACATACATGTCGCGGGTGGCGCCACCGTTGTTCAGCAGGAACAACACCTGTCCGCGACTGGCTTCGAGCGTGGGCCAGCCATCGGTCGTCACGGCCTCGTCGAGGGTTGCGGCGTCGCCGCGCACATCATCGGGTTCGATGATCTGCTCGGGGCTGAACACGGATCGGATCTCGGCGTCGAGCGCACCGAGCAGCTCGGCGGTGATGGCGATCGGCTGGGCCCACGGCAGATCGACGGTCAGCTCGAGACCTTCAGCGGCCGCAGCGTCGGGCACCGACTGCTCCTTCGTCTCGATCATGATCATGATCGGCACGTGGTTGGGATTGGCAGCCGACCACTCGCTGATCTCGCCGAGACAGGCGACCAGTGTCGAGCAGGTGGTGCCGTAGTCGAAGTCCTGGGTGTGCATGACCTTGAACCCGGGGGCGTCGAGTTCAGGGAGCCCGGACGCCGGATCGAGGCCGACCACAGCGTTCGCCGCCCGGTTGGCGAACAGTCCGCCATCGGGGTCTGCGAACACGTCGAGCTCGAACTTGCGGATTCCATGGTCTTCGAGCTGCTCGGCGAGCGGCAGATGGCTGTATTCGATGGCGGCGGCGAGTTCAGGCGACAGCGCAGCGATGCCAGCGAAGAGCGCAGGCTCGGGGATCACGTGGTAGCTGTTGTGCGAGCCGATCACCTGCAGATGGTTGATGTCGACCTCCTCGACCGGCACCGTGGTGGTCGTCTCGATCGTCGCAGCCTCGACGATGGTGTCGGGAGTAGTTGTCGGGTCTGTCACCGACGGTGTCGCGACGTCGTCGGATCCTCCGCACGCTGCCACCAGCATCAGCAGCGCCGCAAGTGCAGCGCCACTGCTCGCCGATCTGCTCATCGATCCGTCCGATTTCATCCACCCGTGTCCGAACATCGGGCGAGTATGTCAGCAGCCAACGTTGCGGCTCGGCTCGGCGGGCGGCGCGGACCACGGCTCGAGCCCTCAGCTCGAGCCCTCAGCTCGAACGATGATCGATCGCGACGACGCCGGGCAGGTCGGCAAAGGCGCCTCGGTCGGCGCTCACGACGGTCCGACCAGTAGCTGAAGCGGTCGCGGCGATGATGAGTTCGTGTGCGCCGCTGGGTCGTCCTGCACGACGAACCGCAACGAGCAGGGCAGCGTGCCGAACCGCCACCACCTCGTCGTAGGGGAGGATCGTGATCGTCTCGACGATCTCGTCGACGTACGCCTGGCGGCTGGCCCGATGCCGGGCCGTAGCGATACGCACGCCAACGGTGAGTTCAGCCACGGTGATGGCGGCGATGGCCACGTCATCGTCATCGTCGATCAAATCGTCCAGCTGGCCGTCGCCTCGATCAGCGTCGATGAGAAAGGTGGTATCGAGGAGCAGCAGGCTCACGCTCGAGTGTCGACTTCGAGCAGTTCGCGCACGTCGTTCAGGTCACTCGACCAATCGGCATCGGGCCGGTGCCGGCGGAACAGCTCCTTGGCGTCCGCGCCGCGGCCGCGTGAGACGGGTTCGATGTGAGCAATCGCCTTACCGCGCCGTGTGATGGTGTACCGCCGACCATCGTGCTCGACGGCATCGAGGAGATCAGCGAACTTGCGCGACGCGTCGGTTGCGGTGATTTCCGACATGAAATCAGATCATCAGATCAAACGAGGGCCATTGCCGTGGTCAGCCCCAGGCGAACACGGGTTGTTCGAAGTCGCCGACCCGCTCGTTGATGCGACCATCGAGTGCCACCCAGCGGAACTGCACGAGCAACGCTCCGGTGGGCGCATGGATCAGATCGCCGCCGAGTGGCACCTGCACGACCGGCCGGTCGCTCTCGGGGATGGTGACGAAGCGGGGCGAGTCGTCGCGGACGAGTTGGTGCAACCCGATGCGATAGGCGGCGAGCACCTCGTCGGGATGCGGGACGATGTCGATGTCGGGGCCGCCCCACACGACCACCGGCGTGATCACGTACCCGGACCGGGTGGCGTAGTCGTCGAGCAGCCCGAGCACCGAGTCGTCGCCGACACGCACGCCGATCTCCTCGTCGGTCTCACGCAACGCCGCCTCGATCACGGACTCGCCCGAATCGAGGCGACCACCCGGCAGGGCCCACTGCGATGCGTGACGGTTGAGCCCGGCGCTCCGTCGGCACAGCACGAACGAGGCGCCTCCGGCGACACCGGCCATCCGACCGTCGAGATCCGAGACGTCCGACGGGATCACCGACAGATCGTCGGCAGTCGCTCCGAAGGGGTCGATCTGATCGGAGCCCACCACCGAGTCGACAAGCAGGATCGCGACCGCCGCATGTCGCCGCCCGTCGAGGGGGAGTTCGACACGGTCGTGCCGGGCGAGGTTGGAAACGATACGAACGCGCAGGCTGTCGTCGAAGTCGATCACGAGTTACTCGGCGCGCCCGCGTCGAGAGGTGTGTTGGGCTCGGGGGCCGGCGGTGACGTCGATGCCAACACCTTGGCAGCCAATGCCGTGCTGATCGGCACCGAAGCGACCAGACCGATCGAGCCCACCAGCGCCCGCACGATCTCGACGGCCACCACCTCACGGGTCGCCACCGAGCCGAGGTTCTGCTCGGCTTCGCTGAACAACAGCAGCAGCGGCAGCGAGGCGCCGGCGTAGGCGAGGAACAACGTGTTGACCGTGGACGAGATGTGGTCGCGACCGATCCGCAGCGCCCGGGCGTACAACTCGCCGAACCCGGCGTCGGGACTGGCCCGTTTCAGCTCCCAGACCGCCGACACCTGGGTGACCGTGACGTCGTCGAGCACGCCGAGCGAGCCGATCACCACACCGGCGAGCAACAGGCCGCGAGGATCGATCTGTGAGCCGAGCGCGTCGAGGAACCCGACGTTCTCGTCGCCGAAGCCCGTGAACTTCGAAGCGGAGAGGAACACCCACGCGAGCAGGCCGGTGATCGCCAGGCTGGCGAACGTCGACAACAGCGCCGCCGCCGTTGCCAATCCCCGCCCGTGAGCGAGAAAGAGTGCCACGAAGGCGATCGCTCCCGCGGTGACGAGCGCCACCGCGATCGAGTTCGCACCCCCGAGCAGCGCAGGCAGCGCGAACATCACGATCACCACGAAGCTCATCGCCAATCCTGCGATGGCGCCGACTCCCCGCCAACGACCGAGCACCACGATGGCTGCGACGAACAGGATCAACAGCAACAGCATCGGCGTGCCGCGTTGGAAGTCGTAGAAGACGGCCTGGCGTGTTCCATCGCTGGTCTCGACCAGGTCGACGAGTACCCCGTCACCCGACGAGATGGTCGAGTCGATCGGCCACTCGAGTTCGAACCGTTCGCCATTGAATTCGCCTTCGCTGACGACGAGTCCGATGCGCTTGCACGCCAGCAACGGATCGAACGAGCACGGCACCTCTTCGACCGACCCGACCGACGCCTTGACCGGGTCGCCGGCGAGCCCGAGCGGATCGGAACCCTCACTGCCACCGCCCGGCCAGAGCACGATCAGCCCGATGACGACGACCAGCGCACAGGCACCGACAGCAGCCCACATGGTTCGCCGAACCTCGGGGCGGACCAACGCGTCGAGATCGTGACCGTCGTCGACACCGTGTGAATGACCGGAACCCATCGGCTCAGTTTGACGGATCGGGCTTGCCCGATCGGTGACCGTCGGTTTGCGCCTGCGGTCAGGGCATGTTCTGGCTGGTGGAGGGGCCGTCAGCCGCGATAGCCGTTGGTGATCGGCAGACGCCGATCCTTGCCGAACGCCTTGCGACTGACCCGCACACCCGGCGGAGTTTGACGACGCTTGTACTCGGCGATGTCGACCAGCCGTGTGATGCGGCGCACCATTGCCTCGTCGTGGCCCAGTTCGATGATCTCACCAGCGGTGCGATCGTCCTCGACGTAGAGCTGCAGGATCGGATCGAGCACCTCGTATGGCGGCAGGCTCTGGTCGTCGAATTGATCGGGGCGCAGCTCGGCTGACGGGGGCTTGGTGATCACGTCTTCGGGCACGATCTCGCGGCCGGCGGTTCGGTTCACGTACCGGCACAGGTCGTACACCCGGGTCTTCAACACGTCCTTGATGATGCCGTAGCCGCCCACCGAGTCGCCGTAGATGGTGAAGTAGCCAACGGCGACCTCGCTCTTGTTGCCGGTGGTCAACGCCATCCAGCCGAACTCGTTCGACAACGCCATCAGCAGCAGCCCGCGACATCTGCTCTGGATGTTCTCAAAGGTGAGGCCCGGCTCGCGACCCTCGAACGACGGCACGAGCATGTCGATGTAGGCCGAGAACGCCGGCTCGATCGAGATGGTCCGGAAGTCGATGTCGAGGTTTTCGGCGAGCAACTGTGCGTCACTCTTGGAGTGCTCACTGGAGTACCGCGACGGCATCGACACGCCGTGCACGTGCTCTGCGCCAAGTGCATCGACGGCGATACAGGCCACGATGGTGGAGTCGATGCCGCCCGACAACGCAATGACGACATCGTCGAAACCGTTCTTGGTGCAGTAGTCACGTGTACCGAGCACGAGTGCGTCGTACAACTCGCGGTCGGCCTCGAGCAGTACGGCGATCGACGCCACCGCAGCCGTGTCGTGCACGACCGGTTCGTTGGTGACGACCACCGTGGGCAACAGCGCGTCGGTGATGCGCCCGCGAGGGTCGAGGAGCCGTTTTCGATACACGGGCGGCACCGGCACGTCGACGATCATCAGGTCGTCGACGAACTGTGGTGCCCGCGCCAACAGCGTGCCTTCGTGGTCGAACACGAGCGACCCGCCGTCGAACACCAACTCGTCCTGGCCGCCGACCTGGTTGACGTACACGATGGCGGTGTGCGAGTCGGATGCCCGCGTCGCCAGCATCCGTTCGCGCTCGGCTCCCTTGCCGGTGTGGAACGGCGACGCATTGATGTTGATGCTCACTTCGGCACCGGCTGCGGCCTGCTCGGCCACGGGTCCGAACGGGCTCCAGATGTCTTCGCAGATCGAGATGCCCACCTTCACCCCTCCGATGACGAACAGCTCCAGGGGATCGGACTCGGCGCCAGGCGTGAAGTAGCGGGCCTCGTCGAACACGGTGGTGTTGGGCAGCAGCCGCTTACGGTATGTGCCGACCACCTCGCCGTTCGCGCAGACAGCGGCGGCGTTGTAGAGATCGCGATCCTGATCGACGAACCCGATCACCGCGACGCATCGACCGGTGCGGGCGGCGAGCTTCGACAATGCTTCGAGGTTGTCGGCCACGAAGCCGGGCTTCAACACGAGGTCCTCCGGCGGGTACCCGGTGGTGGAGAGTTCGGGGAACGCCACGACGTCGCAACCAGCAGCCTCGGCGCGGTCGTAGGCGTCGAGCATCTTGGCCAGGTTCCCGTCGAGGTCGCCCACGGTCGGGTTGAGTTGAGCGAGGCCCACTCGTAGCACCGTCACGATCTACGAGGCTACCCCCGACCGTCGGCGAGGGTCTCGCCGCGCACCGATGATGCTCATCTGGCACTATGGTCCCATGGCTCAGGCTCGGGTTGCAATCGTCGGATTGTTGGTGCTCGCTGCCTGCTCGCCCGGCGAGGGGCCCGAGTCGATCCCGCTCCCCACGTCGCCCGACACGACCACGACCACTTCCACCACCACCACGAGCACCACCACGACGCTGGTGCCACCGCTCTTCCAGGCGGAGATCCGACGCACCACCGACGGCGTGCCGCACATCACCGGCGACACCCTGGCCGACGTGGCCTACGGGCAGGGATGGGTCAGCGGCGAGGACCACGGCTGCACCCTGATCGACCAGATCCTCAAGGTCACCAGCACTCGGTCGGCAGCGCTCGGGCCCGGTGCCGAGGGCGGGAACGTCGACAGCGATTTCGCGTGGAAGGCGATCGGCATCGCCGACATCGCCACTGCCGACTTCGAGACCGCATCCGACGACGTGGTCGCGCAGTTCGAGGCGTTCACCGCTGGCTGGAACGGCCAACTCGCCGATGTCGGCGGCGAGCGTCTCACCGGCTGGTGCACCGGCGCCGACTGGGTCCGACCGATCACCCCCGTCGAGCTGTACACCTACGGTCGATCCATCGCATTGCAGGCGAGCAGCTCCGCGATCATCGACTTCATCGGTTCGGCCCAGCCCCCGACAGCCGAACCGGTGGGCATACGCGGCCGCTCGAACAGTGCCCCGGCCACCACCCGTTCGGCCACCATTGATCTCGACACCTTCGCGTCAGCCGATCTGGGGCTGCGGGACGACGCCGGCTTGGCGAGCAACGGGTGGGCCATCGGAAGGGAACGTGTCGAGGGCAACGACGGCGGTCTGCTGTTGGCGAACCCGCACTTCCCGTGGGAGGGCGAACTCCGCTTCGCCGAGGTGCAACTGACCACCCCGGGCGAGGTCGACGTCTACGGCGCCCAACTGCTCGGCCTGCCCGGCATCGGTATCGGGTTCACCGAAGGCGTTGCCTGGACGCACACCATGTCGGCCGGCAAGCGGATGACCGGCTACGACCTCACGCTCGATCCCACCTCGCCCACGTCCTACCTCGTCGATGGGCAGTCGGTACCGATGACGTCCACCGACACCACGATCGACATCTTGCGCCCCGACGGCACCGTCGACACCGAGACCCGCACCCTGTGGCGCAGCGAGTACGGCCCCATCATCGACTTCCCGGGCATCGGCTGGACCGACGCCAACGTGTTCTCGTTCCGTGACGCCAACATCGACAACGGCGAGTTCATCGAGCAGTACGCCCGCATGCCCGAGATCCAGAGCATCGCCGATCTGCAGGCACTCACCGCCGAGTACCAGGGCGTGCCGCTGTTCAACACGGTGGCGGTGGGCGACGACGGGACCACGTGGTACGCCGACACGTCCGCAACGCCGAATCTCAGCGCCGACGCCGAGCAGGCCTACATCGAGAGGCTGTTCACCGACCCGTTGACGCAGATCGCGTACAACCAAGGCTTCGTGCTGCTCGACGGGTCCGACAGTCGCTTCCGCTGGGAAGTGGTCGACGGCGCTCGCGACCCCGGCCTGGTGCCGTTCGCCGAGATGCCGCTGGTGCAGCGAAAAGACTACGTCTTCAACTCGAACGACAGCTTCTGGGTGCCGAGCGCCGAGTTCACCCTCACCGGCGCCTACTCGATCCTGCACGGCGAGCAGAACACGCCGCTCACGATGCGCACCCGCCAGAACGCCGACGTCCTCGGCGCCACGAACGCTGCTGGTCTCGCCGGCCCCGACGGGCTGTTCACCGCCGACGAAGTCCGAACAGCAGCGTTCGAGAACACCGGGCGAACCGCTGCACTGCTGCGGGCTGCTGCCGTGAATGCCTGCGGCGCGACGCCGGTCGTCGACGTGCCCGAACTCCTTGCCGCCGACGGAACCGTCAGCCTTATTGCCGCGTCGGTCGACCTCACCGCAGCCTGCGACGTGCTGTCGGCCTGGGACGGCGTCTACGACCTCGATCGGTCCGGAGCGATGGTCTGGCGCGAGACCATGAGCCGATTCGACGCCGCTACGTTCGAGACCCAGGGCGTACTCTTCGACGACGCGTTCGACCCCGCCCGCCCGACGATCACGCCGTCGGTACCCGCCGCCGACTCGACCCCGTTGCTGCAGGCGCTGGCGCGCGCCGTTCAGACGATCACCGCGGCAGGGTTCGCGCTCGACACCACGCTCGGTGCGTCGCAGTTCACCGAACGCTCGGGAACACGCATACCGATCCACGGTGGCACCAACGTCGATGGCGTCACCAACGTCGTCACGTGGATCGCCCGGAAGTCGTCGACTGAGCCGGCGCCGCAACAAGGCGAGGCGGTTGCCGTCGGGAGTTCACTGCGCGATGAGGGCTACCGGATCAACTACGGCACCAGCTTCGTGATGACCGTCGACTACACCGGCGACAGCGTCCAGGCGTCGGCGCTGCTGGTGTCCGGCCAGACCGGTGATCGCGCATCGCCGCTGTTCGATTCGCAAACCGTCGAGTTCAGCGAGAAACAGTGGCGCCAGGTGGCCTTCACCGACGCGCAGATCGCCACCGATCCAAACCTCGACGTCTACACCGTCGTCGGCCGCTGACGATCGGCAGGACGGTGCGATCATGGGCGCAATCGGGCGACCACGAACATCGAGCGCAGTTCCCGCCGCCCAGGTGATGAGCGAACCCCGCAGATCTGGTGTGTTCGCTCATCGCTCGGACCTGCTCGGGATCTGCGCTGGTCGCTGCGGTTACAGCGTTCACCGACGAACAGATCCCCGCCGAATCGAACCTCGACGTCTACACAGTCCTCGGCCGGTGACGGTCACCAGTTCACACGCCGTTCACAATCGGGCAACGACTCCGCAACCAGACGCTGCGACGATTCCGCCTGCCATCGGGCGACGCACCTCGGATCATCGAGGCTGGATCGCCTGCACCCCGAACACTTGGACGGAACTGAGGACAACTGTGGTTTACAAGGCTGAATACATCTGGGTCGACGGCACGCAGCCGACATCGAAGCTGCGCTCGAAGACCAAGGTCCTGGACGACGGCGCCGAGTTGCCCATCTGGGGCTTCGACGGGTCGAGCACCAACCAGGCCACCGGCGACAAGAGCGACTGTGTGCTCAAGCCCGTCGCCAGCTACCCGGACCCGATCCGTGGCGGCGACGACGTGCTCGTGATGTGCGAGGTGATGCTGGTCGACGGCACACCGCACCCGACCAACATGCGAGCCGCAGCGGCCAAGACCGCGAAGAAGTACAAGAAGCACGAGCCGCTGTTCGGCATCGAGCAGGAATTCACCCTGATGAAGAACGGCCGGCCCTACGGCTTTCCGCCGGCCGGTTTCCCCGAACCGCAGGGCGGCTACTACTGCGGCGTCGGCGAGGACGAGATCCATGGCCGTCCGCTGGTGGAAGATCACCTCGAAGCATGCCTCGCCGCCGGACTCACGATCTCGGGCATCAACGCCGAAGTCATGCCCGGCCAGTGGGAGTTCCAAGTCGGCCCATGCGGTCTCCTGGAGGTCGCCGACGAACTGTGGATCGCTCGCTGGCTGCTCTACCGGATCGGCGAGGACTACGGCATCGCCGCCACGCTCGACGCCAAGCCGGCCAAGGGCGACTGGAACGGCGCCGGCGCCCACACCAACTTCTCCACCAAAGAGATGCGTGAAGACGGCGGCTACAAGTACATCGAGGCCGGCTGCAAGGCGCTCGGCGAGAAGACTGCGCTCCACATCGCGAGCTACGGCCAGGGCATCGCCGACCGCCTGACCGGCGCCCACGAGACCCAGCGCTACGACCAGTTCAGCTACGGCGTGTCAGACCGCGGCGCCTCGATCCGCATCCCGTGGCAGGTCGCCGTCGACCGCAAGGGCTACCTCGAGGATCGTCGCCCGAACGCCAACATCGACCCGTACATCGTCGCCCGACTGATGGTCGAGACCATCTGTGGCGCAATGAAGTGACGCACTGGGGCGACGCCCCGGAGCGGTGAACCACGACAGGGCGGAGGCTGCGGCCGCCGCCCTGTCGTATTTCGAAGACGAGCACGAGAGACTCAGGAGATGACCGACATGCGCGAGCAACAGCGCGACTACGTTCTGCGCAGCGTCGAAGAGCGCGGTGTGCGCCTCGTACGGCTCTGGTTCACCGACGTGCTCGGCACGCTCAAGAGCCTCGCCATCTCGCCGGCCGAGTTGCAGAACGCTCTCGAAGACGGCATGACGTTCGATGGTTCGTCGATCGACGGATTCTCGCGAGTCCAAGAAGCCGACGTGTTGGCCATGCCCGACCCCGACACGTTCGAACTGCTGCCGTGGGGCGACCCGAAAGCTCCCGAGGCCCGGATCTTCTGCGACATCCACCACCTCGACGGCACACCGTTCGAAGGCGATCCTCGCCAGGTGCTGCGTCGCCACGTGCAAGCGGCCCACGACGAGGGCCTCACGTTCTACATCGCCCCCGACGTCGAGTTCTTCTACTTCGAGCCGTTGGTGCCCGGCCAGCCACCGGTGCCGATCGATCAGGGTGGCTACTTCGATCTCACGACCAACGACGTCACCGGTGAACTGCGCAAGAAGACCATCCGGACCCTCGAAGTGCTCGGCATCCCGGTGGAGTACAGCTTCCACGAGGACGCGCCGGGCCAGCAGGAGATCGACCTGCGCCACACCGACGCACTCACCATGGCCGACTCGATGATGACGTTCCGACTCGCCGTGCGCGAGGTGGCCGCTCAGCACGACGTGCACGCCACCTTCATGCCCAAGCCGCTCGAAGGTGTCCAGGGTTCGGGGATGCACGTCCACCTGTCGCTGTTCCGCGGCGACGACAACGCCTTCTACGACGCCGATGACGCCTACAACCTGTCGCCCACCGCCAAGTCGTTCATGGCCGGGATGCTCCACCACGCGGCCGAGATCACCGCAGTCACCAACCAGACCGTCAACAGCTACAAGCGGCTCGTGCCCGGCTTCGAAGCGCCGGTGCACATCAGCTGGGCCCGCAACAACCGCAGCGGCCTGATCCGAGTGCCGATCCCCAAGCGCGGCAATGCCATGGCGACGCGCATCGAGTACCGCTCGGCCGATCCGGCCTGCAACCCGTACCTGGCGTTCAGCCTCATGCTGGCGGCCGGCATGCGCGGTGTGCACGAGGGCTACGAACTGCCCGACGAAGCCGACGCGAACCTGTTCGAGATCGGCGACGATGTACTCGCCAAGCTCGGCGTCCGCCAACTGCCCCAGTCGCTCAACGATGCGCTCATCGTGATGGAGAACTCGACGCTCGTGCAAGAGGCGCTCGGCGAGCACATCTTCGAGTGGTTCCTGCGCAACAAGCGCAGCGAATGGCGCAGCTACAAGACCCAGGTCACCCCGTTCGAACGAGACCGTTACCTCGGGACACTCTGATCATGGCTCGTGAGTCGATGTTGGCAGTCGTCCCCGACCCGGCCTCACCTGACCTCGCGCGTACGCTCGACCTGGCCGGCTACGCCTGGAAGGCGGTGTCGGTTGCCGATGGCGACGTCGACGAGCCGACAAGTGGTTGGGCCGGAGCGATCGTCGACATCTCCGCCGACGCCGATGCCGGATGGGCATTTCTCCGAGCCGTGAGCAAGGGAGGCGACCGCACCATCCCGGTGATGCTGCTCGTCGGAGGTGCGCAGCTCGCCGGCCTCGAACACCGCGACGAACTCTTCGACGACTTCTGTCTCACACCGTTCCACCCAGCCGAACTCGAAGCCCGGCTCCGGCACCTGCTGGCCACCGACATCGATCTGCACCGTGCCGAACTCGTCGAGTACGGCGAGCTCACGCTCAACCTCGAGACCTACCAGGCGTCGATCGCCGGACGGCCCCTCGACATGACATACATGGAGTACGAACTCCTCAAGTTCCTCGCGCAGAACCCGGGCAAGGTGTTCACACGCGAGATGCTGCTCAGCCGGGTGTGGGGCTACGAGTACTACGGCGGTGCTCGCACTGTCGACGTACACGTGCGCCGCTTGCGCGCCAAGCTCGGCGAAGAGCACGCCAACCTCATCCAGACGGTTCGTTCGGTCGGCTACCGCTTCGGCCAATCCCGCTGGGACTCCTGAGCGCCGCCCACAGCAACGTTTGTGCGCGAATTCCGGTGGGGTGCCCCGCCGGGAATGCAACGCAAACGTGAATTCACCGGCCGAGGAAGGCGCGCACGGTGTCGGTGACCACGAACGCGAACACGTCCGCGCCGCCGTTCGTCGGGTGCACACCGTCACCAGTGAGCACGCCATCGCCCTCGACGAAGGCCGTCCACGGCGCGATCACGCTGTCGCCGCGACGCTCGACGCGCTGACGGATGATCGAGTTGACCGCCTCGGTCTGCTCGAGTCGACCGCTGATGTAGGTGTCGACCCACACGAGCGCCGCGTCGGCGGGCACCTCGTCGAGCACTTCATTGACGGCGGCGGCGATGTCGTCGGGGCTGGCGTACTGGCTGATGTCGTTGGTGCCGAGCGCCACCACCCACACCTCGTCGCTGTGGTCGCCATCACCGTATTCGGCGAGGAACGCTGCCACCGCGGCGCCGCTCGGGTTGTCCTGCGACGACACCGCCATCCGCTTGCCGTTCTCGGACTCGATCACGTGGTCGAGGCCGAGCAGCCCGAATCGCTCGTCGAGGTACGGAATCGAACCCTTCGTGATCGAATCGCCGATCATCACCACGCTGTCGATGTCGGACGCCCCATCGGCGTTCGAATCGTTCGCACCACTGATCACCGCCGGATCGCCGGACACATCGATCGCGGGCGGCGGAGCCGCATTGACCGCGACCGGGCCCGAGTCGTCAGGGCTGCAACCGGCGAGCGCCGAGGAAGCAACAGCGAGCGCGGCAATGGTGACGTGGCGAACTCTCACAACGAGACAGTCTTGCCAATCCGACGTGTTCTGCGGTGTCACCCGCCGTCGGTCACACCACCGCAACCCCACCTACCCCGCTTGGATGCGGCGAGCGAGCCGGTCGTGCACGCCCAGCATCTCGTCGAGGCGAGACGACACGAGCTGTCCGTCACGTACCACCGGTCGGCCGTGCACCACGGTGTGGCGGGCGGCGACCGGGCCGCAGCGCAGCCATGCTTCGATCGGGTCGGCGACGGCGCCGGCGAACGAGGGTCCGGTGAGCGGCCACACGGCCACATCGCCGACAGCGCCAACCGTGAGGGTTCCGATCTCGCCGAGGCGTCCGAGGCAGCCGGCGCCACCAATGGTGGCCATCTCCAACGCCATGCGTGCCGTCCCAGCGGAGGCACCATCGCGGAGCTTCGCGAGCAACATCGCCTGACGGGCCTCGAGCCACAGTGACGCGGCGTCGGCCGACGACGAGCCGTCGACACCGAGCCCCACGTGCACGCCGGCTGCTCGGAGTTCGACGACCGGAGCGATGCCCGACGACAGGATCATGTTGCTCGACGGGCAGTGCGCCGCCCCGACCCCGGCTGCACCGAGTCGTCGGATCTCGTCGTGGTCGGGCTTCACACAGTGCGCAACCCACGTGCGATCGGTGGCCCATCCGGTTCGTTCGAGGTACTCCATCGGACGACACCCGAACGTGGCCAGGCTGAAC
>Ga0335398_10004315_pt1 | contig 19838 bp, 9 predicted proteins | sample BON03_FD_205742 | JGI IMG/M metagenome (GOLD analysis project Ga0335398, IMG submission 205742) | Freshwater microbial communities from Lake Bonney liftoff mats and glacier meltwater in Antarctica - BON-03 (spades assembly) (version 2) | ecosystem: Environmental > Aquatic > Freshwater > Ice >... | reverse complement strand
TATATATATATGTGTATATATATATATATAATATATATATAATATCCTGGAGCGACGACGAGCGCCGCCGCCTTCGCCGCGCGACGAGGCGCGACGTGGACGTGGGGACAGTGCACAGTGCGTATCCATACGCCGTATTGGGTATTGCTTGATATACGGGCGGCGCGCTCGGGCGCGGTCCGGGCCCATAGTGTCCAGGTGTCCATTGGGGCAGGGAGCAGCGTCTGCGTCTTTTGTTTTATTTTGCTTGCCTAAGCTGTTTTTTTTTCTTAAATATATAAAATATAACAAAGTTTTTGAGGAGAGTTATCAGTTATCCCCAAACCCAAACTCCACCTGCGCCTCGCAGATCAGACGTGTGCCTCCACCGCTATAAAGCCTGCCGCCCGCGGTTCCCCGCGAGTTGTGGTATCGAGTTCTCGGCTCTGGATTTACTGTCATGGGCATGAGGGAAAACAAAGAATCGGGTGCGCGTAATGCCCGCCCGGTTCCGCGGAAACTGTTTGAACGTACGTGTACGTACTCTCCGCCGTACCAGAAGAAGTGGTCTCCCTTTTCCTTTTGAGAATACAACATACAACGCACGCTTTTGCCCTGTATGCGCCCCTGGCATGCATGCCATCTGTCATCTGTCTGGCGTCTGGCGGGTCTGGGCCGATGGGCCGACTCTCTGGGCTCAGCGAACGTGGTGTGTGGTGTGCGTTGTATGATATGGATGATATGAGAGAGAGAGATATAGACACAAAATATACGAATATTTAATAGATATATAATATAATACATTATACATTAATATTATATATTATAATAATAATAATACAAAAAATCATTCTTCCCAAACTGGTCGACTTCGAAGCTTCGAGTGCGAGTGCCGCCCTCCGCCTCCGCGCGCGCGATACAGCCGACGAGTTTCGAGGACCGACCCGGATACCCCTCCCCCCCCCGCCCCACACACGGCGACACACCATGCGACACACCATATCATCATCGGGCTCGACCCACTAAACTGCAGAGTGCGGAGCTGCGGACGGCAGGCTCTGCGCTGCGCCTGCCCCCTCCCCCCCCCCGCGCAAGCGATCTTGTTACCACTGCTCGGCGCCCGCTCGGCCAGCCTCGTCGCTCTGGTGGGTCTCGTTGAAGTGGAGCCCTTCCTCCGCGAGCAAAGGGAGCGCGTACTCGTAGACGACGGGCAACGTCGGCCGCAGCACCCCCACCGGCAGCAGGTTGCACGGGAGCCCGTTGGCGAGTGTTTGGTTGGCCGAGAGGACGAGCGAGACTCCGATGGCGGCGGTGAGGCCCACGCTGCGCGCCATCGCCGAGTCGCCTCCCGGAGTGCCGTACTCGACGAGCGTAGAAGTAACGACGCACGGCGGGCGGCGCTCCCCTACGTCGTCTGGGTACTCGACCCTCATCTGGTGCTCCATCAGGATGGCGTCCCTCTCCGTCGGGCCGTAGGCGAGGCGCGCCTCGAGCAGCGCGCACGTCGCGTCGCGCACGCTGCCGCCGCGAGGCGGCACCACCACTGGCGTGGCTGGGTCGAAGACGCCGAGCCATTCGAGTGCGGAGAGCGCGGCGGGCCCCGCGCCAGCCCCGCCCGAGGCGCCCACGTGAGCGAGCAGCTGCAGCCACGTCTCGACGCCCTTGGGGACGCGCCCGCTGTCGTCGGTGAGCCCGAGCCGCGCGAGCTCGTCGAAGAGAGAGCTCCAGCCCTCGTAGCGCAGCGTGCCACGGAAGAGAGAGCGCAGGTGCGGCGAGTCGAGGTCGTACCGGCCTCGGTAGGCGAGCGAGTCGCGGTTGGGCAGCACCTCGAGTCGCATCGTCTTGCTCAGCTGGGACCCCTCCAGCGGGACCGCCGCACGCAGCAGCCGCCCCGCGCTCACTTCGACCACTTGCCCGTCGCGCAGGTAGCGCGCGCCGTTGTCGGTGGCGGCGAGGACGCCCTTTGGCGACCATGAGAACTTGTAGCCAAACGGGTTGTCGCCCGCGGCCTCGGGCGCGGGCAGGCCGCCACAGACGGAGCGAAAGGCGGTGACGACGCCGCCGTCGGCGTGGGCCGCGTCGATCATGCTGCGCGCCGACATGTGGTCGATGCCCGGGTCGAGGCCCATCTCGCAGAGGATGGAGACGCCGAACTCGGTCGCCATCGCGTCGAGGCTGGCCATCTGCGGAGAGACGTAGCTCGCCGTCACCAGCGGCACGCCCGCGCCGATGCACGCGCGCGCGACCGGCTCGTGCATGTGAGCGGGGAGGAGCGAGAGCACAGCGTCGGCCCATTCGATGTAGGCCGTGATCTCGGCCCAGTCTCCCTCCGCCTCGGGCCGCGCGCTGAGGGTGGCGGCGTTGACGTTTGGCCGGCCGAGAGCCGCCACAAGCGTCTGCGCCTCGTATTCGAGCGCGGAGACGACCGTCACGCTGTCGGCGGAGCCGCGAGAGAGGAACTCAACGGCGGGCGCGGCCACCAGCCCGGCGCCCAGAACCAGCACGCGGCGGGGCGGGCCGTGCAGCCGGACCGGAGTCGCCGCGTCCTCGGCGGCGGGCTCGGGCGGCGCGAAGCCGCTGAGCAGCGGCGGGAGCGTGCTCCCCGCCACGTGGTGCGTGTGCAGTGTCCGCTCGTAGACGCCTCCGCAGTAGGCGCTCGGCATCTCGTCCACCGCCGCGTCGGCGCCGCGCGTCTCCTTGGCGAGCCGTCTCAACTGGGCGATGAGCGCGTCGAGCGCGGGCCGCCCTCCGTCGAGAGTCACCTGGAGGAGCGCCGACGAGAGGTGGCGCCGGTCCTCGACGCGCGCCGAGTTAGGGCGCACCTGCACGTCGAGCAGGTCGAAGCGCCCCTTGGCCGCCTCCACCGTGTCGAGGGCGCTATTGATCAGCCCGCTGTCGAACAGGTGGCCGCGCAGGCAGAGCACCGTCGAGCCCTGCAGCGCGAGCTCCTCCGGCGCCCCGCCCCCCTCCTGCGCAGCCTCGCTCGCGTCGTGCCGCTGGGCGAGGCGGCGCAGCCCATCGATGTACTCGAATTGCGGCGTCAGCCTGCCGCCCAGCGTGATGGTGGCCGCCTCGAGCTCGGGCGGGAGCGGGTCCGCGGCCCCGTGGCAGTGCGCTAGGGGCCCGACGAAGGGCAGCAGGCAGTCGCCGAAGTGGGCCGACGCCTCCCTCGGCAGCTCTGCCGGCAGAATGTCGACTCCCAGCAGGAGCAGGCCCGGCCCGTCGGTGCCCACACCGGCCTCCCTGCCGAAGAGAACGTCGTGCATGTAGAAGGGCTCGTCGATGGTCGAGGTCCGCGTCAAAGCCTCCACTGCGCCGTCGACGTCGCAAGTCAGATCTGCCACCGCCAGCAGTCGGCGCGAGCCGTCGGGGCCGAGGGCGCGCAGCTGCTCCGCGCTGAGCAGGCGCGGGAAGCGGCGGTCCCAGTACATTGCAGTGACGAGCATCGAAATGTGCGGCGCGATTGCCGAATGAAAGGTCGACGAGAAGCGCTCGGGGTGTTCGTAGTACTCCTCCTTGCTAAAGGCTCCCCCATCGTTACGCTGCACCACGTCTTCCACGCCCAGCACCACGCCATAGATCTTGTGCTGGTGCTCGCCCGATTGGCCAACCAGCACTGTCAGCGCGGCCAGCTCTCGCGGGCTCACCCACTCCATCACCTTTGCGCCCGTGCCCTCGCCGTTGAGCGAGTTTAACGCGTGCACGGCGCCGCGGGAGACGTTGCCCGTGCCAGCGATGGCGATGACCATCGGAGCGTAGCACGCGGGAAGGCCATGTTCCCGAATCTGCCGACCTGTGGCCGCAAGCGCGTGGCACGCGTCCACATCATAGCTGTGGTACGTGTGTGGCGGGCCGACGCCCAGCAGGGCGTTCGAATGCCCCAGAGAGAGCAGCCGCAGCCCGAGGCCGCGCAAACCGCTGATGATGCCCACCTTGCCCGCCAGCTCGCCAAAGGCGATGGTCCGCACCGCCGACTCGTGCCCGCTTCGACGCACGCACTCGTAATCAATGAGCCGTACCCTCTTGGTCAGCGCTTCGTCGAGGAGCGGCATGTTCTCCGGCTGACCCTTGATCGTGTGGGAGAAGAACATGTGCGTGTGATCTGGGAGCAGCGCGCCGAGCGGTGGCTGCTTCACCCCAAGGATTGTGGCCGCCGGAGACAGGTCCTCCGCGATGGTCGCACCCGCTGCCGCGTACTCCGCGTCCGAGAAGACGCGCTTCGCGGAGGGCTGCACGAGGACGCGGATGCCGTCGGCCGCGATCCGCGCCACATGCGCCGGCGTCAGCGGCGCCCGGCGCTCCCACTTGGAGTAGGCCTCGCGCAGCACGCCGATGCATGGCCGCATAGCGTGGAGCGTGCGGCCAAGGGATGTCAAGGCGAAGAATTCGGCAGTGCTTCGGCTTTTGTGTGTCGGTCGCGCCATGGCTCGCGCCCCAAACTGAAACTTTTTTTCCACTGGCCCGCCCAGCGCCAAGACAATGGATTCAAAACCGACCCCATTCCAGCCGCCTTCAATGATGGACACGGGGAAGACATTCCCTTTGCCCAGTGACCTGGTCGATACGGAGGAGCCGGTGATGGGGCGAGCCACTATGAAATGGAACTCGAAGCAGATTTCGGAGCAGGGCGTACCTGTGAACCGGGTGCGCAAGTCCACGCGCGAGATTCCTGAGCTTGCGCGGCCAGTCCACCAACAGCCCGGCTCGAGGCCGCGGCCACGGTGGGAGCTGACACCCGAGATGCTGAATGAGCCATGGGGTGCGCGCCGCCCGCGACACGGACTCCCGGCCCCGCCTTGCGCTTGCAACGACTGAGGCGTGTCCCTTGTTCAGGGAGCGTGCTGCACAAGCTGGACAGGAGATGAGCTGCAGCGGTGTTGGCCTACGTATAGTGCAGGTGGCACTCTGGCAATCTCGGCATGCGGTGCGGGCCCGACGGACGCGTGAATTGAAGCCCCCTCGGCTGTGTGCGGATGCACACCTCGGCCTCATCCTTGGGAGGCGGAGCTCAGGGTGCGTTCAGACTGCGTCCGGCGGCACCCGTCATCTTGCTGACGCCTGCTGTGGTCCGGACGCCGCCACTGGTGTTGCTCATCAGGGGACACAGACGCGGGCGAGGGAGGGGCGTCCTCACGCATGCTGGATGCTCTGGTGCACACGGAGCGGGTTTGCGTTCACACTCGACGGAGAGGCAGATTATTGCTGTGAATTGTTATTAATTATTTCATCTGATTAACGCAGACGGCGGGGAGAGGAGCCCTCCAAAACATATGGCATTTGCGGGTTTGACGGCATCACTGGCACTGCTGGCACTGGTACCAGTTGTCTAACAGTTGTTGCGTTATTCTTATTTTTTTTGGTGTCGTCGCTGTGGCTGTAGTGCCGCCAGCGCCAGCCGCCAGAATGACAATGTTCATGTCAATCAATTTATATGTATATGTATATAATAATATAATGATATGAATATATATCCCATATATATATTCGAAAACGCGATTTTTTGTGTCCCAGTCTCGCGTCTCGCGCAAACTTACGTCGCACGTCGCGCGCGACATGTGCGCCATTGTCATTGTCATTGTCATGTGTGCATGTGTCATGTGTCTTCCCTTGCCTGGCGCCTGGCGGCTGGCGGCACGCGGCACACGCACACACGGGCACGGGAGACGGGCCTCGATGGACGAGTGGTCGATGGACACAGATGTGGCCCCGCTGCCCCGCTCGCTCCCCGCCCCTGCCGCCTCCGCCTTCGCCAGGCAAACGCCACACACGCTAGACACTAGACACTGAGACACGGCAAGGAGCAAGGAGGAGGTGCCCCCTTGCCTCCATGCTCCATGCCACAAGCGCAGCTCGATCCGGAGCCGGAGCCGCACTCACTTGTACCTTCACCTTCAGGTTTACCTCGTACTCGTGCATCATTTCTTTTTTCTTTTTTCTTTTTTTGATGAGATTTGGATTTGGATTTGGGGGGGGGTTGGGTTTGGGGGCGGGCTTTTGTTGTTGTTGGTGATCAATACAGGAGCGAGGGCCGCCGAGGGGGGGGTGTTATATATGTGTATATATAATATATATATAACTAGAATTAGAATTAGAATACAAGACTTGTAGAAGAGTAGTGTATAGTCTTAGCGTATGTCTATGTGTATGTATGTGTATAATGTGTATATGTATATTATGTATATGTATAATGCAATTCAAAATGTACTTATTATTTTTAAGAAAATAAGAAAACAACAAGAAGAAAATTACATCAAAAAAAAATTAAACTTATACTTATAGTTATAAAAAACTTGAAACTTGAAAATAATAATAATGCAAAAAGCAAAAATTAAAAGTGAAAGGTGTTATGGTGTGTGGTGGGGTGGTGAGCAGGGGAGTCTCGAGTGTCAAGGTGTAGGTAAAAAGAATTTATACGGCCGTTTCCTACTACACAGTAGTACACAACTCACAACACACACGCACAGGCACAGCGCATAGCAATAATACATTTTTAATAATATTATTATTATATAGAGTTAAAAAATAATTATATAATAACTCTTAAATAATCTGTCATAACGCACAAATCTCTGACATCTAGCTCTAGCTCTAGCTCTAGCTAGCTCTATAACTATAGCTATAGAAATAGAACTATAACTAGAACGAACTAGAATCTATCAATCTATCTACTCCTACTCATAACACTCGTCACTCGTCGTAGAATTTAGCTTATACTTATAGTTATAGCTTTACATAAACTTTATACCTTTAAGGACCTTTGCCTTTGCATAAAATAATTAAAGATACAACGACATAAACTTATATGTATATGTATATGTATAATATATATATAATACATATATAGATATAGACATAGAGTGCTATTATTATTATTATATATATATATATATACATATATATATAATTGCAAAAACATTAAACTTTTGCAAAAAACTTTAAACTTTCAAAAAACCAAAACTGCCAAGAAATAAACAGATACAGATACAGAAACACAGTTATAATAAAAAAGAAGATACTGTAGTGTAGACTACTACTACTCAAACTAAATTGATAAATGATTAATATTATTATATACATACCAGGCCGGGACCGTTTAGGAGAAACAAACTCGCAAAAATGTACACCTATTTATATTTATATTTATACACACACACACACATACAATACGAGCATAGAGCACGCTGGTGCAGCACACGCTCGGCCCCCACGCATCGGCCGGGCGCCGCGCTCTCTACGCGCCGCACATTCCTCGCACTCGCGTCGAGTGAGTGGAACACGCGAGCCTAGCCTCGATCCACGATCCACCGAGTGCACACCGTGCGTACAACAACAAGCAGAATCATGACCAGCTCACCTCCACGAATCTTCCCGTGCAGTCGGCGAAGGCGGGAGTGATGGTGAGGTATTCGGCGCTTGCAAAGGCAGCCTCGGCCTCTTCCCTGTCACGGCAGCGCACCACCCAGCGCAGCACCACCTCAGCAAGCGCGCCACAACCCAGCCCAGCCGCCCCTCCCAGGTCAATTGGTCGCGCTGGCCATTCAGACTCCGGAACCCCAAACTCGGACAGCACGCCCTCGGCAGTCGCGCCTCGCACAAGCCGACCCGCCACGAAACAACGCACGTACTCAAGCCCCTCGCCGCCGCCCTCCACCTCCGCCGCCGGGCTGCCCACGCCAGGAGCAGCGGAAGAAGCAAGGCTCTCGCGCCGACGCCGTCGCGCGTCCCGTCCTTCTGCCTGCACCCCTGCCGCGGGGTCGGTGTAGCTCGCTGGGGCGGCCAGCAAAGCGGCTGGCGGAGTTCGCGAGGCCAGGCGCACTGCCTCATGCAGTCTCAGCTCAAACACGACCGAGAGGCGCGGTGATGGAGCGATCCTCACTCGGTGGGGTGCGGCAGGGTAGGTACCTCGAGTCATGAGCTCCAACGACTCTCCGTTCATGAGAATCACGTCCCCCGCCTCGGCCACCGCCTCGGCGTCCACCCATGTCACGCTCTGTGCATCTAGCACCTGCAGCCCGGGCGTCGCAGAGACGCGCGTCGCCGTCAGCAGCCCCGGGTCGGTGTGCGTGCGCATGTTGACCGCGGGATCAACACGCTCATTTGGGTAGAGGAAGAGGTCGAGCACCGACGGGTCTCCATCAATCGCGGCTTGCGACGCCCGCACGCCCTCTGCGTCCGGCTCAACCTCGCACAGTAGCTCGGTGCACAGCTCATGCAGCAAGTGTGCCGCCTCGCGCACCGCGGCATGCAGCCCACCGTGGCGGCCCGCCGGCCAGCGCACAAGGCGCATGGCCGCCGGGTCGGTGACGACGTGAATCTGCTCCCGAACTCGATCGCCATCCTCGGCCACAGTATGCAGCCCAATGCCAGCGAGCGGAAGCTTGGAGCACGCCACGCGCTGACGCGTGCGCGGTCGCTCATCCGCCAACGCAGTGCCTGCCGACGTACGCATCCCGCCGCGTTGCCGCCCCTCCCCAGCCAAGAAGGCTAGAGCCAGCTCGTCGCACCGGTCCAGCACCGCGGTGTTGGGAGGAGTCACGGCGCCGCGAAGAATCGCGAACCCGTGCCGCGAGAGCGCCCGTCTCAGGCCAATGGGGTCCGGCCAGGCGACGACGGGCAGCGCTGAGCTCGTTGTCATGTGCGAACAGAGTCTGTCGGCGAAAAGGCGCGCGAGCCGCCGCGGTGAGCTTGCTGTTCGGTCCTGCCGTACGTACAGCAAGCACAAACGCCACGCAAGCTAGTTCGAACGAGGCGCGCGCGCTTTTCGCGAAGAATTTTCCGCGGAAAATTCCCCGCGCCGCGCGCGCTGCTCGAACTGAAACAATGGCCTGTCGACTGCTGCTTATGTTGTCTCTCTCTCTCCCTGTTCGTGGAGTGCGTCTCTCAGCCATGGCGCGTGGCGCCAGCCGCGCCTTCCGGCTGGGTGCGACGCCGCCCAGAATGGCTGCGGCCGCCAAAGAGCCGCGCTACATCACGACTCCAATCTATTACGTCAACGGACAGCCGCACATTGGGCACGTGTACACCTCGCTTGCGTGCGATGTGCTGGCGCGCTTCTCGCGCCTCGATGGCCACGAGGTTCTCTTCCTTACTGGCACGGACGAGCACGGCCAGAAGGTGCGTCTCCGCTTCGCGAGCGCGCTGCAGCGTAGCGCTCGCGGCCGACCTCGGGCTGGGTGCGACGACCCTCAGTTACCGCGGCCTCCCGCCCTCCCGTTTCGCTCACAGGTGGAGCAGTCCGCCTTGGCGTCTGGCGAGTCGCCGCAGCACTTCGCGGACCGCGTCTCGGAGACGTTCCGCTCGCTGCTCCCGCTGTACGACTTTTCGGCGGACCAGTTCATCCGCACGACAGAGCCGCGCCACAAGGCGGCGGCGCAGGCGCTGTGGTCGTCGCTGGTGGAGTCTGGCGACATCTACCTTGGCGCGTACGAGGGCTGGTACTCTGTCCGCGACGAGGCCTTCTACGCGGAGGATGAGCTGGTGGGGGGGCTGGCGCCGACGGGGGCGCCCGTCGAGTGGGTGGCGGAGTCGAGCTACTTTTTCCGCCTCTCAAAATACAAGGAGCCGCTCGTCGCACACATCGAGGCTAACCCAGACTTCATTCTGCCCCTCTCGCGGCGCAATGAGGTGCTCGCCTTCATGCGCGAGGGGCTGCGCGACCTCTCCGTCTCGCGGACCACCTTCGCGTGGGGCATCGAAGTGCCCGCGGCGGCCCCCGACTCGGCCGTTGCTGTGCCGCCGCCCGAGGGCGACGGCCTGAGCCACATCATGTACGTCTGGCTCGACGCGCTCACCAACTACTTGACGGCGCTGGGCTACCCGGACACGGAGGACCCGCGGTTTAAGAAGTTTTGGCCCGCGTCGCTGCACATGGTGGGCAAGGACATCCTGCGCTTCCACGCAATCTACTGGCCCGCCTTTCTGCTCGCCGCGAAGCTGCCGCTGCCCAAGAAGCTCTTTGCGCACGGCTGGTGGATGAACGACGGGCAGAAAATGTCCAAGTCGATCGGCAACGTGATCGACCCCTTCTTGCTGGTGGACAAGTACGGCTCCGACGCCGTGCGCTACTTTATGATGAACGAGGTCTCGTTCGGCTCCGACGGCGACTTCGCCGAGCGGAAGCTAATCGACTGCTTCAACTCCAAGCTGGCCAACGAGCTGGGCAACCTCGCCTACCGCACCCTCTCGTTCACCCACAAGCAGTGCGAGGCCGCGGTGCCGGCGCGCGGCGCGCTGAGCGTAGAGGACGAGGCGATGCTGGCCGAGTGTGCGGCGCTGCTGCCCACGCTGCGGGGCCACGTGGACGGACTCGCGCTGCACCGCTACACGCAGGCGCTCTCGGCGCTCGCGCAGGCGGGGAACCGGTACATCGACGTACAGGCGCCGTGGGCGCTCAAGGCGACGTCGCCGGAGCGGATGCGGACGGTGCTCTGGGTGCTGCTCGAGGTGGTGCGCCACCTGGCCATCGCCTCGCAGCCAGTCACGCCCGCGCTCGCGGCGGAGATGCTCTCGCAGCTGGGCGTGGACGAGGGCGAGGGGAGGGACTTTGCGGCGCTCGAGGGGGGCGCGTGGCAGCTGCAGGCCGAGGCGCCGCTGCCGCCGCCCAGGATCCTCATTCCGAGGTTCGAGGAGGAGGAAGCCGAGGAGCCGGGCGCGCCGCAGCTGCAGCTGGCGGGGGCGGAGCTCGAGGCGCTGGTGGCCGACGTGGGAGCGGCGGCGGAGCGCGTGCGAGAGCTCAAGACGGGCGGCGCTGCTGCGGACGAGGTTGGCGCCGCGGTCGTGGCGCTGCTCGGGCTCAAGGCCAGGCTGCCCCCCGACCACGAGCTCAACCAGAAACCGGGCAAGAAGAAGGGAAAGAAGCAAAAGGCGCCCGCCGCGTGAAGTGTGTGGGTGGCGCACCAGGCGCACCGAGTGCCAGGTGCCACGTGCGAGTATAAGTTGTAGGGTGAGTGCGAGTGTGAGCGAGCTTCTTGAGGGGAGCCCCAGCAGAGCGAGCAGCCGCCGGCCAGCAGCGGTCGGCGGCTGCTCTGTAGCAGCGTCGTAGCCTTTTCAGGCTTTCGGACTCTGTTGGCTGTTGGCTGTCGTGTTAGTGTATGTGTGGTTGTAGTTGTAGTTGTATAGTGATAGTGATAATTTATAGTGTACATAATACATGTGTATGTGTATGTGTATAATTAATGTCATTTTATGTTAAGATGCTAAGATGCACATGCACATATATATATATATTATATAATAATAATAATAATAATAGCATCTCAGTATGGCTTATAATAATGATCTACTTCTACTACTAGCTACACTGCTAGTCGTACTATATATATATATATATATATATATATATATATATATATATATATATATATATATATATATATATATAATAAACCAAAAAAATGCTTTATAATAATATAGTTTTGGCTTTTTCTTTTTATGATAATTTATGAGCTTTAATTCATTAATTTTTTCATCGTGCATGCGCATATGCATATGCATATGCGCATGCGGCATGCATGCGCAAAGGCAAAGGCTTAGCAAAGGAATTGCGAATGAATTGCCACGACGCACACGACACGACATCAGCGGCCTATCCATTATCGGGTAGACACATAGCACATAGACACACATAACCACTGCCACTGTCAGTGCCACTGTGTACTGTGTGTGCCCCAGAGCCAGAGCTTCTAAAGACTCTAGGCTCTAGGAGGAGCGAGCTTCCGAGCTAGAGCTATAAAGATCAGTAGCCAGTAGCTGTCAGTAGCAGTAGCAGTAGCAGCTAGCAGCTAGCAGCTCGCAGTATAGCGTGTAGCAGTGTAAACCTGTTTCAGTTTAACAGTAACAGTATGAGTAGGAGCGTACCGGCATAGAATTAGCAATTGGCAGAAGGGTGCACTCCCAGCCCGTTGCACAAACGCATCTCCAGCGGTCATGGCCGGTGGGAAGTGGGTCCTGAAGAACCGCCCGCAGCATCAAGCAGCGCGCCCAGCCACCGCAGGGTTTACCCGAATGCGCTGACTCATTTCGCATTGTACTCCCTGCAGCAGCTGCAGGCAGCGCTGCTGAACCTCGCCGAGTACTTCCGCGTCTAGCGATTTCAACCGGTTTGGCCTCACCGCGAGCATGGACCATGCGCGGTCGAGTGGGGGTCGCTGCCGTACGTGCTCCAGGAGCGCCAACGCCGACGCACCACGACTGCTTCTGTCGCTGCGATCCCCAGTTACGCTCGGCGCGGCGGTGCCCTTGGCGGCAATACGGTGGCACGGTCGGCGCGCAACGCGATGTATCGTCGGCTCAGGTGGTCCAGTGCCCCGTGCTGCCCGGCGTCGCACGAAGACGAACGAATCGAAAACCATCGTTAGACCCGGCACCCGGCACCTGCTGCCGGACTGGGCAGAAATAGATTCACAGTTGATCTTTTTACACACCGCCACTGTGAACTTTGTATTATAAACCGTGTGTGAACAGCTCGCGCGCTGCTGTCCTGGCGAGCTCTATTATACGAGTACGTTATACCGTATATGTAGAGGGAAGGGGTAGTTTTTCTCGGGTTAACCCGGGGGGCGATGGCGGGCGCGGCCTCCTCTCCCAGGGCGAGAACTAGTGCCAGCGGCGCGGCGCGCAGGAACTATTCGTTCTTTTCATTCACAGACGGTTATCCTGTGTTCGTCAAGGGTCGTCGTGTGAAAAGAGAAACATGTGTGAAACATGTCACGCACAGCAAACAGCAAAACACACACACACACATTAAACGACACGACAAGAACAACACCCTTGTGAACCTTAGTGTTCTAGTTAGTTAGGAATTACTCGACGAAGCAGGGCGTTCAAAGTAGCTCTAGCTAGCTATCTATTACTATTATTATTATTATGGGTCACATACAGTATACTGTATACTTATACTGTATACATACTGTACACATACTGTCGTGTGTCTTGAGTAAGAATGTACGGGCTAGCGCTGGCTGGGCTGCTCTGAATGAAGAATCTCCTTGCATCCGTACGGCAAACAAAAGCTCACTCAGTGTTCAGTGTGGGGCTCTGCGGCAAAACTGAGTGAGACGGCGGATCTCGTCTAGCTAACTAAGTAAGAAGTAAGAATGATTGATTGATGTCAATCTAAATCTATTAGGTATTAATTAGCTATTAGATTAGTTAGTGTACCAGTGTACAGTGTAGTTATAGTTAGTAAGTTAGTGCATTAGTGCTAGCTATTATGGCTATGTCTATATATATATGTGTGTGGTGGGTTCTATAATAATGCTGCTTCCCACACGTGTGCTTTCATAATTTTTGCTAGGACGGACCTCTCATTCGTCTCGAATCATTCGCATTTCTCATTACTCGTGTCTCGTGTCGTCACATTATTTATCTCCTCTCCCGCGATTTTTCTTTTCTTTTCTTTTTCTTGAACCAACCCCAACCCCCCCCCCCCCCCTACCCCCCTACCTACCTACCTATGCCTATAAGAAACTACCTACTATAGTTGTAGTTATCCTACTATAACGTTAACGTGACGAGGGCGTCCATAATTCGAGGAAATACAAATAACAAATAAGGGAAAAAAGGGAGCTCTATTCACTTTTTGTCGATTTTCTTTTTGAATCATTGTATAGGTATAGGTATAGGCATAGGCATGGCGGGGATATAGGGCTAGTCGCTAGTCTCTCTATCTCTAGGTCTCTAGTCTTACTCTTACTAACTTAGTCTTAGTCTCTTAGTCTTAATTTAACTTTAACTTAATGTTAATGAATCATTATTATGAATGAGGTGTGAGGTGTTCGATTCACCGCAGTCCGCACACGCACAGTGTAGTAATATTATAATAAAGAGAGACAGTAATAAAAAAATCACAACACTCTTATTATTATTCACTATTATTCATGCAGACGATTTTAAACTCACGAGCTCACGAGCCTACACACATCGCACAGGCAACTGATCTGGATATGAATCTAGATAAAAATGCTTGTACTTGTACTTGTATAGCAGCTATATATATCTCTATATGCGCAAGCAGCTATTAGTAGTAGTTTCTAGTAGCTGTAGCTAGTAGTAGAGTAGTCATTATCTATAGTCTATCACTGAGTAGTAGTAGTAGCAGTAGCTACTAGTTGTTAGTGGTAGTCGTGGTAGTGGCAGTAGTGGTAGTGGCGGCTACAGTACTAATCAGAGCTCAGAGACGACCAGAAGGCGCCCACACCGGCCCATACGTCGACGCCGGGCAGAAACACGGCGGCACTGTGCCTGGATCTGGCACACAGCCGATATGAGACCGAGCACGCAGCACACGCAGCACAGATCTCCTGCTCTTAGCACACCGCACCCTCGTGGGCTCCCCGCGCCGCCCGATAGAGTGGCTTGCCGAGCACACCTCTCTCACAGACACTTCATTCAATCCAGACTGGCGCTCGCTCAGCGCGTTGTAGTTTCTGCTGGGTGGGCCCACTGCGTCACGTTGAGGCTAGGGTTGCAGTAGTAGACGACTCCCGACTTGGGATCGATTCCCGACTGCCACCCTGCAGGCAACGCTCCCGCCGCAGCCGCTGGCGGAGGCGCCGCGGCGGATGCTCTCAGCACCACAGGCGCGTCCGAGTCGGCGGCAGCGGCGCTCGGCGGCTCCCACTGACTCTCCTTGGTCACGGTATTGTAGTAGTACGCGCGTGCTGTGGCTGGGTCCGCCACGACCATCCACGGAGCGACAGCCGATGCGGCCAGCGCCGCCTGCCAAGGAGCGGACGCTGGGGCTGCGGGGTGCGGCACGGCGGCGGCGGCGAGCGTAGAGAGGTTGGCTTCGGCGGTGGAGAGCCAGGCGGGCAGGCCGTCGCTCCCTTCATCCGTCGACGGCGTCGACCCGAGCGAGGCGACCGACGGGGGCGAGGCGGCAGACACACATCCACCAGAAACAGCGCCAGTCGGAGCGTACGCGGGCGCAGCGCTGACTGCGCCCCCTGGCGCCACATACGCCATGGCCATGCTAGGCGGGGTCAGGCGGGGCGCGCCGGGCATCTGCGCCGTCAGTTGCGGCGCGATCGCTGACGCGTGTGGCGTAGGCATCCCCATGCCCCCATGCGGCACTGTCAGCCCCCCAGCAACCGTAGCGCCGCCCCCGTACGGATAGCCCATCAGACAGCCATGTGGCATCCCCATGGGGCCATGGCCGCCGGAGTGGTACCCCCTTGGCGCCACCGCCGGCACGTAGCCAGGCGGCCCCCTCGGAGCGTGGCCGTCCATGTGAGGGACCGCCCCAATCCTCATCGAGCCTCCTCCAAAGCCCTGCAGCAGCATCGGTGGCTGCATCGGGGGTGGAGCCTCGAGCGGAAGCGCCGGCGAAGCAGACATCATAAGCGGCATGCCGCCCGCCGTCGCCATCACGCCCGGCGGCGGGCGGAGCGGCGCCGCAGGCTGCACCGGAAAGCGTGCGCTCATCGGGTCCAGGTCGGCGTAGGCTGATCTGGCGGCGGCGGCAGGTACCGGCAGTGCCGCAGCAGCGGGTGGCGAGTCCATCTCTTCGAGCGAGATGAGATTGATACCACCGAGATCGAACGGACCGGCCGAGCTGCCCAGTGGCGCGCCAAGCACGCGCGGCTCGCCGCGCGAGGCGGCCGCCCCGTCGCTGAAGGAGGCGCCGGGAGGCTTTGGTGGCGGGGCAGACGGCGGCTCCGGAAGCTGACTCCCCGAGGTATCGTCCCTCGCGGCAGAGTCCGGGTCGTCGAGCAGCGCGTTGGTCGCCGCCACAAGCGTCTTGTGCTTTGCGAGCGCCCGCGCCACCTTGTCCGGGTCGAAGCCCATCTGAACCAGCTGCGCCATGTCGGCGTCCCGCGCTGCAATCCCGGCCGCGTCTTGCGCCCTCTGGATCACGTCGGCGCCAAACGTGGCGCCCGCAAGCTTGCCCCCGCCGCCGAGGGCTGTCTCGGAGGACGATCCGTCGGCCTCCACGTTGTGCTTCACGTGCAGCTTGTAGTCCTGCGCGAGGCGCCACTTCTCGCGGCCGCGGTGGCGCGGGCAGGCAAAGCCGCGCATATCGCAAAAACAGTTGGCCGGAAGGCCCGAGGCGACGCGCCGGTCGTCGTCCGGCTCCTCCTCGCCAAACACGGCCTTCTTGGCCTTCTCCCATGTCTTGCCCGCCTCGGCCGCCTGCTTGCTCACGGCCGGGTCGTCGAGGACGTTGCCGGCCGCGCGACGCACTGACACCGCCAGGTCGCTGAATGCTTCGCCCATCTTGGCGCCCAGGGACTCATAGTTGCGCGCGCCCTTGTATACCGGGTAGTAGTCGTCGTCCTCCTCGTCCCAACGCTGGGACGATCGAGGCATGCAGGCCGGCTGAGTGAAAAGGATGGAACCAGAGTGGCTATTTTTGATGCCCGGAGACTATTTTCGGCGTATTTTTTTACGGTCGCCACAGCCGTGCGGCGATTTATTGGATCTTTCGGACGGACGGCAGGCGGCGGCAGGCTATAAACTCGACCACACATGGGCCAGCCCAATTCGCGGCCGCGCGCGCCCATCTCGCCGCAGTACCTGCGACCGCAGCTCTACAAGCGCGCGTGGTACGACGATCGCGCGCTGCGCAAGGCCATCCTCGACCGCAAGCTCTCGCCTTGTTATCCTGGACGAGATGACCCGACCCCCGAGACGGAGGAGTGCCCAATCTGCATGCTCAGCTACCCCTTGCTCAATCGCTCCTCTTGCTGCGCGCAGCCAATCTGCACAGAGTGCTACGTACAAATTGTTCCCGGGCTCATCCCCAAGGGGTGCGCGTGCCCGTTTTGCAAGAAGACGGACTACGTGGCTGAATACCAAGGGCCGCTGACCGAGGAGGCGAAGCGGCTCGCCATGACGGAGGAGCAGCGGGTGATCGAGCTGCAGATTGGGTCGACCATACGACAGGAGCGGGCCTACCTTGACAAGCTCGCGGCGCAAGGCATTTCGGTCGCGACCGGCGCCGATGGCCGGACGCTGCAGTGCAGCAGCATCCCGGTCAGCCCCCTCGGGCCGACCCCGCTGCAGTCCCGCGAGCCGCTTTCGCCGATGACGCCGCTCGCGATGCTCACCATTCCTGGCGCGAGCGAGGGCTTCGGCGCCTCCGCAGGCGAGTCCCTGGCTTCGACACCCCCGCACAGAGGCGACGCGACATCGTTTGAGCACTCTCCACGGCTGGTCCCCGCCATCGACCTCTGTTCCGACGAGGCGGGCGACTACGACAGGCGGTGGGTGCTCGCGCAGCAGGCTCAGGACGAGGAGGCCGTCATGGGGTCCTCGTCTGCTTCCGCCTCGCCGCCCTTGGTGCGCCCCCCCCCGTGCCACACGCAGCTGGCGTCAGCACGCGCCGCCGCCGCGGCACCGGCTCCCCCCCGCGGCCCCGTCCCTCGCCCGCGTCCTCTCGCCCGCGCCCCGCGCAGCTCCCACCAGCTCCGCCCCTCACCATGTGCGCAGACGTCGATCGATGCGGTTGCGATGCAGCAGGCGGCGGGCCTGCGCGCGGCTGCGCAAGCCCACCTGGCCGCCTCGGGGGGGTCGAGCGACGGCCGCTCGTGGGAAACGGAGCTTGATGAGCTCATGCTGATGGAAGCGATCCGTCAGTCGCTCGCCGACGGAGCGTCGAGTGCCGGGCCCTCGGTCACCCCCATGGCGTCGCCCGTCTCTGGCGCGGCTCCTCCAGCGAGCGCGGCGGAGGGTCTGGCGGCGCAGATGGAGAGCTCGATCCGCGCGCAGCTGGCCCAGCGCGCGCGGGGGACGCCCGACCTGCTCGTCTTGCCAGAGCCGATGGTGCCACCCGCGGCGCTGGTCGAGGAGGAGCCGGGCGTGGCCGAGGGCTCGGAGGAGCCGGTGTCGGCCGAGGAGGAGCGCGCGGGAGACGTCGTCGAGCTCGAGCTGGCCCTCCAGCTCTCTCTCGAAGCTGCGGCGCCGGAAGCCGCGGAGATGGCTCAGCACACCACCGTAGCTCAGCACAGCGCAGGCGCGTCGGAGGCCGCAGAGGAACCCGCGCTGCCGCCGCCGTCGCCGTCAGTGGCGCAGCAGCAGCAGCAACCCGCTCAATCGTCTCCACCTCCAGCGCCGCCACCGCCAGAAATGCCACCGCCGCCAGCGATGCCGCTTTCGGCTGAGGCGCCACAGCCGCCGCCAGACGCGCCGTCGCAGCCAGTCACACTAGCCGACGGTTCTCCGATGTGAACTCTTAGGAAGATGGGTGGGAGATGTCCCTACTCACCCCTGCGCTGGAGCGACGGATGCACTGCGCCCGGCCAGTCTCGGCGCAGAGCCCCTGCCCCCAACATCGGCCACCAACCTAGGATGCGAGCGTCCGCTCTGCGGGCAGGCGTTGCACGAGGCGAATGACCACTGGTTGAGATGCCACGCGATACAGCTCTGGGGACTGTCTGTCCCGGCTGCGCTCCAGCCCCACGCGGCTCCGCCCCTCAGCTCCTTGATCGAGCGCAAGACAGACGTGTGCGTACAGTTCGTCGTGCGAGTGCGAGGGCGAGAGAGTATCGTGTATTATTTGTATCGTGTATAGTTTACGCGCGGATCCCGGTGGTGTGACGTGTGGGTGTGCGCCCATTGGCTAGCGCACGAGACTGCCTGCCTCTGGGGCCTGGGTGGGGCCTGGGGCTGGGCGCAGGGGCAGGGGGCAGGCAAACAAGAGTAAAACAAGTAAAATAAAGTAAACGTGATTATATGATTGTGATTGTGAATGTGAATGTGGTAGGGTTCTAGCGAGCAGGGCGCAGGCGCAGGCGCAGGGCAGGGCCTCCGATACCGCTCAGGGACTAGGCAGGCCCGGCCGCGGCGGCGCCCGCAATTATAATGGTAGCGTCTCCCACGGCAGCGGCAGCCCTCCCCTGCCCCTGGAGTGTATTTTTGGCTATATGGCTATAATAATATCCCGTTTTTGAGGCGGTGAGATATATTACGGTAAGATACAGCGGGATACAGCTAGATACAGCTGGATATAGCTAGATACGTACGGATACAGCTGGATACAGTGGGATACGGGATACAGTGGATCTGCTACAAATTGGCTAGATATAGATCGATATACAGGGATACAGCGGGATACCAAGGATACGGTGAGATACAGGCGGGTACAGGTACAGGTGAAATACAGGTGGGATATCCAAAATCCAAAAAATACACGCCAGAGGAGGGCTCGCGGCAGCGTGAGGTGGAATGCGCCGAGGCCGAGGCGATGCGCATGGGCATATGCCATAACATGCCATATGTATGGAGGTGAAACCCCCCACACAGCAAGGGCACAAGCGTTCAATATTAACATATATTAAATATCATATTATAATTATATGTATATATATATATAATATATAAGAAACACGGCAACGATTCGCTTTTTATGCTGCATACTGTGTACGGTACTGGTACTGCAGTTGAAAACGATTCCTTGATCGCGGTTCTCTGGCACTTTTTTGCATTTTTTTCATTCGTCGGCTGCCTGTAACCTGTAACCTGTAACGATCGAATGCTCTTAATCGTTCCAGGCTGAATTATAAGGCTAATAAAAAATCAATTGGAGAAGCAAGAAATGTGCCAGAGAACTGCGATCAAGAAATATTTTTCAACGGCAGTGTGAAAAAGCGAATCGTTGCCGTGTTCATTACAATCACAATATATAACATTCACATTCACAGTTACGCTATGTAATATTATATATTATCACATATATTTTATACACCCGCAATGTAGCCGCGTGACCCAGCACCCCCCCCCTGTATTACACTGCCCCCTCCACCAAATCATTAAATCATACAACAATAATACAGACATATTAATATATATATATTATAAATATATAGTATTACTTAATAGTATTACTTAGTGTACATATTATATATACTAAATTATAATAT
>Ga0335398_10004312_pt1 | contig 19854 bp, 17 predicted proteins | sample BON03_FD_205742 | JGI IMG/M metagenome (GOLD analysis project Ga0335398, IMG submission 205742) | Freshwater microbial communities from Lake Bonney liftoff mats and glacier meltwater in Antarctica - BON-03 (spades assembly) (version 2) | ecosystem: Environmental > Aquatic > Freshwater > Ice >... | reverse complement strand
TGCCCGATGAAGCCGCGAGACTACCATGCCTCCATGTGGTGTTCTTTGGGCTCACAGCTGTCGACCACGCCCACAGCTTGCCTCATTGATTAACGCCTGCAGGCCACACAAAACAAATGCGATGCTCGACCCGCCCACTGGTGGAGCTCTCACGATGACATCGAAATATCAGACGTGATGTACAGTGACGGTCGGTCTACTTCATCGCCATCGCAGCGGCCATTTTGCCGTTATTATTAGTTCATGGGCTTCATCCGCAGCTCTTCCCCTCGGGATGATCGACTCCCCAAACGCTGCTATAATCTCATCCCGCTCTAGGGCTCTGTTGGCTATGAGGCCGAGACCTGCCGATGCTGTACCGATATTGACTTTCGAGTCAGCATCGTAGATGGAATTCCAGCATCGACATTCCCGGGGGCATATCTCACCCTGGCCAATTCGCTGGAAGCATTTCGACTCCACTGTTGTTGCTCTAGAGTGCGGGGAAATAGCAAAAGTCTCCACTCTCGTCCTGGTCCTGGTGGGTCTTGGTGCTCTCTGACTTACCTCCTGCGGCCCCGCCCCCCTGCTCCTCCAGCAGGGGGTCCCCATGGGTTTACCATAATGGGCCACTCCCGCCCGAGGGCAGGAGTGGCTTGGCGGATTGCGCTCTGGCTCCTGCCCGGGTCAAGGGCAAGAGAGCAGGGGGCAGGGCGGGGGGCGGGAGGCTGTCGTGGCGGTAGGCGTCGTGGCAATGTCTCTCGACGGCTTTGTCGAAAGTTCTGTCAGGCCAAGTCGAGGATTGCAGTGAGATGAGAAACAGACAGCCACTGGAGATGCCATACTCATGTAGGGGTTCCTGGTCATTCAGTGCCTCCTCTCTGAAGTAGAGCTCGAAGACAGAGGAACTTTCCATTATAGCTGTCCCGATGTCTTGTTTGAGGAGCTTTACCGTGTGGAGTGGCGGCACCTTGAGCTGGAAAATACAGCCTGTGCGAGTTTGGATCAGTAGGTAGAGGCTTTCGCATGGCAGGTCCCAGGGCAGGGACCCAGAAGGTCTGAGGACATGTTCATTGCCCTGGAATCCGTCCGGAAGCATCATCGAGTTAGGCAGCTGTCTGGCAATTGCCTTCATTGGACCCATTAGAGCAGGGTAGGCGCCAAATCGTAGCAAGTTCGACATTTAATAATAGCGTGAGGGATGCAATACGAAGAGGGGCAGCGGAGAACAAGGTGCAAAAACATGAAGAGAGGCTTACAGGTGCTGGGAGACAAATGAGCACACTCATGAGACTCGTGACAATATGAAAGATGGTGCAAAGGCGATGACATAGAGGACTGCACACACAAGGAACGATATGAGACATCGTACCAAAGCAGGGTGAAGGTCTTGCAGCAGAACACTTGGATTGATGACAGAAAATTCTTGAAATTGTGTGTGCAAGCTAGGGCAGAGCAAGGCAATATCAAATACACCACATATGGCACGTGGTTAGCAGACTTCATGTTATGGCAAAATGAAAGCAGAGCATTCTTAGGGAAGTATTTGAAGTTTGAACGACCCGCGCGTCTCTTGGAGACACAAAAGGCGAGAAATGATGGCAATTGCTTGGATCATTCCAATAGCTCAATGGCTTGCAAAATTCAAACGGCGATCAGATGTAGAATTGTGTAAAAGGGCACGAGATATTTCAGCAAACTGAGGTTTGATCCAATAGAATTCAACCTGCCCTGAAATTTTTGGAGAACATTCTTAATGTTTTTATGAATCCCGTTCAAGGCTTTGTAAACACGAGTTTCATAGTGTTTGTTCAATTTCATTCATTTGTACTAATAAAGAAACAACAAGAACAACAACTGTAGTAAAATCGCCCGATGAAACCATTTATATTTCAAAATAATTCTCAAAAATTTATGTAAGTGTTTGTTACACTTGTAGTTCAATGTGTAAGGCGGATCATTGTTTATCAAGAGAATGCGGAACATATACGTTTAACAACTTTTTATTGACGCTGTGAGACAGTAAAAATATGGGGGCCGGGACTTGTTTGGAAGCTCAAAAATCGACAGAGTAAAAAGTTGTATCCAACTCCTGAAAATTGTATTTTGATACAGAAGAATGATCTAGTCTAAATCATATCACGAGTCAACTATGGTCTGACGCAACCTTCCCTCGTACGGGAGTCGTACGACCTCTGATAGTGTTTACTTTCTGGCACTTTGTCACGCTCTATTCGTCGAAAAGGACAAGACAACAAGTACAACAAAGAGCGATGGTGCGGGGGCATGTTGCGTCAGACTATGGTTCATTCGTGGGATTGTCCAGACCGGGTGAATCCGGAGGAAATGAGCCAGAATGATACGGTCGGATTTCTTGTATTCGTTTTTGGTTTTTAGTTTGTTATGCCGCCACACTGCTAGCCCTTCAATTACATCAGAAACGCATACAATTGGTGTGCAGTACGAAGGTAGTCCACAGAATCCTGACCGAATCAAAAGGTACTCCCGCAATGGATCTTGGACTTGAAGGCATACGCATACACATATAGACAAACAACACAGAAGTAGAACAAAACACACATCCATAAACACGCAGCATGGATATACAACACACACCCGAAACAGCAATTAATTTTGCATCATGATTTTATCTTATTGATTCAATTGTTTCTTTATATATTTCATCGTTTCTTTTACGTATTTGAAATATTATTATTTTGTTTATTATTTATGTTTTTTCGTTGTTTTATTTTTATCTATTCATGTTTAAGGCAGGGTTGGGGTTTGTTTAAACAAACGTGCAAATTCAGTGGAATCCAGTTTACAAAGTATTTTATCGAATTCGTCTTTGTGGAAACGATCGAAATGGTTCGTAGTAATTCAAACGTGATCTTGACGCGTCAAACCTGCGGCCATCGCTCGAGCAGGGTGGCAGGAAGCAAATGCTGAGCGCTAGCATTTTGTTTTTCCATAAGAATTTGGGATATGTATTCGATATCAATATGTAGAGGAAATTCGGATCTAGGTATGTGTATGACTTCGTTACTTTCAAAGAGAATGCGGCCGCACAGTGCAGACTTTCGATTTAAAAACGTGTTTGGCTGCAGAATTCGTCGGAAGTCGGCACTACGCAGCCGCATTCTCTTTGCAAGTACTGAATGCACACACCTAGATTGACTTTCTTCTACATTTTGATATTAAGAAGATATACCAAATTCGTACGGAAAAATAAAATGCTAGCGCTCGGCATTTGCTTCCCGCATGTTTGTTGATTTGTTTGTTTGTTGGAATAAAACACGAAAAACTATACTCCTCCTCCTGTGTTGGGAGGGAAGTAAACCCCCTGGGAGTGATCACACACGAGCAGAGGCACAAACCACGTGCGTACCAAAAACAGCAGTACAGACCACGTACGTGTCAATCTATTGTTAACACTCTCCAAGTTGACGGGCTGTCTCGCATCCCTGGACTTACGCCAGCCCTGTATAAGGCGCATCCTCAGCCACCGAACGGCGTCCCCCCATGCCTTGTTTGACGTATTGGTTTTGGACGGGGAGAGGTGTAAAACCATGAACAATTTGGTGGATAGAGATGCCAACACAGCAAATCTAAACAAGACCTGACTCACGCACCGGATTCTGGGGACTTGTTGATGCATCATCATCATGTTTTTAGGAAAACAGGCACAGCAAGTACACACAGCAATTTGGGTATGGTAGCGTACCAGGGTGGTGTCCACAGTGTCAGTGTAGGTGCGCAACCCTGCTCGAGCGATGGACGTAGTTTTGCCGCGTCAAGATCACGTTTGAATTGCTACCGAAGAATTGGTTCGTTTCCACAGAGACGAATTCGATGAAATGCTTTGTGATTTCAGCGAATTCATTCGTTGAACAAAAACACAAACGATTTTTTGATTTTTTGATTTATTATTATCATATCAACTCCTCTTCACGGAGGTCCACATCTTGCAAATTTCAGGATAATCTGGAGACATCTTCCATGGATACGAATGGAGACCTTGGAATTATGTCCCACGTGGGAAATTTATGGAGAATGCCTGAATTTGTCAGAGGAAAATGGATTGAGAAAGTTTTTTTTTAGTGATCGATAAATTCCATAAAATGTCACAAATGTCACACCAAATGTCTCACCTGTGACATTTATAGTGAGGAAAATGGATTATGGATTATGGAATCCTCTGGTTAGTACCGACCCTTAGTTGCTGGGTTTGATCCGAGTCCGCGGCCGTCGAAATGAGCGACAAACAGAATGGCTGAAGCGGCACGAAAATGTCGAGGAGTGCTCGCACTCCTCGACTCCTCGGTGGCTCTTGGACGCCAAATAAGGGAGGGGCGAGCTGAGCTGGCGTCCAAGAGCCACCATCACAACTCCTCGTAGTGGGCACAACAACAAGTGCGCTGACTGTGCACGAGCCCGCCGCCAAGCACGTGGACGCCTGCATCCCTCATACAAACACACAAACACCAACACCTTCGGCCCTGGTGCCTTCGGCCCTTGCGCCTTCGGCCCTCCTGCCCTTCGGCCCTCCTGCCCTTCGGCCCTCGTGCGTTCAAAATCGCACTCTGATACTTGCACTCTGAGACTCGCACTCCGAGACTCGCACTCCGAGACTCGCACTCCGATCCAACTGGTCTCCCTGTGCGTTCACAGGGATGTACCTACAACCCCAATGGGCTCTCTGTGCGTTCACAGGCCCTATCAGGGATACACCCACAACCCCACTGGTCTCCCTGTGCGTTCACAGGGATGCGCCCTCACACAAACCCCCAATCAAGATGCCCTCCAATCATGTCACACAGTCATGTCACACAAGTCACTCAATCTCAATCTGTCATGGTCATCTCAGCCTCACATGCTCAAAGTCTCTCATCCCATGATGCAATCCCTTCTAAAGGTAGATATGGCCACCCACTAGCATAGGCCCCGACACCCAAACATCCTGGCTTCCCAGTACCTGTGCTGGTTGTTTCAGAGAAGTGCTCTCTCGCAGCACAAGCCCATGTACCACAGTCATTAATGCTCGACTATACATCCTGACTTCCCAGCCCATGTATTGTTCATGTCATGATTATGCGCTTCTGCAACTGGTCTTCCCGGGCCTTCACCCTGAGATGAACCCTCGCACACAACCTCAACACGAGTCCCTAGACTCAGACTCGAACCATGACACCCTACCAACATATTTCAATCCCACTTCAAATGCACTGTCACCCACCCCAGTAGTGGTTCATTGGCCCCTTTTGTTTCGGGGCGTGCGGCAGGCTTTAGCCGCCGCGCGCCACCCAGCACATCAAAACATCCTTCATAATTGCAGAGGCAGGCTCGGTCTGATCATCTCTGTCTCTCATATCAGGGGGTCCCGAAGGATCTTTGGTGATGCATCCTCACCATAGCTCAGTGGAGAAGAGCGCGGGACTTAACAAATTTGGGTTATCCGCAGGTCCCCGGTTCGATTCCGGAAAAATGCCATTTTTCCCCAAAGTTGAGTTTAGTCTGAACTCAATTTTTTTTTTAAAAATTTGTGTTCAGCCGTCGGAAAAAAAGTTGAGTTCAGGCTGAACTTGTATGCTGTTTAGCCGGTGTAGTGTAGGCTGATCTCGGAATTATGAGATCAAACAGTTTTTTGGGGCCAAAAAGAGGTTTTTTGGGAAAACTTCCGTAGACACTCTGGCGTGCTGCGAGTGGGGCGCGGAGGCTCCGGGGCTAAAGCCCCTCCGCTTGCCGCGCGCCCCAAGAGACAGCAAGGCCCAGCGTGTGTGCTCGCCAGGTGCGGGGTTCAATCCTCCGGAATTTGTGTTGCCTTGTGGCCTACCGGTGTCGTGTTGTCTCGCTATGTCAGTAGTCCGGTCGCGACCAGTTGGTTGCCCCTCCGCGGCGGGGCCCGCGTGGTCTTCCCTCGCCCAGGATCTTTATGGTTCTGGGAGGCATGAAAGCGGCATTCATACCGTCCCCCTCCCCGGGACCTTGGCGTGCGCGGCGCCTCGATAGTGCGGTGTGGACTCTCGTGTTTGGTTGACCTCAACTCGGACTTATCTCGCCTGTGCGGTTCCCTTCATGATCCAGATACAGCTTGTTGCTCGGTTTGTTTGTTTGTTTGTTGGAATAAACCCCTAAAAACTATAACACACCTCCTGTGTTGGGAGGGAAGTAAACCTCCCTGGGAGATATTCGAACCTTGTTTTGATTTCCCAACCAATTTATTTTTTTTGGGAACAACCAAAAGTTCTTTTTTTGATTTAGCTGTGCACACGTGATCAATTATACTGACAATGCCACGACCCCCTGCTCAAACGTACACAACGAACAGCTAAGGTGGTGGGTCGCAACTGCTATCGTATGCGCGTATGCACATGTAATTCGGGCGCGACATGTGTAGACATGTGTAAACATCATACAGTGACTGAAGCATGCAATACTGTTTTGGCGAGACGACAGCTCGACAGAACTTGAGTCTGTAAAGAACTCGCCTTGCTATTGAGAGACTCAAGTGAGAACTCGCCTTGCTTGAGCGCTCGCCTTGTGAGACAGTCAGGTGACGCGCTGAGTGGCCAGAAGACCTGCGTGGATAAGAGTAGCTTTCAATTTGACCTTCAGCATTTGATACAGCTCAGCTGCTGCTGGCTTGATTCTGCTGCATCGCATTGTTTGATACGCTCACCATGATGCGAATGTGCCCGGTTGATCTGCGAGCGGATGTTAGAAGCCTCAATTCACACTTTATGACCACGGATAAACAAGAGATGAGATGGGATGAGACGGAGTTGAAATTTTGGGGGCTTTATTCTGCACGCTCAGCCTGATTGGTAGTATTTTTGACAGAAATCAGCTTCTTTGGAAGACTGTTGAGCAAGTACCGGGCTTCCCAAGATGCTCAGGACGTCACGTCAGTGAAGGCACGCAATCATCAGAAGGTGCGAAATATGCAATTTTGTACAAGGTTCCAACAACGTGGGTTCGATTTCTAGTCCTCTTCAAAATACAAGTATGTACAGGGTTCCCAAGGGACACTTTACCAATTACCACGCATTTGTGCAAGTGGTTTGCAGACAAGCGAACGGGAGCATGAAAAGAATTGAAAATGAAATATTGATACTTCTGAGAGTTGTAAATTTTAGTACTAGATTCGGTAGGAAATTTGAAAAATGTATTATGTTGACCAGGACATGCTCTTGGGTCCTAAATAATTGAGTCGGTTTTGAGACCCAAAGAAAGAAAGAAAGTTGAAGTGTATATAAAACAGTAGCGATAAGCTCCGTCTGTTTCGGTATTTTGTGATGAAGTATGGTAGCTGGCTGTCAAACATAGTAGGGATATACTCTGCTCTGCATCTTTCCAATCTGGAAAAACAGTATCAGTTATTTTCTCTAGAAAAAAATCATTCGCAAATTATCTGAAATTTCCAATAAATTTCAATATGCTCTGTTCTTTTCGAAAATGCAACAGTGTCAAAAGCACTTTTGACACTTTGACTCAAACTTGTCATTCGCATGTGTTGACAAGCATGCCATGGTGTATATATACACGTAAACATTTCTGCTAACTCTTGTAAACTCATGTATTCGTGTAAATCATATCATGTAACTGGGAAGCACGGACCGTGTGCGCGCGTTTATCTCAGTGTAATCAATAGACTGAGACACCCGTTGCCACACACGACACACCCAGTGAAACCACTGACAAAGTGCTATGTGTGTATGTGTGTGTGTGTGTGTGAGTTCATTGTTTGTTGCAGGCTCAGTCGCGTTGGTGCGTGGCTCGTCCTAGATCTTAATATCACATTTTCGTTGAGAAGGTGGTGCGAAATGAGGGTTTCTTTCCAGGACAACAAAATGCGAAACCCAGTACTTGCGCTGCTCTCTCTGTCCACCATCATCATGCTTGCCTACGCCTGGCCCTGTCCGAAGATGGTGCTCACCGAACAAGTCGTGATAAAGCTCTTGCTGTTGCGAGGCTGCAAGACAGCCCAGGGTATTGTGCCCGACGCAGTACAGCGCTACAGAGCGCTGTACCAGATGCCACAACAGTCCAAGGGTCCTAGAACCAGTACTCTACCTTTCCTTGCCGTTGCTCTACTGTCTGCCCAGTCGGTCAAGCTGCATGGCATGCGCCTCCAAGGACATCTGTGCCCAGTCAGCCCTCCTTGTATTCTTCCAGGTTTGGCGTGTGTGCGTGTGGGTGCGTGTGCGCACGTTGCATGCTTACGCCTATTTGAAAACACATGATGTTCTGGTGGATATTTATTGATAAACTAATCATTATCAGCTCCATGAGAGTACCAGACAGGCTTATTTAGTGCAACACGTAAGGTAGTGTACACTCTAACTCGCACAAACCAAATATTTTCTTGCAGGAGAGAGGCAACGCAAATGGAGTCCCGACAGACTTGTTCATCTCTTTCTTACCTTGTGTGCGTACGTGTGCGTGTGTATATTCGTGTGTCTGGTTGTGTGAGTGTTCTTCCGGCGCGTGTGTAGGTACAATGTTGACGAAGATATGCATCATTCCGCTCATCTCCTCCGCCGTAACCACTCGCATGGTATGCATTCAATTATGATATATGCAATGATGATGATGATACTTTCACTACTTTACAATGAAATAGTCGAGGAACTTAAGCTAAATGTTCTATTGACTCGAATCTTGCTAGATGTGAGGCCTCAATTTGATCACATCTTCTTCTTTCCTGGAAAGAAAAGACACTTGTTAAATGAAAAAAGGGTAGTTAGTCTAGACTTTCTAGAACCCGGCATATATATATACATACATCTGCAAGTTTCATTGCAATATGATGATGATAAACTGACTACTAATTGAGTGATGAAAAGGATGATTATGTTCACGCAGGTGTTGCAATCAAATATGAATCGGAAAGTGTTCACTACGATGATCACCAGTAGGAGTCCATCAATAATGTCATACACACACAAACGCACATGACAAAAGTTTTATTTGCTGATTTGAGATCTCACTTTGATGACATCTTCTTCCTTCCTCGAAAGAAAATTGATTGATGTTCTTTTTATTACTCCATAAGAAAAAGTCTAATAGCTGTGCTGGAAGCTCTATTTGTTTGTCATGTTCAAAGAAGAAAGGGCGACTAGTCCAGACTTCTAATCAGAACCCAGCATACATTTATTTATATGTACATGAGCATCATTGCATTATAACGATACCCAAATGACTGAGAAGGTATTGATGACAAGGTGATAATGCTCACCATTTTTCACAGCACAATTTCTCACGCGTTCAACATGTATTGTGCTCCATCGTTTATGAATTCATTGCAAGCATAATTGAAATTGATCAGGTGTTCAAATCAAATTTACTCAGGGAGGTGTTCACTTCGTGTGGCGCGCGCATGCGCGCACACACACACACGCACACACACATAACTTACATGCACACACCCACCCACGAACACACACACTGTCACTCTTACACACTTGAACAAACAAATCTCCAGACACATACACACACATATATACATGCACACACTTGTAATCTAATAGTATTTTCAATTTACACACCCACCCACAAGCAGATACAGCACCCTATGACACGCTCCAAGATGGGCACTCGCCACACGTTGCTGGCCGTTTTGTGCTGCAGTATCCCACATGTTGATGCTACAAAGCAAATTGCAACGTTTGGAGGCTGTACATTCTACGTCGACGATGATGGAGGTAGTCGTAGTTGTAGTGATAAAAACAAGAAAGAAAAATTCAGTAGTAATGAGTAGTCAAACCTGATATGCAGTGAAGCGTAGTGATGTTTTTAGCATCTACTTGCCAATTTTTCTCGTTGTATATGTGTCAGCACATAGAGCTTCCAGCAAAGCTACTAGACTATTTCTTACGAAGTAATAAAAGCAACATCAATCAATCTATCTAGTAATAGTATCTATTTACCTACCTGAATTTGTGTTTGTTTGAAACTGTATGCATGGATATACATATATGTGTGTGTGTGTGTAAATATGTGTGTATATATGCGTACAGAATATTAATATATGTTAAACATTTATGCATATATATTCAAACATGCATACGCACATGCATACGTGTATCTTGTATGCATTCCCTCCCCACATACAAACGCCACGCACAGGTACAATGTACGAATACTACACTGCTTATTACGTGTTATTGAGTGTAAATGCGCTTTGTCAATAACCTGTGTGTCTGTGCGTGTGCATCCCTGTGTGTGTGTATATGTACTCACGTATATATTTAAATATATGCATATATGCATATATACATACATTTACGTATTTGTATACATATTCATATACATATATATGTATGTATATATGTAAATATACATATGTAATGATGCAGTTTTATCATCATCTGGATCATGTGCGACTACTGCCGGTTCTCTCGACCTTAACACCAGAAAGATCAGATCGTTGGCACCAGGGGTCTTTGCAAACATGCCTAAAATGGAGTGAGTATACTAATCCATTCTTGCCTTATCAATGTCTGAAAATCTCAATTGTGTTGTTGATTTTTGATTTCAACCTTAAGCCTGGAAGGTTCTCCTGAGCTTAATGTATGCACATTGTTACTTTGTGGTGTTGACCTGTAGAACGTGTGGAGAGGTGCGTCTGATATCGATCTGCACTCATCTTTTCATTGGATGGGCGTTCCTCAAATAGGAATATGATTGCTGCGGATCTGTGTTCGTCACAGTGTATTGCATTGATGGCATGTCACAAGTGCAAGAGGTATATGATGTGCACAGAGAGCATGGGAAATACAGATGTCAACTATTGTCATTTTCTGGCGCACAGGAAACTGGGATTGGCCCGGAACAAAATCACTGTGCTCCCGCCCGGCATCTTCGACCCGCTTGTTGGCCTTGTGTAAGTAACCTTATCCCAAAGAATGTGCATGTGTTACTGATGGGAGTGCAGTACTTGTGCACATGGCGTGCGTGTGTCTACATGATGGCAGGGATGTTATTGATCACAAAGTGCTTAAACACTTTCGCCTTCATTGGTATCACGTCTGATTGGTCTCTGTCCCACTCATGAGTGCTTAGTTGGTGAAGATAAAGAAACAAGAAACTAAATTTGTAAATATACTTTCACGTCGGTTTCATAATTTAATAAGTCCCCACTGCATTTGAAAATCTAATCTGTTCAGTTTTCGAGAACCAATTGAAAAACTTTTACTGCGTTCGATTTAGTATACCTTCATCTCTTCATGTAAATTCCAATCATCAACGTATAACACTGGTAGTTACCATATATAATGGAATATGAATACAGAATTTTTACATGTGATTCCTATAACTAATTCTCGAGTTAGTACATGATGCGCATAAATAGAAATGCAGAATGGCCACATGGTGTGTGCTGTAGCTACAGACAACTTCACGTGCTGACCACTCGCTGCTCGTACACCCAGACATTTGGATCTCTGGGACAACTACCTGTATTTCGACGGTGGGCTCCCACCCGGCATCTTCGACGCTCTTACCAGACTTGAGTATGTACACTGTCCCCAAGACATGCACGAGTGCTGCTGCTGGAGTGCAGCCAAGTGTGCATAAAAAGCATAAAAATATACATTCGTCATGCTGCATGGCGCTGTGCATGCCTTTCTGTCTACATGCACTCACCATGGCAAATTTCTATTTCTATGCATTCACATTTCCACTTCTATGTATATACCTTCACAATTGTCGAACTGCACGCCTTTTTTTTGCAGATGCGCACCACGTGCTGCTCGTGCGCACGTGCAGGAAACTGAGTATGGGGTCTAACTCGATCCTGGGAATTGCTGATTTCTTCCCATCCTACTTGTTTGAGCGGCTTGTCGAACTAAAACTCGAGTAGCATTGTTGAAGTTCCCTGTATCATCTCAGGAGTGCTAGGCATGTGCACATGCTGACTACGTGCTGCTCATGCTCACAGGTTACTGGATCTTACTGACAACCACCTGGCGCCGGCGTCGTTCCCAGACAACGTTTTCAGCTCCCTTGGCAATCTGGGGTATGTGCCGTATGTAATGTGCTCTGTATTTGTTTATGAATACTTGATTGTATTCATGACCTGTGGGCTAGAATATGGCACAAATCTTGAAGTTCCCCTCGTAAAATCTGAATGTGCACATGAGTGCGTGCAATTGGAAATGCATCATGGTGTGTGCATATAGACAGACAGAGGCGTGCTCTGACTGGGTGCTGCTCGTGCTCACAGAAAACTACATCTTTTTAAGAACAAACTGGACGCGTTCCCAGCATTCTTCTTCGACCCTCTTGTCAGTCTGAGGTACTATAATGAGCCAACGCCACCAATGAATGAACGTGAGCTGCTGCTGAAAGTTCTGTGTGCAAACAGCACCTGCGTGTGCTGATCATGAATCTTGCCAATCTGTGCGTGTATCCTGCCATTCTGACTCTATTTGCATTGTTGGCATGCTAGAAGTGTGAAAGAGGTAGGAAATGCATTAAAATGTTACATCAAATTTTGTAGATCCTTGATATATCTCGAAATAAACACGAGATTGCACATACACACTTTGTATAGATAGAGAGATAATGTTGTTTATTGGAAAACCAATGGGAAGATCAATAATGATCTCCAATATAGTTATGTTTATACATGTGTAAAATTTGATTTGTAAACATATATAGATATGTATACACATATATACGCATAGGTATAAATTGATATGTATACAACATATGCACCGCCCCTACCTCCAGCAGAGCGGACACGGTAGAGGCGGATAACTGTGTATACGATGAGTATAAACTTGGTATACTTATGTATATACTTACATTCATATGTATATATATACATGTCTTCATATGCATAAGTGTGCATATAAAAACGAGAGTATGGACAGAGACAGAGGCATGTACTGACCTCGTGCTGTTGTGCGCACAGGCACCTAGATCTTGGTTTCAACGACCTGGTGACGCTCGAACCCGACCTCTTCAAACGGCTTACTAAACTTGAGTATGTACCCCTGTCACCATGCGTGTGCTGCTGTAGAGTTAAGCATATGGGAAAGTGGCACGTGATTGGTTCGTGTCTCTCAATTGTTCTTAAATGGGAAGGTGCATACTGCTGATCAGATCTGTGTGCAATCTGCTGTCTTAAGTCTATTGCCGATAGTTACTGGAAATGTCAGATGTGCGCAAGACGTACCAAGCATATAGAGCACTTATAAACGATGAAGCATACGGAATTAAAGCATCAATTGTGAAAATCCATGCATAGAAGTGAAAATGTGAATGCATAGAAATGCAAATGTGCCATAGCGTGTGCATGCACACAGATAGGCTGCTTGACCTCATGCTGCTTGTGTGCACAGGACCCTGGATCTCTCTGAGAACTGCTTGACTGTGCTGCCATTCAACATCTTCGACCTGCTTGTCAATCTACGGTATGTGCCACAGTCCCCAGGATGTGTTTCTGCTGTCTATAGATCTGAGCCAGGATACTTGTAAATGATACGAACCTGCACTCATCAGTCCATACGCAGACAACCCCTGATGGGTAAATCTCAAATGAGAATGTGAATGTGTGCTGTTCTCAGTAGTAAGTAAATCTATTGTATTAATGGCATGTTAGATTCGTCACTGAGGAGGTAATATGTGCGCATGAAGCGTAGCAAGACATGGATGGTCAATGCGGCGCCCATCTTTTTATCTTAATCCCTGAGAGGTGATTATCCAATGGGAATGTAAACAAAACTGAACATTTGTTGCTTAATCTGTGTGCGTATATCCATATCCATAACCACATGGCACAGGGAGCTGAAGCTTCATGGCAACTGGGAACTGCTCTGCGTGCAGATGACCGCGCAACAAAAAGCTGTCCTGACAACCTATAATGGGCCCCCAACCCAAACAACAACGTGCGGATGTAAGCCTGGGCTTACAGGTCCTGACGGTGAGTGTACCGCGTGCGTCGTAGGCACGTACAAAGCCGGGATGGGCTCCGCAGCTTGCGATGGCTGTCCTGCAGATTCAAGCTCGCCCACTCAGAGCACTACCATTGCTGCCTGCACATGCAATGCTGGATTCTCGGGTCAGGTACAGTGCGTCTCACATGACTGGGTAGACAAGTGGGGCCAGAGTTGCGAGTACTATGTGTCTTATCCAGAATTTTGTAGTGGTCAATCGAGTCAAGAACCCTCTGCAAATTGTTGCGCTTGTGGTGGGGGTCGCTCAACGCTGTCATGTACAAAGTGCGTCAAGGGCAAATACAAGAATGTGCTAGGAGATGCTGCATGCTTAGACTGCGATGTGGGCAAGTACGCAGCCAATACGGGGGCGACAGTGTGCCAGGCGTGCCCGACACTCTCCAACGCACCCGAAGGGAGCAACACGCAGACAGACTGTATCTGCAATATGGGCTCGACGGGCCCTAATGGAGGGACGTGTGTGAGCTGCGTCGCAGGTAAATTTAAAAGCTCGTTAGGTCCTGCCATCTGCACACCCTGTGACGCTGGCACGTACTCAGCGATGACAGCACGTACGACTCCAACTGCTTGCTCGCCGTGTGGCGATGGAACCTACTCAGCTTCAGCATCTGCAAGCTGTACAACCTGTCCTGCCAACGCCATTTCACCCTCTAGCAGCGCTGAGGCAAGTGCCTGCAGATGCAACGCTGGATTTTCAGGCCCTAATGGGGGTGGATCGTGTACCAAGTGCTCCGCAGGAACATACAAGACTGAAAGTGGGAATGCCAACTGCATCAGCTGCCCTGCAAATGCTAACTCGCCAGCGGGAAGCACTGCCCTTTGGACGTGCTTCTGCACTGCTGGGTCCGCTGGCCAGGATGGCGGAACTTGCACGCAGTGCGTTGCAGGAAAGTACAAGGCTGGAGGCGGGAACGCCAACTGCGAGAGCTGTCCGACGAATTCTGCCTCGCCAGTGGGGAGCACAATCTCGACTGCCTGTGAATGTACAGCTGGGTGGATAGGACCTAATGGCGGACCTTGCAGGACAGCAATGTCTTCGGAGAGCAAGACCGCTGCGAGCGAAGACATCGGTAGCACTACTAGTAGCCCTAGTGGTGGCGGACTCGACGACACAAGCACTAGTAGTGGTACTAGTACTGCTGGAGCCAGCGGCAGCGGAGAACCCAGCTGGGTTCTACCAGTCATCATCAGTTGTGCTTCCGTAGGATTTCTAGCCCTGGGACTTGCCTTTCGGTGGTACAACCAGAAGAAACTGCAAAGGCATCTCAAAGCTTTGTCTGACCTGGCTTCTGCCGAACTTGGCAGCGTGCGTCAGCCAACAAATACCCCACAATTCGAGGCAACGTCTGATGTGTTTCTCGATCACGGACAGGATAGAGGTCAAGTCCAACTTGGCGTGCGCCCGCCGATGATGGCGTACAGAGATCCAAGCACCTCAAGTGCTGAAGTACCCAATTTCCATCAAGTATGGAAGTTTGATTGTGTTGCTTCCTTATTTCAGCACAGTCAAGCAGGTGTATTAAGAGGCTGCCGTGGGTCCATTTTGAACCCAAGGCAAAGCATGCAATAACCGATCAGACCTAAGCACAACAAACAAATACATGACACAGTATCAACAAGAAAAATATGCTTTACTTAAATTCCTACAAGGATTTCAATTGAGACAAAAGAACTGCGAAGATTATACAACATGTTTTTTTCTTCATATCAATTATGTGCTTTTTCAATATCAGTTAGGTGCTCTGCACAAGTAGACAAGCGTCCGTGTCCTTCTTTTGGCAGTATCAATATGACACAATCGTCTGACATAGGCACACTGATGATAATGATACTCACTTCCTGGCGCCAGCAGGCCAGGAGTGACGTGAGCACTACCATGCTCTGACACGTGTGTTGATTGTGTCATGTGTGTTGACGGCATCCAAATTGGCGATACAAAGATGCTTAGCTGAAGATTTGGAACATGCACAGGGTATGAACGCGGAGACACATTCTTTACTGGCCCAGTATGATCGCCGTTGCGATGACCCCAATTGGTGTGTTGCATACTAGTAAGGAAAATTAGTACTAGGAGCATACTACTACGGAGAATTAGTACTTTTTTTCAGTATCTTTTCCTTTTCGTACAGGTGGGTGATAATGGGTTGGTTATTTGTTGATTTTGGTGTTGGATGTCATGGTTGATGTTGGGCACGTGTTGTAACTTGATGTTGTAGTGCCTGTTTCGTGTTCGTTTGTAGGTGATTGTGCATATGTGTGTTCGTGCGTGTGTGTATTTTTGATTTGACGTGTGTGCGGAACGCGCTTATCGTCTATCTTTATATTTCAGGCTGAACGAGGTGCTTGTTGGATATGATCTGGCACTCAACTTTCATGACCTTGAGTGCAATGGGGTCTCTTGCTCTCTTTTGCTCTTGTCTTGCCCGTGCTCCCTCTCCTTGTCTTGCTGTCCCTCTCTCTCTCGCGCGCTCTCTCTTGCTGGAGTGCGCATCCTCTCTGCTCGTGGTTAACATGCTTCTCTCTCAGACACAAAGCGGCATTTTCCTACCAATTCCTTAACCTCTTATTCTGTGCATACTTTTCTGGCGTGATTTTGTGCGCTATTTGAACACATCTGGTCTGATGCAGCTGAAGAAGGGACGAGACTTGAAGGTGCTTCTTATGGACCCTTCTGCCCTCCAGGTGTACTTCCCAAACACTTGTTTCCTCGCTCGCCTGTATCATGATACGGAAGCAGGCTGCACATGCTCATGACGTGGGTGTGTGGATACTTCTTCCTGCGTGTCTTTCTGTCTCAAATCTGTCTTCTTCGCTGTATGTCTCGGTACTACCACAATACACAGGATCTAACATTGACGGCAATTACCAAAGCCAAACTACGCACACTCTTAGCTGACCTGTCTCAAGAACTACTACCGAAGGAGGCAGACCAGCCTCAGATTGATGACACCCATTCTGCGTGATACTGTTTGTTCATGTATGTCACATTCTGTCTGTTTACTTGACGAGAGATAGTCTTCCATTCTTAGATTTGGGGAAGGGCGAAAGGGTTTGAACTTCGAATGTGATGACTTTGACTCTTCAAATTGCCGCTGTATCTTGAGTTTGATGTGGTATCTGAGCCCAGGAGGCTACGTGCACTAGGGCGAGAGGCAAAAGAAAAAGAAGGAGAGGAAGGCGAGCGAAAGAGGTTTACATTCACGAAAACAAGAGCTAGCGGGCGAGAGAGAAACTGGCAGAGAGACAGGTACTTAGTCAGCATGCAAGATTGGTGAAGCAGAGTCTAATACGCTCCTATGCAGCATTCTGCACCATTGCTGTGCAACCACCATGACTGTGACCTAGATTTTATCATATTGTCCAAGTCCCCTCCCGAGGAGGGGACTTGATAGAAAGATCCAAAGAGGGGTATCAAAGGGATTGGGGTATCGAAGCATACCAGGCTAAATCATCTCGAGATACGATCGAGATTTTCTGAATGGACGCTATCTCTAGATTGTCTAAGACTGCCTATTCCTTTATGGGTTGGCTACGATTGGTATATATAGGCCCGATATAGGGTGCAAAGACCTATAGGATGGCTTATCTTTGCAGGTCCTTTTCTGCAAAAGAGCCCTGCGTTAAGGGCTAATTTGTGGAACGAAATCTAAAAGACAAGCCATTCTACGGGTCTTCGCCATCGTATAGGGGGTGGCTTTGATCGGTTGGCTGGATTTAATGTCAGGTCTCTTTATAAGAGAGCCCTATTTCGATAAGACTCTTTTGCAAAAGAAACATGATATTTTCTCGAGCCTACTAATTGTGGTTACCCTTTATCCGCACTAAGTCCCGCTCATGCAAGTCGATTGAGTGCTGACAACACACCGCAACACACTGCATCAAACTGCACTTTCTTTCTTTCTTTCAACACACTGCGACACAATTCAACACTTTGCAACAACGCGAAATATCTGGGTGCCGACAGAGCTTGGTTGTAATGAGTTGACATGTCTTCGAAAGATTGAATGAATGCAAAAAGGTTGATTGTCCTTCTGCGAAATCAATCACCAATGGAAAGACGCGATACTTTGCAACAAACTGCATCACACTGTTCTTTCTTTCATTCTTTCTTGATGAGCAAAATTCCAACTCAGTTTCATACAACCCTAGGCTCTGATAGGAAGCTTGCCGAGAGGGAGAGAAAAAAACCCTATTCATTGTCTCGCAAAAAGAAACAAGAACTGAAGTGTACCTTGATTTCCTGGACAAGAAACTTGCCTACAGGGAAAGACGTAAGCACTGCAATGCTGTGATACTGGCTTCCAACCTGTAACCATACCACGACCCAGCAACATGCTTGTACCCTTCGACTCCGCAGGCCAACAGCTCATTGGGCACCACATCTGATTCAAATGGCCCACATATGGCTGGTGCCTTGGCCGCATATCCGAATGGAATAGTAATCCCAAGCGCACGGTTTACAGGAAGGTGGTCAACTTCATTGTCTTCTACCCTAATGACAGTTTGGGCCGTACTGTCTCTCCTTGGACAACTATAATACAGACAGAGACAATGATTCCACAAACCACATATGGTTGCTCCTTGAACCCTACAACTCTCAGTCCATTAGTAGCGGACAATTGTAGCGCAACCTCCAGAACCTACAGAAATGGTCTCCTACAGAAATAGGTCATGTGTCACATATGAATGAGTCAGGTCTCATACATGAATGAATCATGTCACACCGTGAAGTGCGAATGAGTCGAAGCCCGAGGAGAGTGTGTTTTAGATGCCCTCTGTCCGTTGGCGCCTAGACACTGCGCGATGTGACGCACTGTGCGACGTGACTCATTCATACATGAGACATGTCTCATTCATATGTGAGAAATGACTCATTCATATGATAGAAATGTCTCATTCATACGTGAGAAATGACATGTTCATATGTCAGACATGACTCATTCCTGTGTAAGACATGACTCATTCAAATGCGAGACATGACTCATTCCTATGTGAGACATGACTCATTCACGTGTGAGACATCACTTATTCCTATGTGAGACACGGCTCACGCGGGTGCTCGCTGGGTGCGTATGTTGCAGTGTGTTGCAGTGCGTTACAGTGTGGTGCGATGTGCTGCAGTGTGTTGAAATGTGCTGCAGTGTGCTGCACAATCACATGTGACATGACTCACCTTGAATGAGTGCAGCGCGGGTGCTCGCGGGGCGCGTTTGAACCACTCCAACCACACCTTGACTTTAGGCACGAGGCACGTCAGAAAGGACACTGGTACATTATCTGAGTCTATTAGCACCTTTGTGTGTATATGACATGACTCATTCACGTGCGTGGAATGACTCCGTCCAGCACGTCAAAATCCACACCTGTGGTATGTGTGACATGACTCATTCACGTGTGTGGTATAACTCATGCTGACACGTCAAAAAGGACGCTGATGCTCGCCCTGAATGTATCAGCACCTGCGTGTGTATGTGACATGACTCATTCACGTGTATAACATAACTCATTCATATGTGAGACATGAATCACTTATTGTGTGCTACGACCCATTCATACGGTGAGGCATGACGCACTTTTAGGTCGGCAGATTGGCTTGAGTCCGATTCATATGGGACATGACAGGTGTTAGAAATCTCCGTGATATCCATATCAAGTTGGCGCACCAGTGGCATCCGTGGCATCGCTCGTGTTTCAAACACTGTACTCTCGAAGCCACCAAGAAGTGTAAGAATATCTTTCACCTGCATACGGTTCAGTTCTAGCGTTGAACATCTGTACACAACACGCATCTTTCTGCGTTGTCTCCACAGATCAAAATACGAACAACAAATGATGGACAATTCATGGTTGCGCTGATGAAGGGTGTTCAGTACATACACTGCATGTTTGCACGTTTGATGCATGAACGAAC
>Ga0335398_10004309_pt1 | contig 19859 bp, 14 predicted proteins | sample BON03_FD_205742 | JGI IMG/M metagenome (GOLD analysis project Ga0335398, IMG submission 205742) | Freshwater microbial communities from Lake Bonney liftoff mats and glacier meltwater in Antarctica - BON-03 (spades assembly) (version 2) | ecosystem: Environmental > Aquatic > Freshwater > Ice >... | reverse complement strand
GCGGTGGACTTGCCACCTCAACAGGCGAGCACCGCAGGGCGTCTTAAAAGCCGGATTTGAAGGTGCGTGTTGCCTACCTCGAATCGCAAATGTCGCGTTCGAGTTGGCCTGACGGATGTGCTGCGGCGGGTTCGTCCAGAGCATCCGTGTTATTATGATAGGTGCAAGGATGCTTTGACACCCTAGATGACGCCACGTAAGATCGCCAAGAGACTGAGCCAACATCAGAATCTCCGAATCAAACCACTACCCGATATCTTTGTTTCACGCGAATTTCGTGGTGTCGCAGATATGAATCCGATCAAGAAACGCAATCTGCGGAACCCAGGAGAAATAATGACGTTGACCAAAGATTTTCAACACCTCGGCGTCATTGGCGAGGGTTCATTTGCGAGGGTTCATTTGCGATTGTTTCACGTTACCGGTCTCTAGCAACCGGAAACAGGGTCGCCGTCAAGCGATTACGGGAAGAATATAGAGAGCACGAAGTCACCGCAGCTAGATTTAATAATGAAGCACAGATCCTTCGCCAATTGAACGGTACAAATGGTGTGGTCGCATTAGAGGCGGATTATTTGAATGCACCTGACTTTGCTTTCGTGATGCCGCTGGCAGACTGCCACCTTTATGACTTCGTAGAGAAACGAAACAACACTTTGGATCTTGCTCAGAGATGCAAAGTCTTTGACAACATTATCAACGGAATCACCCAGGCCCACAACCAAGGCATTCTGCACCGTGACATCGCACCTCATAATGTCTTGATGTTTGGCGATGAGCCGGCTCTTAGTGATTTCGGGCTTGGAAAAAATCTCCATGAACTGCAAGGACTTACCAACAGTAGTGCAGCTGGCTACGGACATGCACATTATGTTGCACCAGAGCAGCTGACCGGTTTGAAATCGGCTACAGTGCAGAGTGACGTATATTCGATGGGGAAGCTTCTCAACTTTGTGGTGACAGGGAAGACGCCTGACCGACTCTACCCGTGCGAATTCTCACCACTAATTCGTAGGTCTACGGAATCGGATGTGCAAAAGCGAATGCAGTCGATGGCGGAGTTTTCCAAACTCTATGAAGCAACGAAGCGGTTGTACTTTGAACCGATACCAGTTGACGCAAGTACTGTAGAGTCAATTGCAGCGAGCGGAGAAACAGTGGCGTGGGATGTCTGGCACAGGGCTGCAGTCGAAGGGCGATTTTCCGGTCATCCTTACTATGGATACTTGAAGCCGGTGATGGACTACTTGTCTGAGGATATACGTCTCACAGCCTACGCTGATTCAGTGGAAGCAGATTTGATTGCCTTCGCTAGCAAATTTGAATCGGTATTAGATGAATGCATCGGCAGCCTCGGGTGGCCATTTTCGAAGTCGACTGCGTTCGCAGAATTTCTTCGGCGGCTTAACGCTGCGACGACCCAAATCGAAGTGCAGACAATGTGCATTAGATCTGTTTGGGACCTTGCCTATCCATCTGATCAATGGGGAGCACAAGCAGTTGCTCGGAAAATGTTCAACAAAGGAGAGGTTTCCGATGAAGCTCTTCCTGAGTTGGCCGGACACATACTGCAATCCGATTTTGCGATTGATCTTAGCCGATTCAGTGATGTTGACTTTCCAAATGTCATCCAGAAAGCAGTATCCCATGCCGCTGGCAGCAATGACTCATGATGCTATTCTGATCGATGTGTGGCTAACGTGCCGAATTTCGATCGAGGCGGCAGGGGTGCTGACGCCAGGATACAGCGATATTGCACGCAATGGCCGTGTTTTCTGGCCCATGACAATCGGATCGACACGGTCCATCAGATGGCCGAAGCCCATGGTGATTTTGTCTGGGTTAGGGATCGAGTCCAGCCAATCCAGCCCGTCAACTTTGTCCGAGATGCAACCGTTAAGGCTGGTTGCAATGTAGACACTTTTGGCTCCAAACGGCTTGAAGCAAAGTCGTTGCATCAACCTTCTGAAAACTTAACGCCCTTTTTACGAATCAGTCACACGTTTGCTCGTTCTCGGAATTTTCTGTTGGTCCACAGGAGGCAATCAACATCATGATCGTATTCCGAAGATGATCAGGGAGCTGGTCCCACAGACCTACAATGTGACGTAGATCGCAGTCCGCTTCCGACATTTGTTGACAAGTTGAGCCATCCGAACACTGACTATTTACTGACCGGCCAACAAGGCCGCTTCCTAAGATGTTCTCTGTCAACGGGTTACAACTTCTGGCGTCGGGGTTCAATTCCCCCCGCCTCCAAATTTGAAAGGACTTGCGAGAAATCGCAAGTCCTTTTTTCATAGGTACTTACGTCATTTATAGCAACAGAAAACCCACAGGAAATCCCCGTTTAGGCCCTGATATTGTCTGTTTTGAGCCGTGTTTATGTCTAGTTTGGCCGTTGTCGGAGGCGCATTATGAGCCTATAGTTCCCTGAAAACAGACACGAGGGGAGACTTGCCGATGCCCAGCTACGAAAAGGAATTGAAGAGGTCCAAGGACGGTTCGATCGTTCGATATGTTGGCTACAACCTGCAAGGAGTTCCCGAAAAATTCAGGCTGGGCTATGACATGAACGCAGCCAAATCCCGCGAAGCGCTGATTCGTGCGATGTGGGATGAAATTGAAGGTCGCCCCCGTGGAAGTGAGCGAGCATCCTGGGACGCTGCGAGCTTAAAGGCTGCGAAGGAAATCGCCAAAGGCAAAGCACCAATATTGCCAAAGCGTGATTACGAGGACTTGGTAAGGTACGCTCAACGCCTCCAGGCCATAACCATCAAGACTGGAACTGCGTTTGAGCCAACTGATCCAATCCTTGTTGATCTTGGCATCGAAGACCTTCGCAACGAACTCGCCCAGGTCCGAATGCAGCTTTCAACAGCAATCAACGTCACCAAGCCGACCGGCGTCACACTTGGCAATGCGTTGGATGCCTACGACATTGTTCTTCGCAGGGAAAACACTGAGCCGACCGGCGCACTACGGCCCTGGGGCAAGACGCAGGTTGACCAATTGAAGTCCGTGAAAACATATCTCGGAGACGAGCGTTTTGGTGGAATTGATTTCACCAGGCTCGATCTAACAGAAATCACTTACAACCGTGGTGATGAGATTTACGGTGTCTTCCGCAAGCGTCCGTTGACCTTGCGGAGCAAGCTGACGACACGAATGACCCCATCGTCAGCAAAGAACTTAATCAAAGCCCTTGGGAACTTCTTTGATTGGCTTGACGGTGAGGAGTCTTTTGAGTGGATGTTTCCGAGACGCTTTCATTCCATCGTAAAGACGCCGGATAAACCGACGCCCGCTGAACTGTACGACGGGCGAATTGCCAAGCAGCGGAGTGTTATTCCCGATGAGAGCCTGAAGGTTTTGTTTGAGTATGCTCTGCCCATCGAGCGGCTAATTTTACTTCTTGGGTTGAACTGTGCATTCGGAGCTTCGGAAATTGGCCAGCTTCGCTCGGAGTTCGTGCGACTGGATGAAAGTATCATCGAAGGGATTCGTTTCAAGTCGGGGAACGAAACCAAGCACAAGCTCTGGCACCAATCAGTTGTAGGACTGCGGTGGTTCATCGGCAAACGCGCCGGTGTTGTACCCAAAAAAGCTGAGCATCGGGATGTGGTTTTCTTGACGGAACGTGGTCTTCCCATGTGGCATTCGACCGCCAAGGGAAATACCTCCGATAGCTTCAGCAATACTTGGAACAACTTGATCGAACGTGTCCAAAAGGACAAGCCAGAGTTTCCAAAATACAGCTTCAACAAACTCCGAAAGACTTCGGCGACACGGATATTGAAGATCGCAAGTGCTGAAGTTGCGTCAATGATCCTGGCACACAAGACCATCAGTGATGATGAGCTTCTTCATCATTACGCCTTGATCCCGTGGGAAAAACTATTTGCCGCTCAACTGCAATTTGAGCGAGAAATCTCAGCAATGTTGGAACCCCAGGAAGGCAATGATCCTTGGGCCGAAAAACAAAAGGTCTACATCGGTGTTGCTAAGTCGAAGGCGATCCTGGCTCTTCATCAGTCTGGCAATCAGGCAAAGGAAATCGCCACCCAGCTTGGTATAAGCGTCGCAACAGTGAACCGGCACATTCAGGTCAAACACGGCAGGATCAGGCAAGAGCCGTGATCACGGAATGCGGAAGTCAAAAAGAAATCCCCAACCCAAGAGCTTTGAATCTGAACTGAAATCCTGCAACGCCTGTAAATCGTTGCATGGGTTTCCTGGGTTGTTGAACACTTTCCATTCTGTGTAGTGATGGCCATCATTGCTCCCTTTGTTCCAGGAACTCCACCACGGCGTCCAGCCGCTTGTCGTCTAAGCCCGCCATCTTGCGAAACACGTCTGGTCGCTCAAGGACGCGCTTTCGGATTGCTTCGGGGATTTTCTCAGCCAGGAGCAGAAGTTCATCGGGGTCTGCGTCCAGGGCCTTGGCCAGCTTTACGATCAATTCATCGCTGGGAAATTCTCCGAAACTGAGCTTTTGGTTTTCAATTTTTGACAGGTATGTGAACGTAACGCGGACCTTCTTTGCCAAGTCCCGGAGCGTCAAGTTTTTCACCTGACGTAGCTCTCGTATCCGCTCACCGAATGTCATTGCTTGATCCTGGTGGTTGACCACCGATCCGCTTGCTGGAAACGCCCGGTTATGGTAGACTGGTAGCACGAAACAGTCAACACGCTGGCACGGACAGAATGTCTGATGTAGAGGTAGTGGCCCGCAGCCGCAACTTACATGCTCGCATGATGCTGGTGATGGCCAGAATTTCCCCCAAGGATTAAAGCCGGTGAGCAGGTTGCCGACGACCAGACCGATGCAACCAAACGACAAACCCAGCCGATTGGCCCGAAAAAAAAACACGGAGGCTGGAAGCAGTCGTGTAGGGGACGAGCCGAGCGAAAACCGGAAAACGAAACTGTCTGAATCGTTGGGCTTCCGTGATGCTATTTCGAGCGTCCATAACAGTCGGACGATGATGTTCGCTGAGTTGTCGCTCATATTGGATCACGTTGGCGTGAAGGCAAAGACCAGCGAGTATATCTCTGCTGTGATTGAGCAAAACATATTGGGCAAACCGACTCAGACGACTCGGAAGAGAACTGCCCGGCTGCTTGTTGATCTTTATACTCTGGACCCATCCCGTGCAGTCTTCCGACTCCTTCGGCACTTTTGGATTGCTGATCCAGCGGCTAGGCCCATGCTGGCGTGTTTGGCTGCAGCGGCCCGTGACCCCCTTTTCCGTGATATGACACCGTTCGTGTTTTCAATCCCGGTTGGGGCGTCCGTCGATTCTAAAGAAGTGGCCAAGTCGCTGGGCGAAAAGTTTTCGGGAAGGTTCAGCGCCGCAACGCTCACATCCACTTCACAAAATCTTGCTTCATCGTGGACTCAGGCCGGGTATCTGACCGGCAAGATAAACAAAAAACGGACCCGTCCGGTCGTAACGCCGGTATTGGTGACGTATGCCTTCCTGCTCGGTTACTTGTCTGGCAATCGCGGCAAAATGCTGCTTGATACGATTTGGACACGAATGCTGGTAAGGACGCCTGCCGAAATCACGGACCTTGCAATGGATGCTTCCAAACAGGGCTGGATGACATTCAAGGCCGCAGGTTCCGTCTACGAGATTACCTTTCCCGGACTGCTGACACCGCAAGAGGAGAAGGCTTCCTATGAACCGGATTGAACTCCTCAAGAAGAACTATCAAAAGTTCTGCGAGAATCATTGGGACCGCAACGTATCGGGCGCGCAGCGAGTCTGGTTGGCTGTCTATGACAAAGAAGACGAGCGTAAGCTGAGGATCAGGCTGGGACTGTTTGAGGAAGCCACGCATCATGCGGGTCGCAAATGGGTCGCCATTGAACTGACCGATGTTTTTGCGAACTGGATGTGCGGGCCGGACAATGCCGACTACGCCGAAAGTTACTTCGAGTCCATTGATAGTCTCGACAGCGCCAAGCTGGGCGAATTCATGGAATCGCTCGTTGCTCGCATTCGATCTGCATTGTCCGCTCTCCCTGATCCTGAGAACACGGTGTTGGCTCTCTACGGGGTTTCGTCTTTATTCGGCTTCCTCAAGATTTCAGAAGTGTTGCCCAAAGTTGAAGGGGATGTGAAGGGCCGATTATTGGTCTTCTTCCCCGGTGTCTACGAACAAAATAACTACCGCCTGCTCGATGCACGAGACGGCTGGAATTACCTTGCTTATCCGATCACCGCCAGCGATGTGGAGGCCCGCCCGTTATGATGAATCTTGAGATTTACGAGAAAGACCCGCGTACCCACACCCTGCTCAATCAGGGTGTCGCCAAAGTTACCAGCGGTCAGTCATCTGCAGAACTTGACACCCTGGAGTACGAACTCAAGAACTTCGTATGCGATGGTCAGTATTCCGAGGGATTGAGTCGCGTTCTTAGCACCTTCCTGGGCCACTTGGATAAGAGTGAGCAACCGGGTGTATGGGTCAGCGGCTTTTTCGGATCAGGCAAATCGCATCTGGTGAAAATGCTCCAGTATCTCTGGGCCGACTTTGCATTCGAGAACGGCGCAACAGCCAGAGGGTTGGCCAAGCTGCCAACCGGCGTGAAAGACCTTCTCATAGAACTGACGAATGCGGCCAAGCGTCACGGTGGACTACACGCCGCTGCTGGTGATCTGCGGACTGAAGCCAAAGAGAGTATCCGGCTCGCCTTGCTGGGCATCCTCTTCAAATCGGTCGGACTGCCGGGCGACTACACCCGTGCATGTTTCCAGATGTGGCTGCGTGATGAAGGACTTGAAAAAGACATTCGTGAATTCATTACGGAGGCCGGTGGATCATTTGAGAAAGAGCTTACCAATCTCTACGTCAGCAAGTTGATGGCTCAGGCGCTTCTGGAACACCGTCCTGAGTTCGCCTCTAAGCCGTCTGATGTTCCGATTTTGTTGAAGAGTCAGTTCCCGCCAGACCCCAAGGATGTGTCTACGGACCTGATGATTGAGAAAATCCAACAGGCCATCGGCAAGAATGGAAAGCTGCCGCTGACTCTCGTTGTTCTTGATGAAGTCCAGCAATTCATCAATGACGACCCAGAGAGATCAAAAGATGTCCAGGACATCAAAGACCTGGTCATTTCCCGGCTTGGACCAAACGTCATTCTGGTTGCCACGGGTCAGAACGCACTATCCGGCACCGCACTGCTCCAAAGGCTCCAAGGGCGATTTCCGGTCACTGTCGAATTGCAGGACACTGACGTTGAGCAAGTGACGCGAGAAGTTGTCCTCAAGAAGAAACCCACAGCGGAAGCTGGGTTGAAGAAACTTCTGGATGACCACAGCGGCGAAATTGAAAGACAACTCGCCAGCACCAAGATCGCTTTCTCCAGCAAAGATCGTAACCTGCTGGTTCAGGACTATCCCATCCTTCCGGTGCGACGGCGATTTTGGGAGCGAGTTCTGCGGGCCGTTGATAAAGCGGGGACCGGCGCTCAACTTCGCAACCAACTCTGGGTCGTTTACGACGCGGTGAAGCAAACGTCCGAATGGCCGCTTGGAAACGTCGTCGGTGGAGCGTTCATCTATGACGCATCCATCAAGAGTTCGGCACTCAAGTCAGGGACGCTGCTTCAGGAAATCTCGGAAACAATTGCCAAGCAGAAGAAGGAAGAAGACGGCGAACTTCGCTATCAAATCTGCGCCCTCATCTTCTTGATTGGCCAACTCCCACACAACAACGAACCGTTGGATGCTGGGATTCGTGCCGATGCTGACACCCTCGCCGATTTGCTCGTCACTGATCTGACCCAGAGCAGTGCCGAACTTCGTAAGAAGATTCCGTTGCTATTGGAGAAGCTGGTCACGTCCGGTGCAATCATGCAAGTCGATAGCGAATATCGAATGCAGACTCGTGAAGGGTCCGAATGGAATCAGATGTTCCTTGAGGCCAAGAACAAGCTGCTTAACGACGCTGGGAAACTGGCCAGTGAACGGTCGCAGTTGCTTCGGTCCCAATGCAGTGAAGTTCTGAAAAAGTTCAAGCTCCTCCACGGCGACAGCAAGGAATCAAGAAAAATCGAACTGCACTTCGGCGACGTGGCCCCACCCACCGATGGTTCGGCCATTCCAGTGTGGGTCCGTGATGGCTGGGAGGTCGAAGAAAAGACCGTCCTCAATGACGCACGAACGGCTAGTGATTCAACAGCGATGATCTATGGTTACATTCCTAAGAAGGACAAAGCTGAGGAACTGAAGCAAGCCATCGCTGGGTATTATGGGGCTACGACCACTCTGCAAGCAAAAGGAACGCCCTCCGGAGATGAGGGCATTCACGCTCGTAAAGCGATGGAGACTCGTCAGGAGCAAGCGGAGAAATCACGCGACAAACTCATTATCGAAATCCTGAATGATATTCAGGTCTACCTCGCCGCTGGTGACAGCATCCCAGGGACTTTACTCAGTCAAAAGATTCAAGACGCCGCCACGCTTTGTCTGGATCGTCTGTATCCACTCTTCCATCAGGCCGACTCTGCCGACTGGCACAAGGTGATCGAACGAGCCAAGAAGGGTGACGGCGATGCCCTGACTGCTGTGGGTCACAAGGGCGACCCAGAGAATCACGCAGTCTGTAAAGCGATTCTGGATTTCGTCGGCAGTGGTAAGAAAGGAACTGAGGTCCGTAAGCAGTTCGGCGGCGTAAAATATGGTTGGCCACAGGACGCCATTGACGCCGCTCTGATTGTTTTGTTCAACGCTGGCGCAGTTCAGTCTCGAATTAGCTCCGAACCCGTAGCTAAGGGCAAGCTGGACCAGAAGAATATCGCTGCCGCTGATTTCCGCTGTGAAACGATCACTCTTTCAAAGGTGCAACTCATTGCTATCCGAGGCGTTTACAAAGCCATCGGACTCAATTCTCATGCAGGCCAGGAGTCATTACACGCTCCAGATTTTCTCAATCAGCTTAAACGCCTTGGGGAAGCTGCCGGTGGTGATGCACCACTGCCCAAATGCCCGGACACAAGCTATGTCACCGACATTGCTAACCGGGTCGGCAACGATCAGTTGAAGGCGATCTTCGACAACAAGGACCAAATCACCAAACAGATCACGGACTGGCAAAGTGATCGCGATCTGATTGCACAGAGGTCTTCCAAATGGACTCAGTTGATTGCCCTTTTGAAGTTTGCTGCCGACCTTCCAGTGGCCGCTGAAGTTCAACCCGAAGTCGCAGCCATTGAGAAAGACCGTAAGGTGCTGGCCAATCCCGATCCCGTTCCAGGGATGGTGGAAAAGCTGACCAGCGCACTTCGAGCAGCACTCAATGAAGCCCATTCCAAGTTCTCTGGGGACTACGAAGTTCGTCTGACAACCTTGACGGAATCTCCGACATGGAATCAGATCACCCAACCACAGCGTCACGAAATCCTTGGTGCTAGTGGCATTCGGGAAATGCCGAAGATCGCCGTGGGAACAACGGAGGAAGTTCTCGACACTCTGCGGCATACCAAGTTGACTGAACTTAGTGCGATCAGCGATGCACTCCCCACACGGTTCCAGCACGCGGCACAGGCCGCAGCAAAATTATTGGAGCCGAAAGCCCAATCCATTTCGCTTCCTGGCGGCACGATTCAGAACGAAGCCGATTTGCAATCGTGGCTTGATGATGTCAAAAGCCGCGTATTGACCAAATTGAAAGACGGCCCGGTGATCCTTTGATTTACATCTCCATAGGTTTCGTTCGATGGCAACAGTAGTAATTCCTTCTTGGACTGCTAGCGGCGTGATACCGCCTGTTAGTTCTGCCGGGCCAATAAATGCGGAACGCTCGCCGTATGTGGTGTCGCTCTCAGAGTTCGTGCTGAGATTCGCTACGTCCACAAAACGAAACTACATATTGAATGGGTTTCTGCGTTACCGAAGCCGTCTGCACACTGCAGGTCTGACCACCGGGTTCCAATGGCTTGACGGCAGCTTCCTGGAGAATATTGAAGTAACAGAAACCCGTGATCCAAATGATCTTGATGTCGTTACGTTTTTTTCGTTGCCAGTTGGGTCTACGCAACTGCAAGTTCAGTCTCGCGCTCCAGACGCTTTCCCACTGACTGCTGGCGAGCGTGCCAGTTTCAAAAATACGTTCTTCGTCGATCCCTATTTCGTTTCATTAGGATCACGCGCGCCTCTACTCGTTCAGCAAAGCGCGTACTGGTACAGCATGTGGTCCCATCGGCGTGATTCCACTTGGAAAGGGTATCTGCAAATTGACCTCGACCCTGGAGAGGATGCACTCGCCGCCATCCAGTTGAAAGCACCGGCGATCTCAGGAGGATCACCATGAACCTGCAAGAGTACAAACACCTGCTCGCCGAGCGAGTGAGCCTTCAGCGAATGCTTGCGGAGATTCCCATTGAGGATGTTCTTGACAGGTCCGGCTTGGAATCTCGACTGGAGTTTGTTGAACACGAGTTGAAGGATGTCACTCCACCGAGTCGAGAACCGGCCCGCGCTCGACTGACGTTTCGTGGTCGCCCTGTTGTGGGACAGCATGGCATCTTCGCCGAATTCGGAGCCAAAGCGACATCGGCTTTTGCCGACGCAGTTGCGAAGGTAGCGGCGGGACTATCCGGGCCGTTGTCCTCAATGGGACCGATTCCAAACCGTAATGAGTCGCGATTGCTTATCACTGGCACTGCACTTGGTTCGTTCGGATTTGAATTTGAAGAAGCTCCAATCGGCAACCACCTAGATTTTGGTGAAGACACGATTGCTGGTCAGGCTTTGGAACTGATTCAGAATCTTCTCCGTGGCACGTTGGGAAGCGACGATGATCTCGCGGATTCGGCAGTGGCCACTGATCCCCGTGCAATTACTGCCGTCCGATCATTCCTCGACCTGCTGGCGGCAAATGAAGCTGTCTGCGCGTTGCATTTCAACAACAAGATGTTTCAGTTCAATGATGTTGGTGAAGTGCGTCGTGGGGTCGAGCGTCTTGGCCAAGACAATCTGCACGAAGAATCGACGCAGCTTTCCGGTGAATTCCAAGGCGTCTTGCCCAAGGCTCGGACTTTCGAGTTCAAAATCGCGGACAGCCAGGAAGTGATCCGAGGCAAGGTGAGTCCCGCGATCACCACACCCGATGAAATCAACGAACACTTGCATCACGCGACCACCATCGACGTTCTCGCAACGCGTGTTGGCACTGGCAGGCCACGATATGTTCTGCTGAATTTGCCGGAATGGGGCGATGTGGTCCTGCAAACTGATCCTGGAGAATAGGCCCGTGCCAGCACTCGATTCCAAACTTCGCTCTCAGCTTGATGGCGTGTGCCAGAAGGCTCGCGATCTCGCCGTGGCTTATGCACGGTCGGCGCTCCAGAAGCGTGCCGTCGATGCGGCTGAATCACTCTCGCACTTCGGCCCGAAGGAGAAGGAGCTACGAAATCGGCTGCGCGCACGAGGGCGTCAGGTCGGGGATGTGCGGAATGCGGATGGGACGCAATCCATTGTCCAGTTGTCTCAGGAGCTTGCTTACGAATATTGGCATCGGATGTTGTTCGCCCGGTTCCTGGCCGAGAACCATCTTCTGATGCACCCGGACGGCGTGGCCGTCAGCCTGGAAGAATGCGAAGAACTTGCCCCAACAGCGGACCCACCGGCTCCGAATGGCTTCGTTTTGGCGGCGCGATACGCCAGCACGATGTTGCCGCAGATTTTTCGTACTGACGACGTGTTGCTGGAAATTGAATTCGCTCCTGAGCAACGGCTGGCGCTGGAGAAGTTGCTTGTCAGTCTCCCAAAGCAGACGTTTGAAGCTGATGACAGCCTGGGCTGGGTCTACCAGTTCTGGCAGTCGGCAGAAAAGAAGCGCGTCAACGAAAGTGGCGACAAGATTGACGGTCGCACCCTGCCCGCTGTCACGCAGCTATTCACCGAACACTACATGGTGGAATTCCTACTGCACAACACGATTGGTGCATGGTGGTGTGCAAAAGAGGGAATACAAGGCCCTCCCGGTGGAGCCGGGATTCCCGCAGGTAAGTCGCCGGTTGAGATGAACTATCTTCGGTGGCGGGACGACGGCACACCCGCCGCTGGTAAGTTCGAGGGATGGCCGAAGACGCTCGCTGAATTCACGATGCTCGATCCATGTTGCGGCAGCGGACATTTCTTAGTCAGCGGCTTCAATCTACTCGTCCCGCTCCGGATACGCGATGAAGGTTTGTCAGCAGCCGAGGCGTGCGAGGCGGTGTTGCGCGAGAACCTTCTCGGCCTCGAACTCGATCCCCGCTGTACTCAGATCGCTGCGTTTGCGTTAGCCTTAGCTGCTTGGAAGTTTCCCGATGCCGGTGGCTATCGTCCTTTACCGCCGCTTAACATCGCTTGTTCCGGTCAAAGTGTACCCGGCAAGAAGGATGAATGGCTATCACTCGCAAATGGAGATGAACGTCTCCGTGAAGGGATGGACCGTCTCTACGATTTGTTCCAACAGGCTCCGCACTTGGGGTCACTCATCGACCCTCGGCAAGAGAAAGGAGGACTTTTTGAAGCAGGATACGCGGAACTGCAACCGCTTCTGAAAAAAGTATTAGCAAGAAAATCTGAGGACGCCGAGGTTGCTGCAATAGGAATTGCCGCCCAGGGCATCGCGTGTGCGGCAGATTTCCTTTCACAGCGATATTCCCTGATTGCAACTAATGTCCCATATCTGGCGACCAGAAAGCATGGTGCGATATTGTCGCATTATCTTTCACATCATCACTTCGATGCGCGACACGACATCTCAACTGCGCTTCTCGAACGAAGCCTAAACCTGTGCAGCGACGGTGCGACGATGGCACTAGTTACACCACAGAATTGGCTATTCCTACGTTCATATCGAGAGCTTCGGTCGAAATTACTCACTTGCGCCACATGGAATGTTGTGGCAAGGCTCGGAGAAGGGGCGTTTGAAAGCTCTCAAGCGGCTGGCGCATTTATTGCAATGGTCATCTTAAACAACCGTCATCCAGAAGATGGTTCCAAATTCGCTGCTCTTGATTGTTCACCAGCCCGCACAGCATCACTTAAAGCATCTGCTTTGTGCCTTGATGATTTGCAGGTATGTTCGCAGACAGATCAGCTAATGAACCCTAGTTCAGTTATCGCTTTCTCCGAAGCAACAAGCATTCCTCGGCTCTCAGAATTTGCCATCAGCGCTGCCGGTATCGGAACAGGAGACAGCCAACACTTTTACCGTTGCTTTTGGGAAGTGCAAACCGTCAATCCAAGTTGGGAATACCTGAAAACGACCGTCGAAAGCACAGGTCTTAGCGGAGGTAATTCACAGATTATTCTTTGGGAGCAAGGTGCGGGTGCCTTATACAAGTTCGCAGAAAGCGTCCGACACTTAAACTCGGCTGCGCAATGCTGGCGACGCGGGCAAGATGTCTGGCAAAAAAATGGCGTTGCGATTAACTGTATGCGAGAATTGTCATGCACGCTTTATGATGGCGTTAAATTTGATCAGACAGTGGTTGTAATCGTGCCAAAGAATCCAATGCACTTACCGGCTCTATGGGCATTTTGTAAATCCGGTGAATTCCGTAAAGAAGTCAGACAAATTGATCAAAAGCTGAACGTCACTAGCGCGACTATGGTCAACGTACCATTTGATATTGAGAAATGGCAGAAAGAGTCGTCTGACATAACAGTCCCAACCGTTTACGAATCGAATGATCCGACGCAGTGGCTATTTAAAGGCGACATCGCGACTAGCATAGAACCGCTTGAGGTTGCGGTCGCTCGACTGCTTGGCTACCGTTGGCCGGAACAAGCCATGGCCGAAGACGGTATCGACACACTTGCAGACGATGACGGGATTCTGTGTTTGCTGGGTGTCCGTGGAGAGGCCGCTGCTTATGAACGTCTGCTTGAAGTGTTGCATGCGGCATACGGTAATAGCTGGTCAGACTCGGTGTTGCACAAGTTGCTGATGGACGCTGGCAGCAAGGCTGGGGCTACGCTTGACGACTGGCTTCGTAACCAGTTCTTCGAGCAGCATTGCAAGCGATTTCATAACCGTCCATTCATCTGGCACATTTGGGACGGTCGTAAGGACGGCTTCTCGGTTCTGGTCAATTACCACAAGTTCACATACAAGGCGCTGGAGAATCTGACGTACTCGTATTTGGGCGATTGGATCAGTGCCCAGGGAAAATCTAATAAGACTGGTGCCGACTCACGGCTTGGTGCTGCTCAAGAGTTGCAGGCGAAGCTCAAGCTGATCCTGGCTGGAGAGCCGCCCTACGACATCTTCGTACGATGGAAGCCAATCCACGAACAGGCAATGGGCTGGAATCCCGACCTGAACGATGGCGTGCGCATGAATGTCCGTCCCTTCAAGGAGGCCGGAATCCTGCGGAAGAACCCGAACATCAAGTGGGCCAAAGATCGGGGCAATGAGCCGGAACGAGAAATGCACGATTTCCCATGGTTCTGGTCCGGCAAGGAATTCACGGGTGAGCGCGTCAACGACGTTCATCTGACAAATATAGAAAAGACTGCGGCTCGTGATCGCAAGAAAGGGGCGAAATGATGGCCACCCCGTCAACAAACCCTGTCACTATCTTCGACTCGCTCCTCGCCGCGCTCCAGAAAGCTGCGGACTACAACCGTGATGACACGGTGCCGCCCGCCGCTGTCATTTGGCCCGACGAAAAGCGTGAATGGGAGAGGCTGGTCCCCAGGCTACGGGCTGTGTTTCCGCAATTCTTGACGTTTGGTCCCTATGACGCCGTTCATCGTTCAGGACCGGCGATCTGGTTGCGTTGTGTGCTGGCCGGGAAGATCGAGGGTATCATCCTGCCGACCGGGACCGTCCCCATCATTTATCTTCCAGGTGTCAGCAGGGCAACATTGCGTGCAACTGAAGATTGCCCGCAAGAATTGAAGCCGCTGGCAGAACTGCAATATCGGGGTGTGATCTGGTCCCAAGTAAACTCAAAAGACTGGACCATTGCTGCTTACCTTCAGACTGAAAAAGGCGGGTTGAACCTGACGGTCGCCAAGGATCAAGCCACGACGACCTCGCTACGTCGGGCCGTCGTGAAGCTGGCCGATGCACCGCTGACCGACCTGCAAGCCAAGTCCGCAGCCGGGGAATTGAATGGCAACTATTTCGATTCCCTGGTGAGCGACGATCTGGTGGACGATCTGCTGTCTTGGATGTCGCAACCCAAAGAAACGCGAGGACAGTGGGAGCCGGGCCGGTGGGAAACATTGTGTAGTCGGTGTATCGCCGATTATGGTTTCGACCCCACTCGTGACGGTGAACTCGTGGGTGCCGAAAAATTGGGAATGCAGTCCAAGCAAGTCTGGAAGACCGCATGGAAACGCTACGCCGTCGCACCAGCAAGATACCCAGGTCTGGAATCACTGCTTGCCAAAGCAAAGCCACAACCCAAAGGCGGGACCGGACTCTTCAAAAGCAGTGATGAATTCTGGCCCCAGGACAACGAGTCCGAGGAAGCCGAACTGCGGAAGGAACTGCTCGACCTTCCGCCCAAGCCGGTGGCAGAAGCAAGAAAATCTTTGGCCCAACTCGAACAGAGACACGGATGCCGCCGCGAATGGGTGTGGGCCAAGTTGCACCAATCACCGCTGGCGACGGCGATCCAGTATCTTGCGACCCTGGCCAATATGACCTCCACACCGCTCACCGGGGGAACATTGACCGACATGGTGAAGGCATATACGGACGGCGGCTGGAAAGCTGACGCTGCCGTGCTGGATGCCCTGGCCACCGTCAACAAACCCGCCGACCAGGAGGCGGTCAACACAGCGGTCGCCCATGTGTATAAGCCGTGGCTGCGTGATGCCGCCGAATTGTTCCAGAAGCGAGTGAGCGAAAGCCCGCTACCAGGTCGTGAGAAGCCGCGTATTGATGCCGTGACTCCTGGCACCTGCGTCCTGTTTGCAGATGGCCTTCGATATGACGTAGGGCAGCAATTTTTGGCGATGTTGTCCGGGCGTGTCGGTGAGGTTCAGTTAAGTCATCATTTCGTTGCACTGCCGTCCGTAACGCCAACCTCAAAACCTGCAGTGTCGCCGGTAGCTGGTAAAATCAAAGGAACGGTGGCCGGTGAAGAGTTTCGGCCTTGTGTCGCTCTTGATGGCAAAGACTTGACGCCGGATCGCTTCCGAAAACTCCTGGCAAACGATGGAGTGCAATATCTCGCCAACCACGACATTGGCGACCCCAGCGGCAAGGCGTGGACCGAATTCGGCAACCTGGATTCTACTGGCCATAACGAAGGCAGTGGTATGGCCCGCCGCATCCCAGAGTTGCTGTCCACACTGGTCTTGCGAGTCGAATCATTGCTGGAGGCTGGTTGGAAGGAAGTGCGGGTCGTTACCGATCACGGTTGGCTGTTAATGCCGAAGGGCTTGCCGAAATCAGAACTGCCGAAGTTCTTGACAGCAACTCGCTGGCGACGATGTGCAGTTGTGAAGCCAAATGCCACAGTGGACCTTCCGACCTTCTCGTGGTTCTGGGCCGACGATGTGCGTATCGCCAGTCCTCCAGGTATCGACTGTTTCATGGCGGGTGAAGAATACAATCACGGTGGCCTGAGCCTACAAGAATGTGTCGTGCCGCAGATTGTCATCCGACCTGGAGGCACTGCCACCGTTTCTGCGAAAATCGAATCGTACAAATGGGGCGGATTACGTTGCCGGGTCAAAGTGAGCGGCGACTTCGGTGGTTGTGTGATGGACCTGCGTGATAAGGCTGCGGACGCTGGTTCTTCAATTGCAAGTCCCAAGGCTGTAGCCAAAGATGGTGGGGTGTCGTTGGTGGTTACGAACGAAAGTCGAGAAGGGACCGCGACCATTCTCGTTCTCCTCGATCATGCGGGCAATATCCTTGATAAGTCACCAGTGACGGTGGGTGAATAATGGCAGAAGTACAACTCGACAACTTGGACAACGCCGCTGCTGAAGGCTTCGATGGATATATCGTCCGCAAGGATTTGGTACGCCGTTTTGCTCGGCAATATCCGGTGCCAACTTACGTCTGTGAATTTCTCCTGGGACGATATTGTGCCAGCATCAATGAAGAAGAAATTCAGGAAGGTTTGGCTATCGTTGAACGCCAGTTGCGTGACCGGGCTGTTCGCAGTGGTGAAGAAGAATTATTCAAGGCACGCGCCCGTGAAAGTGGCTCCGTCAAACTCATCGACATCATTTCAGCCCGGCTTGATGCCAAGACCGATTCGTATGTCGCCACGTTGCCCAGCCTGCAACTGAAAGACGTTGGGATTGATGATAAGCTGGTCCGCGATAACGAACGGATGCTGACGGGTGGCTTCTACGCCGAAGTCGATCTCAGTTATGACGCCGTGATTGCCCAGGAAAAAAATGGCAGACCATTCACGATTTCCGCATTGCGGCCCATCCAGCTTTCCAAGCGGGACGTGCTGGATGCCCTTTATTCCGGTCGCAAGAAATTCAGCACCGCAGACTGGAAGAATTTCTTGCTCCGCAGTATCGGCCTTGAACCGACTGCAATGAGCGAACGGAACAAGGACGCAATGCTCCTGCGTATGATTCCGTTCGTGGAAAACAACTACAACCTGGTCGAGCTTGGCCCAAGGGGAACCGGCAAGTCGCACTTGTATCAACAAATTTCCCCTTATGCCCATCTCGTCTCTGGTGGCAAAGCTACCGTCGCCCGGATGTTTGTGAACAACTCCAGCGGGCAACGCGGGCTGGTATGTCTTTACGATGTGGTTTGCTTCGATGAAGTTTCTGGCGTTTCCTTCGATCAGAAGGACGGCGTGAACATCATGAAGGGTTACATGGAATCTGGCGAATTCAGCCGGGGCAAGGAGAGCATCAGGGCCTATGGGTCGATGGTAATGGTTGGAAACTTCGACGTTGATGTGCAGCACCAACAGCGGGTTGGCCATTTGTTCGGCCCTATGCCACCAGAAATGCGGAACGACACCGCCTTGATGGACCGTATCCACTGCTATCTTCCTGGCTGGGATGTGCCGAAGATCAGCGAGGCGATCAAAACCAATCACTTCGGCCTTGTTTCCGACTTCATTAGCGAATGTTGGACTCGTCTCCGCTCGCATAACCGTATTTCGGTCCTGCAAGGTCGGCTGACGTTTGGCGGGGCGCTCAGTGGCCGCGATCAAAATGCAGTTGTGAAGACCATCAGCGGGTTGCTCAAGCTCATGCACCCATCACCAGACGATCCGGTGTCTGATGAAGACCTGGAATGGGCTGTGCGGTTGGCGCTGGAATGCCGTCGCCGGGTTAAAGAACAACAAAAGCGGATCGGGTCTGCTGAATTCCGTAATACACAATTCAGTTATACGCTCGGACAAGACGGCATCGAGAAGTTTGTGGTGACGCCGGAACTCCAGAGTGAGGACCATATTGGACGTGACCCACTGCCACCAGGACAAGTCTGGGGCATCAGTCCCAGCAGCCAGGACGAAGGGTCGGGGCTGTACCGCATCGAAGTCACCGAAGGGCCAGGAAGCGGTGTGAAGATATTGAATCGCCCATCACCACCGGCGTTTTCCGAGTCGGTCAAATACGCGGAAGCCAACTTGTACGCACGGTCAGCAGAACTGGTGGGCGACCGTAATCCAAGGGAACATGAATTCTCGGTTCAGTTACGAGCCTATGATGCCAGCAAAGGCGGTCAATCACTCGGCGTGGCCGCACTCCTGGCGATGTGCAGCACACTCATCAACAAAAGTCTGCGTGGTGGGCTGGTCGTGGTCGGTGGTCTGAACCTTGGCGGTTCATTGGAAGTGATGCACAACGCCATTGACGTAGTGGAACTGGCAGTCGAAAAGGGAGCCAGCCTCGTCCTAATGCCGGTGACAGCCCGGAAGCAACTGGCCGACCTCAGCGACGAAATGGCCACGAAGGTCAACGTGCTGTATTACTCAGATGCCAGGGAAGCGTTTGTGAAGGCGATTGCGGATTGACAACTTCGGAAACCCTGCCTCATGACTAACATATTGCCGACACAATCGTTTAACCGTCCAGTGACGTTTCAGGAGTTACGTTCGCGTGTTTCTGAATTGAATCTTGGGATGGCACTCGGCGAAATCACAAAGTCCAGCAGCCGTCACCGTTGGATGGAAGAAACACCTGAGAACCTGAGCAGAGTAAACTTATTCAATCTTTCCATATTGGCGAAGGCAATAGTGTTATGGGCCGATCCTAACGGTCGCCCAATACGGCTGACCGGAGGTAGCGACGACGAACTTCGTTGGCTGTTTACCGCGATCAATTCGATGCAGTGGCACAGTCATGCTGAGATTCAGGTAGATCGAAGCAACACAATCATCTCGATGCTGATGCGGCAAGCCTATGTCCGCACCGCCACCGTCGATCACTTAGACTGGAGTGTGGCTCGCACGTTCGGGATGTTCCATGAGATCATCCAGCACGGCAACTTCCCGGTTACAAACATCAATGCGGCGATGATGCAGGCGACCGGGCTGACTTCCGAAGACCTATGGGTATTATGCGCTTCGATTTACTTCTTCTACTTCCTCGAAAGCGTCCACGATGGGGAACGCAAAAAGGGGACATTCTACTTTTTCGGCTTTCTGAGGCGTCCGCGTGGTCGGAGCGAGGACTCCAGTCCGAGTTGGATGGCCGTTGACGGCTGCCATGTCGAATCGCCGAAGGGTGTCCCCCGCGAAAGACTGTGACGTAATGCTTTGAGTTCCGCTTGTGTTTCGGCTCCGTTGACGAACCGTGTCCACTGCGAATGCTTCGGCAATGGGCCTTCGCACAACAGACCGTCGGGGCCACTGCGAGCGTTTGGCAGCAAACTGGACCACTCCCCGTCTTGGCTGCGCT
>Ga0335398_10004308_pt1 | contig 19879 bp, 20 predicted proteins | sample BON03_FD_205742 | JGI IMG/M metagenome (GOLD analysis project Ga0335398, IMG submission 205742) | Freshwater microbial communities from Lake Bonney liftoff mats and glacier meltwater in Antarctica - BON-03 (spades assembly) (version 2) | ecosystem: Environmental > Aquatic > Freshwater > Ice >... | reverse complement strand
AAAGCAAGAAAGACGCCGGGTTCGGTGAGGCGGGTGGTGGATGTCGGGGTAGAGGAGGCAGCACGAAAAGAACAAGAAAGGTTGAGCCGGGAAAGAAATGAGCAAAGGGTGAGGGCGGCGAATGAGGAGGGCTATTGGAATGGACAAGAAGAAACACCGAAAGCAAGAAAGACGCCGGGTTCGGTGAGGCGGGTGGTGGATGTCGGGGTAGAGGAGGCAGCACGAAAAGAACAAGAAAGGTTGAGCCGGGAAAGAAATGAGCAAAGGGTGAGGGCGGCGAATGAGGCTTTGGATGCGGATATAGTGGCGACGTTGGGGGAGGATTGGGACAAGTGGGACTACTAACCGCAGTCGGTGAATCGACCGTAGATAACAGATAATGTGTGCGGCTCGGCGCCCGCAAACCTTTTCCCGCGTTCACCCCAAACATGGCAGCGGCTTTGACTGAGACGCAGCGGTGGGTGGAATCCATGGCCGCCGTGGACATGGGTTTGACTCTTGGCGACTGGAATGTGTGTATCAACATGCAGAAGACTTTGTTGGCATCCGAGCCGCTGATGCCCGCCGACTTGGCCGGTGCATGGTGCAACATTTACGGCAATATTCCCCCGCTTGTTGATGAACTTGTCAACGTGCGGCGGTGTGATGATGTGGGCGCGCTTGCCCTCGTGATGGCCCGGGTGCACTACACTTTTCTTAAGCTTCCATCTCACCGCGCGCAGGTACGGGAGGCGGCCACCGCCCGTCTCACGCACGCCCTCCACCGAGTCCATCGGCAGAAAGGGTACATTCGTACCCATGCCAAAATCATGGCAATGACCTCCTGTAGTCATGAGGAAGCAGCAGCACACGCGTACTTTTTACACAGTCCGGCGTCACTTGCGGGAGGTGAGAGCGCGGTGCCGGATTTGGAGGTCTGTGCGCACCCACCCGCGACGGCCGACCATCTCAACCTCCCCTTGGCCTACCTGGGGGTTGACATGGACGGCAAACTGGTGTTACTCGACGCCTCCCGCGGCGCATCGGTGGTGGAGGTGTGCAGTCGGGTGCCCCACAACTGGATGGTGCGCATCTCCGCCCACACCAACGAGTTCCTTGCCGGCGACGCCACATGCTGTCTCCACCTGACTCTCAACGAGCCACTCACAATGGTGCTTGAGAAACCGGTGGCACTGCCGCGCTACCCGCCGGCACGTGCACATGAGGTGGACAACTCCTGGGTGGTGTGGTTTGATGCAAATAAGAGAGCACGGGCGCTCGCCTGGGACGCGCAAGCGCAGCGTGCCACACTCTGCAGTGCGGCGGATGCCGAGTTGCACGCGGTGACGGGTGAGGCGGTGTACAGTCGGGGCAACGAGGTGTGGCGTGGCACAACCTGCATTGCCCGCTTGCCCTCCACGGAGTCCATCACTGCGATTAACGGCACACCCACCGCCTTTGATGCATTTACGCAGGGTGGGGATTGGTGGCGGGTGGATGTGCGCGCACGCAAGGCATGGGTGGTGGGTGTACCGGCCGCGAATATTGTGTGTACAATTGCCGCACTTGTCGGGTGGAGTTGAGTTTAAAATAAAATAAAAAATATTTATTGTGTCTTACACATGGGGCACGCGCGCTTGCGCTGCCACCATGTTTCAATACACGGCGTGTGAAATACATGACTGTCGTGACACGAGAGCGTCGCAACTCGCTCACCTTCCTTAAACTCAACCAAACACACCGCACACGTGTCGCACAGTGCCAAGCGTGCAGGTGTTTCGGTGAGGGTGATGGATGATGTGTGTGGTGACGGAGGGGAAGGGTCGTCGCCGTCGGGGCGTAAGTAGAGCGGAATGTAGATGCTTCCGACCGCAACAAACCTGGCGTCCCGCATCCATGCCGGAAGAATCCGCGACATAACGGAATCGTCATCCGTGCTCTCGTCGTCCTCCATTATGTGGTCTTCGTCGGAAAAGACCTCCTCCTCCGCACTACTCTCACCCGCGCCGTTGAGGCACATCTGACAACAGTTTTGTGCAACTGCGCGTGCTTCGGCATGGTCAAGACAGACGGCATCTCCACACACCACACATGTAACATTAAAGGAGTAGCGTCCGTGGTTTCCTGGGTTACGACACCCCCGACAGAACTCACCCCTGGTAATTTTACACGGACAGTTCCTACAGATGCTCATAAATATGATGATGTAAATTTATTGAAATCAAAAAAAGTGAGCCTCACGGCCCCCGCACACCACGCTTCGGTTTGGCCGATATCCTTTTCTTCTTGGCGGTCTTGGGGGCCATCGCACCACCAAAACTTACCTCCGTCGCATGAACCCGGGCGGAGTCCGCAACCCGGGCGGTGCATTGTGCTTTAAACTCGGCGGCGACCTGCATGGCCGACATGTTGTCAACTTCACCACACGTTTTGTCACGGAAGGTCCCATTCGGCAGGTTCTCACCACGGCCGCTGTGACACACCCGCTTCACACCCCCCCCGATCTCCGTTATCTTATTCTCGATGTCGCGCTTCATGCGCGTGGCGGCGTTTTTCGCTCCTAAATTCATGCATAATGTGGCGGAGCGTGCAAGCGTTACTTCATCAGAAGACGCCGGAACAGGCGTCGACTTGTCTTCCCCAAACATGGCCTCAATCAACCATGTGGAGAGCTCAATGGGTGGTGCGATGAAGCTTCGACAGGAGACACCGTCGGTTATCTTGGGGGAGAAACAGCGCTGGCGCACCCCGTCGCGCTCGACCGTGAAGTAGATCGTGCTGCTCCCGTGGGCCCGGTTGACGTTTGTGCAGTAGGAGGATCCTGGACCCGTGACGTTAACGGTGTAGCGTCCTTGTTCACGTTGGCAAAACAGGTGGGTGAGTCGGACACCCGCCCACTGGGTGCATTGAATATGGGAGGTGAGGAAGGTTGCTAACTCGGTGAAGATGCGGGAGGTAGCGTCAAACATGGTACTGCCCGGCAAGCCGGCCGCCTCCTGCCGTGTGTCCACGGTGCCGGTGCCCGGCTTGCCCTTTGCTTTTTTACGTGCCTTCTTCACTGCATCATCGGTGACCGCATGGGCGGGTAGAAGGAACCCGGAGGAGTGTTCCTGGCGGGAACTCCTGGTCGAGGTGAAGCGCACACCGAGGAAGAGATCACCGGTCCACGTCGTAAGTCGGTCACGGTCGGGCTCGCCGAGGGGGTCAAGGACCATGGTCAGCATGTACGCCCGGTTCTCCACCAAAACGCCCCGGCCGGCGCAGGGCTCACACTTGTCGCGGCCGGCGGCGTTGTTGCACTTTTTACAGCGGGATGCCTTGTCGCTGCCCATCATACGCAGACCATTGCTTGTGAGCACCGTCCGGTCCACAACATCAGCATAGGTGTTGGCGGTGGCGGGGCGGGCGGGCCACGTTCGCGTGAGCATGTCAACCACAGTGGCACGGAGTTGCAATGACTGGACTTGCGTCACATACATCCAGGGCCAGAGCATGTGACACCCGGACTTGACACGTGCACCATCATCCCCCGACTCCGCCCCAAGGGGTGTGACCACGATGGGTTTGGGCGTGGCCGTCAGGATTGCACACCTCCACATGACGGCATCTTCGGGCACCAGGGGGAAAAACGTGCGAAACACGCGCACAAACCCCCGGGACATGGTCATGAGGAAGTGGAGCGAAACGGGGTCCACCTCCGTGAAGTCGAGGTCAAAGTGCATGCGAAAGATGGGCGTGCGGCGTTCCGCAAAGAAGAGACTGTGAGTGTCAAGCGCCAGTTCGGCGGCGTAGACACGCAACCATGACTCGTGCATCTCGTCAGGGATGCTGAGCCGACTGTAGGGTCCACCCGCAAGCGACATGTGGGTCTCAACTTTCTCCCGCGAACCGGGCGGAATGGTGTACTTACTTAACCAGGCCGCGCAACCACTGCTCAGGGTGGCATGACTTGTGCCGGGCACACTCACCTCACTCATTTTTAAGGAAATTTAAAAAATGTTTCAAGAATTTTATTCAAATTTTTCATCCCCCGCCACCCGAAGCAAATCAAGAATGTGACTTGTGTTCCACCGCATGTCGCGAGTGTTGCACACCTGGTCAAGATGAACCGTGTTGACATCACCCATCACCTGCAGTGGACTGCCGCCCTGCTGCGGACTGGCACCAACCACAAACACGGTTTCCCCCGCCAACTTATTTCCGTCAATCCACGCCATGCCGCGTAATCCATGCTTGTGGAGGTAATCACGGCTGCCCGACTCACGCTTGGCCTGTGCCTCGGACCGAAAGGGTGGGCACTCAATGTTCTCACCATAGATGAGCACGATACGGTATCCTTTCTCACTCATCTCCTCACACTTGCGCTCCTCCTCGAGGTGGGGCAACTGTGGTTTAAGCTCAACGTAGAGTTGCTGGCGGGGGAGGAAGAAGTCCGGGAGGTAGTTGCCACCATCGGGGCGGCGAAACGACATGTTTTCGTAGTTGAAGGGGATGCCCATCACAGTAAGGGCGACCGCAAAACGCGCCTCCTTCCGACTGCGGTATGTGATACCACAATACAATGTCGGCAGTCCGAACACTCCCGGGTTGCCCCGGCGCGCGGGCGTGACGCGGGCACGCTTGGTGGGGGGGGCTTTTTCACCAAAACTTACCTCCGCCGTATGAACAAGGGCGGAGTCTGCAACCCGGGCGGCGCATTGTGCTTTAAACTCGGCGGCGACCTGCATGGCCGTCTTTTCAACTTCACCATTCGTTTTGGCGGCGGGTTTCGCTCCTAGATCCTTGCATAATGTGGCGGAGCGTGCAAGCGTTGCTTCACCCCGCGTTTTGGCGGCGGTGGCCGCAACCTCGGCACATTGTGCTTTAAACTCGGCATCGGCATGGTGGACGGTGGTGCGCGCCCGCACACTACCAAGGTTGAGCCCGTTTGGTTTTGCAAAATAAGGTGAGGCACCACCACCAACAAGTGATTTCGAGATTACGGTGCGCTTATCAAGGAGGTTCTTCTCTATGATGCGCGCACGCACACTGCCAAGGTTGAGCCTGTTTGTTTTTACTGATGCGCAACCAACAAGTGCTTTCGAGATTGCATTGCGCTCAACAAGTTTCATCTTCTGTTTAGGGGCCGCATCATTATCGGGGAAACTGGTGGTGCCACACGCGTCGCTTAACACCCGCGGGGTGCGATGTAACTCAAAATAATTTGAGCTCGCACAATATTGCATGAAGAAGTAGCCGCGCCGGTATCTGATTCTGCGAGAGGTGTCCCATGCGTACACGGGGAAGGGGGCGTGTCGAACAGAATGTACCGTCAGTTTTTCGTACTCGGGTGTGTCTACCGGAATAATTATTCGGTTCTCCTCTTCCACCACGCCCGACTGCGGCCGGTTGATCTTTAACGACACCACCTGCTTTGTCTTCGAATCCATCATCACGCCGGTGTTACATGGATAAAAGTCACAAAAGTTCATCGCCATCGAAACATCGGAAGCATAGGGTGCGGTGGTCTGCGCCATCGAAACATCGGAAGCATAGGGTGCGGTGGTCTGCGCCATCGACAACTTTATGTTTCTGGAGAAGTTCAATAAAGACTGGCGCTTTTGAACGTACATGTGATTGTTATGAGCGAAGGTCGGTCACCCCAATGCGCCGCTTGTTGAGGTCAAACTCCCAGTAGAACCCGGACATCATGACGGCACCCATGAGGAGCACACCACCATCACGATCCGGGAAGATTAAACTGTAGTCGTCAAGCGTCCGACCGGGCCACGCCTCAACAATACCCTGCGATGGGTAATCCGGGTCGCGCAGTTGAGACGGGGTGTAGTTAAGGGTGAGCGGGGCGAGCATCGCGCCCAACTTCAGTTGAAGCACACTGCCGTTCTCATTATACCCGGCGGCGTCCAGAGCCTCACCCAACAGGGTGCTTCCAAATGTGCTCGTCGTGCCGGTATCAATCACACAGTACCGGGGGATGTTGCGTAATTTCTTCAACGCGGTGAGGGAGGGCCCCACCGCAATGCTAACGACACTCACAACATAGAAGGAGGTGAGGAAGTTGGTGAAAGAGGGTGGTTTCATCATGGGGATGTAGTGGGGGGTTGGGAAGCACGGCAGAGCACCCAGGGCAAGCCACCCCCCGGTCTCGCGCAGAACAATGCTCCAGATCTTCGACTCCGTCATCATGTCGTCCAACACCACCCGGGCACCATGCTCACGATTTCCGTTGCCGGGGCGCGCAAGTCCAACCATGTTGGACGAACTTGTGCCCTCAATGTGAGACACCCGATGCACCACCAAATCTCCGACATGTAAACGGGACGCGTCCGATGCACCCGACCCCAAAATCTCCACAAGCACACCGGGCGAGGGTGCATTTGCAAGGTGGGCACAGGTCAGCGCCGCGGAGGCCACCGGCACCGCGACACGATCCATGTAATGCTCGACCGTATCGGTCTGACTGCCGTAAGTCATCGTGGTGGACAAACCCGCACCGCGTTCACCGGGCGCAAGTCGAGGCCCGGTTGGTTGGTAGTAGTGCTCCGTGCATTCCGTGCGCGCCGTCCCATCTGCGCCAAACCCACACGGACACGCCGTGACCGCACACCCGAGCGGCGTGCAACTGCGCCACTCGCACCCCACCCCCTTCACACTCAACTTGGAGCTTCCGGTGTCCAACACCAACTCAACCACCCCCGCACCGACAACCAGCACCACCATGTACGCCCCCTCTGAATTATCCCACCACATGGGTGCAATTTTGGGCAGAGGTGAGATCGCCAACCGGGAGCCGGGCCGCGCATGGGGAAGTGGCGGTGCCCGGTGGGTCGCACTTTTCCCAACAACGCTCGTGTACGCAAGGGTCGAAAGAAGTAAAAGCAACACTAAAAACCAATCAAGCGACTCTGTCATTTTTTAATTGAAATGGAATTTGTTAGTAAGCGCAAGGTCCCGGCCCAGATGGTGGAAACATCATCAAAAAAAATAGAATTATCGGAGTTTGAGTTTGAGATACCGGTCGAGGTACTTGCACTTCTTGCACAAAAAGAAGCCGTGGCGGAGGTGGCGCTCGTCAACCTGAGCACCATTCCCGCGGAGGACCGGCACCGGTGCCTTACGGAGCTTGAGACGCGACGACTCCTACCATCGCAAATACGCGCTCAGGTTCACGAGAGCGCCGCTCGAAAAAACACGACGCGCCAGATGACAAGTATTGTCTTTTTTTTGTTTGATCACCAGAGTGCGGTGCTTTTGGGAGAGAAACTCCCGGCACTACACTCCCCATTTTGTCGGGTTCCTTTCTCAAACGTTAACTAATAAAAATACAAAATTTTCCCTTTATTCAAATCAAATACAAACTTTTCCCTTTATTAAGATCATTCGGACACACGCGCACGCTTTGCCGCTCTACGGGCGCCGCGCGCGAGCGCAACGTCCAGGAGGTCAGTAAGATCCATATCCTCATCTTCATTATCACTCAAACTCGCCCGCTTTGACTTACCCGCATTTTCATCCTCATCACCACTCGATTCACTACCACTCGATTCACTACCACTCTCACCACTACCACTATCGCCTTCGCCCGCCTTCTCCTTCTCCTTCTCCTTCTCCTTCTCCTTCTCCTTCTCCTTCTCCTTCTCCTTCTCCTTCTCCTCATGCTGGGTCATGAACGAGGCGCCCTTGCCCTTGCCCTTGCCCCGATGTTCGACCGGATCCCAGCACGGGTGGGGGTTCACAGTTACGGTCGGGAAGAGGTCGATGCCGCAAAAGTGAGACGTTCCCGACACCGGCACGTCAATGTTCCTCGCCTCGGCCACAACGCGCACATACGCCCGCACCGCCGTGGTGTTGAGAATGTCACGCCACACCGGATTGTTCCACGCAATCTTTGCCCTCAGGTCGAATTTAGCGAAAGAACTGGCGTCCTTCTTCATGCGAGCGGGCATCTCAATCGTGTTCACATGCCCGTCGTCACCATCCCAAAGATGATCCGTTGACCACTTAGAATCATCATCCACCGGGTGACGCGCGTCCATATCCATGCACAGAGTCACAAAACGCGAGGCTTTCAACATGGCCCACGCCTCACTTCCACCACGTTGCTTTGCCGTGGGTCCCTCGATTGGCAAGACCGCGTTGCCCTTGTCCACCGCCTCGCGAGTTGCCTGTCCCTCCACATCCGTGAACGCCTTCGCAAAGTCTTTCATCGAGCACCCCTTGACTCCATGTGATTTAAAGATCTTGTTGAACGAAAACCGGAGAAGGTGGAGAGAAATCACGACGTAGCACGTCGACCCGCACATGATGGGGAACGCACTCACTAAACCGGTGCGCGTGTCCATGCCGGCGGTCATCAGGAAACGAAGAGCGTAGCGCAGCGAGGGGGAGGCGCCCACCGAGTTGGCCGAGACGGTGGTCGCACTCTCCACCACCGCGGTTGAAGTCTCAAGAGCACTGAGGCGAAGTTTCAACGCCAACGCCTCCGCATCACGTTTCTTTGCCTCCGTCTCAACCACATCGCGCAGGGCCGTTGCCTCGGTGCGCATATCCATTTGGCCGGCGGAAAGCTGGGTCAACACGGAGCTCATCTGAAGAGCCATTGCTTGGATCTGCGCCACATTGGAACCCATTTGAACCACACTGGAACCCATTTGAAGAGCCATCGCTTGCATCTGCTCCATGTTGGCCATCTGCCGCGAAAACGATGCTTCCCCACCATAATCCACGGTTGAAGAGGACCCACTCGCACAAAGGATCGAGTCCGTGGTGGCCGCCGACTGATCACGCGATGATGTAATGTCACCCCCCACACCAATGATCGAGTCCACCGCATCGTCATAAAAACCCAAAGCGTCGGCGTTCATGGTGGTCAAGAAGAAAGTGAAGTTGTGACACGCGTGATACACCAAATGATGGGATTGGTCATGTCAAAGATACCACGATGCGATTGGTCATGTCAAAAATGGGATTGGTTGGTAGGCCGATGGAGCAATGTGATTGGATGGTCCGAAGTGATGGCCGATGGAGCAATGTGATTGGGTGATTGGCAAATTGCCGATGGGGCAATGTGATTGGTTGGGTTGTTCAGTTATTGTAATTTGTGACCAAACCCGAGGCCGATGGTTCACTTTTTTGATTTGCGACCAAACCCGCGGCCGATGGTTGATGGTCGTAAAGCGGAAGTAGCATGAGGCGAGGATGCGCGGCCTGCCCGGGGTCCACCATGAGGGTATTATTCAGAAAAACGGCACGGAAGGCCTCACCCATTTGGGTGGCCGCCTCGCGACGATTCATGCGGGCGTGACCCGTACACACGCCCGGCATCACAACACGCCAAATGTGCATGCCGGCACGATTTGCCGAAATTACCATCGACAGTGCAGCATGCGTGGCATGGAAGGCGTTGCGGGTACCGCGGTAGTTGGCGCGACCACCAACACTCATACACGGCGCAGTGATACACCATCGATTGTTGAGATGGGTGAGAACTGCACTGAAGAGAGGCAGGTGGCGAGTTCCATCGCTCGTCGCAGTTCCCCAGGTCTCGGTTATGGCATTCACGTCCTTCTCAACGCCCGGTAGGAGGGTGGCGATGACACGATCCAGTTCACCATTCATGGTGCCCACACAATTGCCCGGGTTGACGAAACATACACCCTCCTCGTCCCAATCCTTCACTGACCCATGGTGAAACGACACGCGCACACGAGACTCCGGGAACTGGGACACAAAGGTGCCCAAAGTGCGCTGCAGTGCATCCAACACCGATTTGCGGGTTTCGGTGATGACAATGTGGACGGCCATTTATTGCACCGACCACAACATTTACGCCACCACGGGACGCACAAAACTTACGGCGACTCGTCATCGTCGCGTATTACTTTCCGCTCTATTTTGAAGAGAACGACCTGAAGGCTCACAACTACACCCGTCACAATGATGGCACTTATCAACCGCGCAAGCGGCAGCGGGTACTTATTCCCCGACCTCTTCTGCACTGCTTCAACACTGTCGTTGAGAAAGGCGGCCCAACTGAGTGACACCAAAAACGCAAGGGTGGCGCCTGCAAGAGAAATCACCAACAGGTTAACATTCAGTGGCTCCGTGTTGTCCAGCATCTGACCCGGGATGTTCGATAAAAATCGTTTCTTTTCACGGTCCATCACCATTTCTTTACCATGCTCATACAAAAAGAGGGGATGTGCCGCGGTGGTGAATGTCACGCGCGTTTCAAGATTCGTCGGAGGTTGTCGTCACACACTAACAAAATTCATTGTTTTGAAATGTTGAACACCACCCAACGCCCACCCAGCAGTCACGACATGCTTGGCCGATACACGTGCGGTCAGTGTCATCTTACTCTCACTCTCAAACCCCGGGACATTGTCAGGTGCCCACGGTGCGAGGGCCGGATCTTACACAAGCGTCAAAGCGCGACTGTGCGGATTTACAGTGCGCGTTGAACCACCCACCCCAAATTTTAAACAAATAAATTTATTCAAAGTTATAGGTTGCCCGTGCAACCCCCGAGGTGGGAGTAGGGGGAGTAGGGGGATTGATAATTGATGGCGAATATGCCAACTCGGCGACAGTGCCCGTTATCTCTCTGAAAACTTTTGATGACATATTAACTGTTTGTTCTTAGAATAGGTTTGGTAGACTGCTTCCACAACCCCCTAAAATTTAAAAACAAATAAATTTATTCAAAACTTATAAACCCATTCAAGCGTAAACACATAATTACCCGCCGTGTGGGGGGCCCCGACTACTCTGAGATAGATATGTGTGACTACGTCAGTCTGTTTCCAAAGGTCTGTTTGTGTGGTCATGCGTGTACCACCAGTCACTCGCCACGAAGAAATACTATCATATAGCAGACTCTTGTAAGGAGAATTAATGCCCAGACCCATAGCGGTAGGTCCAACACTGGGCGTGATGATGGTGACAAAAGCTTGGGTGACGAAAGCACCGCTCGGAATGGTAGAATCGAGGAGTAAGGGGTTGTCACCCACGATCGTGGCTCCATCGACATCAAAGTTATAGGTTGCCCGTGCAAACCCCGAGGTTGGAGTAGGGGGATTGATAATTGATGGCGAATATGTCAACTCTGCGATAGTGCCCGTTATCTCTCTGAAAACTTTCGATGACATATTAACTGTTTGGTTGTAGAATAGGTTTTGGGTAAACTGCTTCCACAATCACCCCAAATTTTAAAAACAAATAAATTTATTGAAACCAAACCCCACCCAAGCACCCTATCTACTTGCGCAACTTCTTCACTGTAAACGACACCGTCATCATGTTACCCACACCGATGGCGGAGCCCTTGCCCCCGGCATTGTGAAAGAGACGGGGCTTCGAATCCAGGACGTAGCCCGCCGCCTTGGCCCACCGACGAATACTTGTCATATGCAACGTCATGTCCTCCCGTGCACGAACCGACTGGATGCCCGGACGGCCGCGAATGTTCACCGTGTAGGCCAGATATGCGACCGGGGCCAAGAGCTCCTGAACAAACAAAGACCGCATCGCGTGCCGCACACAGTGGCCCTTCGACACGTTGCCATCCCAGTTGCCCATGGCATCCACCCACACGTAACTGAATGCAGGAAGATTGTCATACTCCAGAAACTTCTCAAGAGTTGAGTGGGGAGAGTAGACGCCCGTTGCCGAGGTGATTTCGCGACATACGCCCCAGTCGCAGTTCGGCGCAAACAAAGCATCCGTCGTGTAGGCGGTGTACTTCATCATGACGCTTGAAGTGATTGCCGCGGGACCATCGAGAAAGAGTGCCGCGGTCGACACCCCGCGAGCCTCACACCGCAGACGCGCCTCCTCCGCACCCGCCGCCAAAATCTTATTCACCTCCCATTTCCACGCATCGTTCCACTTTGTGTAGTCAGGGTAGCCCTTCGACTGCAACTTGGACACCCGCAGGAAATTCCGAAGAACCGCGGGAAGGGTGAAGGGCAGAGTGATCACTTCACTTGACTCATCGTACGTCGCCGCAGGAATCGGGTGGACCGTGGCGCGATCCACAAGAGAACTTTCGCCATTCGTACCCGGCGCCGCCCCGGGTACGGTGTAGTTTGTTGTGAACCGACTACCGGCAGTCCCAAGAGGTCGCGTCCACATTAGTTCCACCTCCGAGTTGGACCCGTTGGTGTGGACCATCGCCTCACCGTGATCGCTGCCAACCACGCAGACATAAAGCTTTCCATCCCAAAGGCACATCAAAACATCGTTCTCCTTGAGCGGCGTCATGCAACCCTTCGTGAACGAAAGATCGCACAGAGTGTGCGTCAGGTCAACCGTTGAAGTCATTGAGAGATTCATGCTTGGATAAGAAAAAGAATAATGAGAAAATCAAAAAAAATAATGAGGTGTGATCTGATTGGTCCGAATGGTTTGACTGGACGTGGGCCCTCGACCGCAATGATTGGACGGCAAAACGATTTGATTGGTCGAACCTCTGTTTTGAGTGGACGTGGACACTCTGCCGCCTGATTGGACGGCAAGACGAATTGATTGGATGGTGTGAATGTGGCGAAAGATCTCATTTTTCAAAATAATGAACCGACCGACAACACGGAAGGCCACACAGGAAGCCGCCCGCAAGAGAGCGCGGGAGGAACTGGAAGAAGATGTCATTTGCCCCATTGGGTTGGAAATCATGGAAAGCGAGGTAACCTACCCGTGCGGACACTCCGTGTGTGAAGACTGTTGGAGGAAACAAACCAAATGTCCGCAGTGTCGCGCCGAGACGGACGCGAACTGGACACCGGAACCTAACCTGAGCCTTCGAGGGAAGATTGAGGAAGTTCATCGCACGGCCGACTGCGGGAGCGGACCCTTTCATCTCGGCGAACTCCTCAATCACCGTAAGGTTTGCATCGAATGTAAGGATGTTCAGTTGGCCCAAAAAAATAAAGAGATCGACGCTTATGTCCGCCACATGGAGAAGATGGAGAGGCTGGCGGACAACCAAACCGAGATCGTTCATGTCTTGCGTGATATGCTCAACGAGAGTTACTTTGAGGTCACACCTCCGTCGTCGCCAGACGGGAGGGACAACATGGAGGAGGTTAACGAGGTTTATGAACCTTCATTTGAAGCGCGAATCCGCACCGCGGCGGCGCGACGCGGTGATGAATCACCACCGCCTTTGAGTATTTAGTTGGATTGTAAAATAAAATTTATTTCAAAAAATTACAAAAGGGATTCGTTACGAACTCGACGATGAAATTTTGGGAATCCCCACTTTACTTCAGATGTTAAACCCTTGAAGAATACCCACATGAGTACCGCAACCGCAATTATTAGAATAATCAGCGACATTCCCGTCTCACTCGAGGTGAGACCGTCCCTGGTGCCATTCGAAAACAATTCACTCATCCGATTTTATTCAATTGTGACGGACACTGTAGTCTCTGGACTGGTACTTCCATCAAAAAGCGCGTAGTATATCTTGTAAACATACGCCCCATGCGACGGTGTGTCGTGCAAAATCGGATCTTCACTGGAAATTTGAAAAACCACAAGGGTTGTTGCGGGGACACTGTGCCGGACAGCAGTGTAGGAGACAATAGGGAAAGGGGGTGGGATAATAGGAATGCTAATGGCATTTAGTGAAAGAATTGGTGGAGATGTGGCGGGGGCAAGAACGGCGCGACTTAAAACATCACCATTTTCAAGATAGATCACGCGAGGCATCAAGAAACACCCCACCGCGGGGTAGGGGAGATCAACCACGCCAACCGCACCACTACGTGACGTTACAATCTCTACTTCCGATCCGCTAACATCGTGAACACCAACTTCTAAATCCGTGTCTGGTGCAGTGAACCACATGGCGGATGGGTGACCGTGCCTTTCTGCGACAACACCCGCACCAAAGATAACAGTGGATGCAACCGACTGTCCAAATATGAAGTCACTACTAGTGTTTAAGTACCATGTGCCCGTCATCAGGTTAGGATCGATACATGGTTGGTTGGTGGTCGGTGACGACCGCCGCCGGACGACGACAACCACCACCACCACAACAATAACGACCAGGGTGGACGCAAGACTAAGACCAATTATTAACCCTTTTGAACGCATTGTTTAAACATTGAATGGGTTTATTTTCTTGTGTGCACATTTAAAAAATACACGACACACAATCAACGATATCGCGTGCGTATTCTACGTCGCCGCAAATGGCGGGCACCCCCTCAACGGTGTTGTAGTACATGTACATTATCTCCATTGGTTTACTCGGTTGAAATGTGTTCAAAATATCAACAAGTGTGGCAACACGATCCGCCCATGGGGTGCGCACGCGGTCACCATCAATACTGTACGCGTCGGGGTTGAAACGCACCCACAAAATGTTGGCATCCGTGCCGGCAAGGCGGATCGCAAGGGCAGTGTCGTTCATTCGGCGCACATCACACGCGATACCGTACCCGTCGTGTTGGGTCTCGTCAATCTCCAACAACACCCGCAGATCCCGCCCGGGGAATTCGAACACGGCATCAATACGCGATGACGACTTGTTTGTGTCGAAACAGTTGTATGAGATCGTGACTTCACGTTCGAAGCAGAATCCCCTCGTGGTAAGGTAATCAAACACCCGCGTCTCTTTTTTCTTCATGATTTGGTTGAAATGCCCGATGTGTTGGGTGCGGATATGACTTAACAGGTGGGAACTCTGAATGGTGGCGTATTCACATTCCGTGCATTTGTGTGGTTTGGCCCCGGTGTGGGTGTGTTTATGCTTCACGAGATCACCAGACCCTGAACATGTGTATTCACATCCGTCGAAGTCGCACGCGAACGGACGCTCCCCGGTGTGTGTGCGTTTATGCACCTTGAGATGCTCGGGCCTTGAACATGTGTGGTCACATCCGTCGAAGTCGCACGCGAACGGACGCTCCCCGGTGTGTGTGCGTTTATGCGACACGAGATGGGTAGACTGTGAACATGTGAAGCCACATTCGTCGAAGTCGCACGCGAACGGACGCTCCCCGGTGTGTGTGCGTTTATGCAACACGAGATTGCCGGACTCTGAACATGTGTATTCACATCCGTCGAAGTCGCACGCGAACGGCTTCTCCCCGGTGTGTGTGCGTTTGTGCACCTTGAGACTGTAGGACGTTGAACATGTGAAGCCACATTCGTCGAAGTCGCACGCGAACGGACGCTCCCCGGTGTGGGTGCGTTTATGCGTCACGAGATGGGCAGACTGTGAACATGTGTATTCACATCCGTCGAAGTCGCACGCGAACGGACGCTCCCCGGTGTGGGTGCGTTTATGCGTCACGAGATGTCCGGACGTTGAACATGTGAAGCCACATTCGTCGAAGTCGCACGCGAACGGACGCTCCCCGGTGTGGGTGCGTTTATGCGTCACGAGACTGCCGGACCCTGAACATGTGAAGCCACATTCGTCGAAGTCGCACGCGAACGGCTTCTCTCCGGTGTGGGTGCGTTTATGCGTCACGAGACTGCCGGACCCTGAACATGTGAAGCCACATTCGTCGAAGTCGCACGCGAACGGCTTCTCTCCGGTGTGTGTGCGTTTATGCACCTTGAGATTGCCAGACATTGAACATGTGAAGCCACATTCGTCGAAGTCGCACGCGAACGGACGCTCCCCGGTGTGGGTGCGTTTATGCGTCACGAGATGTCCGGACCCTGAACATGTGAAGCCGCATTCGTCGAAGTCGCATGCAAACGACCGCTCCCTAGTATGGGTGCGCGTGTGCATTTTAAGTGCAGACTTACTTCCAAATGACTTCCCGCACTCAAGGTAATCACAGGAGTGTCGGGGTGGCATTGTGCAACTGTTTGTTTATTTTGTCGATAACTTTAGGCGAATTTTGAAACGCGCGCGTCGCGGTGTCGTTCATTCGCCGTACTTTAAGCGCCACGCCCGCCGAAGTCGCGTGCGAACGGCGTCTACATGGTGTGTTTGTGTTTGTGCTTCACGGGACTGCCGGAGTGCAGGTGTATTCACATTCCGTGCAGGCGAAAGGCTTCTTCCGGTAGAACCATTTACCGCTTTAGTGTAAATCGTTTTTACATTATGTGGCATGTTTGCTACGTAGTATGCTATGTAGTTCTGATAGTTTGACGCAATTTCAGCGAAACACACTTCGAGGTCCATAGCTACATCTTTTTCTTGTTTTGTGTCAATATCACCTCGTGGCATCATTGGGGTTTTCGAGTATACAAACGCAATGTTGGAAAGTTGTGGGAAATGTCTTCTATTAATCTCAACACCTGGATCTAGTCGTTCACTCCCCACCAAACACCACATGTGTCGAACACACCGGTTTTCAAATGGATTACCTAAAAAACCATCTTCGATCTTACACTCAATACCGTGATGTTTCAGACGCGCTAGTAAAGCTACAGAACTTACACAACCCGCCTCTGTCAAGTTTGCATCCGTAAACGTGTTGACCACGTAATCTAGGTGTTGCAACACGGTCCATGATGATGGTATTGTGGTCGTCATATCTTTACTTTACGTTTAAACCAATTTGTGGTGTGTTTGAACGAGTTTATTGCAAACCCGGCGGCGGCGCCGGCCAAAAAAATAAAAAACATCAATAAAAAAATGGAGCAAATATGTCAAATAAATTTGGCCCCCTCCATATTAGCAAAAAAAGGTAAAAAACAAGTCGTTCAGAGCAAAAGATGGTGTTTTAAATGGAACAATTATCCGAAAAATTGGTCAGAGCAAATAGAGCAAATATTACCGAAGATGGAAAAATGGGTTTTTAGTCAAGAAGTTGGAGAATCTGGGACACCGCACATTCAAGGATTCTTGGAGAGCAAAGTGAAACTTCGGCCAATGGGACTTCTGCCAAATGAAGTACATTGGGAAAGAGCGAAGGGTAACGATGATTCGCAGATTGCGTACTGTACCAAGGATCCGCAAGGACCTGTGCACCACTCTTTCAACATGGTAGCGGAAAAAACTGTGGTTTTGCTCCGGGTGAGTGACATGTACGCGTGGCAAAAACAGATCTTCAACTTATTGACAAAGACGATAGCCAATGACAGAGATATTAACTGGATCTGGGAAACGGAAGGTAAGTTCGGCAAGAGTGTGTTGTGTAAACTCTTGTGTGCAGAATATGGAGCGCTTATTACGAGTGGTAAAGTGGCAGAAATGAAAAACCAGATCGTAAAATACCATAAGAACCATGGACGTTGGCCTGCGATAGTGCTTTTCGACGTGCCGCGTACTTCGATGCGGTATCTTTCATACCCTGGTGTCGAAGAAATCAAGAATGGATGCTTCGCATCAACAAAGTATAGATGCGACGTAGTGACAATGCCTTGCCCACATGTAATAATTTTCGCAAATTCGGAACCTGAGTACTCAACGATGTCGCCAGATCGGTGGATCGTGCGAGAGTTGAATGAAAAAGATAAAAATATGGTGGGAGTGCGATGAGCACAACAAACACCGCGCAACCTCCCGTGAGTGTGGTGGGCGTGGGATGTGCGAGCACACTGCCGTGACTGTGGGGGCGCTTGTTGCCGCTCTTCACACCCACATCCGTAAAGTTACCGAAGATTTGCTTTTCTTTGACTACGAGTTGTAAAGTATATGTCATGACGCGGTCGTGCACAACCGCGGTCCGTCGGTGTACATAAATTCCAATCGATTTTGATGATTTAAGAGAAGAGTTGTTTACAACAACAAACTTTGAAAAATATGTATTTGGGACTTTCAACAAAAACTAACAATCCATACGCTAACGACTTCCCGACAAACATCTGAAGAAGTCGCGTGCAGGGGCGCGCTCCCCGGTGTGGGTGCGTTTATGCACCTTGAGACTTCCGGACAAGGTGCAGGCGTATTCGCATCCCTCGAAGTCGCACGCGAACGGCTTCTCCCCGGTGTGGGTGCGTTTATGCACCGTGAGGTTGGCGGACGTGAAGCAGCGATACTCGCATCCGTCGAAGTCGCACGCGAACGGACGCTCCGTGGGCTCCCCGGGGTGGGTGCGTCTATGCACCGTGAGGTTGGCGGACGTTGAACATGTGTGGTCACATCCGTCGAAGTCGCACGCGAACGGCTTCTCCCCGGTGTGGGTGTGCATGTGTCGACGGAGGGCGATTATGCTTACAAATGACCCACCGCACGCCGGGTACTCACAAAAGTGTCGGGGTGGCATTGTTTTTCGATTTTGTTTATTATGACAACAACAACGCTAAAACCTTCTCGAACCATGTGATTGGTTAAGAATGCATGACACCCCAAAAGCGATTGTGATTGGTTAAAAAATACACGACACACCCGCCGCCATGGACGGGTCATACTCGGCGGCGCTGCAGATGGCGGGCATCCCCGCCACGGTGTCGTAGTACATGTACACGATCTCCATGGCGCCGCTCTCGCGGGGCTCGAAGGTGCGGAGAAGGGTGGCGAGAGCGGCCGCCCGGTCAACCCACGGAGTGCGCACCCGTTCCCCGTCCACACTGTACGCGTCGGGGTTGAAACGCACCCACAGAAGGGACGCGTCGGTGCCGGCAAGGCGGATCGCAAGGGCGGTGTCGTTCATTCGCCGTACATCACACGCGATTGTGTATCCATCGTGTTGTGTTTCGTCAACCTCCAACAATACACGGAGATCCCGCCCGGGGTACTCCAACACAGCATCAATGCGCGAAAACGATTTGTCGGTGTCGAAACAGGAGTACGCGACATGGATCTCCCTCTCGAGACAAAACCCCGCGGTGGTCAGGTATGTGCACACGCGGTTCTCCTTCTTCTTCATGATCCGTTTGTAGTGCTTAGAGTGCATCGCACGCACATGTCTTGACATGTTGCCAATTTCCGATGTGACATATTCACATTGTGTACATTCGTATGGTTTCTCGCCGGTGTGTATACGTTTGTGCGCCACGAGTGTGCAGGAACACACACATACGTAATCACATCCGTCGAAGTCACATGCATGTGCCCGTTCCCCGGTGTGTGTGAATTTATGCCTCGCGAGATCACCAGATCGTGCGGTGCGATAGTCACATCCGTCGAAGTCACATGCATGTGGTCGTTTCCCGGTGTGTTTGCGTTTATGCATCTCGAGACCGTCTGACGCTGTGGCGCGATAGTCACATTCGTCGAAGTCGCACGCGAACGGCTTCTCCCCGGTGTGTTTGCGTTTATGCCTCGCGAGGTTGCCAGATATTGTGCATGCGTATTCACATCCGTCGAAGTCACACACAAATGGTGTCTCGCCGGTATGTTTGCGTTTGTGTACCACGAGACTCCCGAATACTGAGCATATGTAATTGCATCCGTCGAAGTCGCATGCGAACGGCTTCTCCCCGGTGTGTTTGAGTTTATGCACCTTGAGAGCGCCAAACCGGGGGTATGTGTAATTGCATCCGTCGAAGTCGCATGCGAACGGCTTCTCCCCGGTGTGTTTGCGTTTATGCGTCACGAGATCACCAGACCGTGAACATGTGTGTTCGCATCCGTCGAAGTCACACACAAACGCCTTCTTGCCGGTGTGTATGCGCGTGTGCACTTTTAGAGTAGCCTTACTTACAAAGGTCTTCCCACACTCCTGGTACTCACAATAGTGTCCAGGTGGCATGGTTTTTCGATTTTGTTATTATGACAACAACTTGGTTAAAAAATACACGACACACAATCAATGAAATCGCGGGCGTATTCTACGTCGCCGCAAATGGCGGGCACCCCCTCAACGGTGGTGTAGTTGTGGTGTAGTTGTGGTGTAGTTGTGGTGTAGTTGTGGTGTAGTTGTGTAATGAACGACGACAATGTGCCAAAATTTGACCAAAGTTCGTGCAAACGCCGAAAATCGAAGCAAAATTCAAAAAGATTCGCCTTTTTTAAAACGAATTTTTTCTTTCCTAGTCACCG
>Ga0335398_10004303_pt1 | contig 19902 bp, 11 predicted proteins | sample BON03_FD_205742 | JGI IMG/M metagenome (GOLD analysis project Ga0335398, IMG submission 205742) | Freshwater microbial communities from Lake Bonney liftoff mats and glacier meltwater in Antarctica - BON-03 (spades assembly) (version 2) | ecosystem: Environmental > Aquatic > Freshwater > Ice >... | reverse complement strand
ATGAATTTATGGAAAGGGTGTGCGGGGACCCACCCGCCACCCTTATTTGAGGGATTTTCAACCTTCCTTTTGAGTGACCTTTCCCTCAAATAAGAAAAAAAACCTCAAATAAATAGGCCTGCATGTGCGCAGTAAATTAAATAATTTTTTATTATTACATCACGGATTACCATGCGCAGGGCGTTGCGGCCCCCGCACTGACTGATACTGTGATAACCTGAATCTTTAACCTAATCTTTTTAAGGAGTGACAGAACTGAATGTCAATGATGGTGGGTGGATTATTAATCTTTATCGTTTTTGGAATGCTCTTGGTTCAAAATGGTGTGGTAATAGCGCATCTTTCCGACACAGAGCTCCAATTCTGGAATTGGACCGAAAAGATGAATTTCTCACATTTAGATAATTTTGAGTTGTTTACCAATAAGTGGAACGTGCGAGGAATACGGGCAACTAAAGATATGAAAAAGGATGAAATTATTCTCTCTGTGCCGGAAAACGGATTTCTATCCTATGAGTTATCCTTTGAATCAGTTCACTTCAACGAAACGGTAATGAATAAGGTGGAACAAACGAATGTAGCCTCTTCTATTCGTTTGGCATGGTTCATTTCTCACGAATATATATTTGCAGATCAATCAATATGGACGCCATATATTCATTTGCTTCCTAACGATTTGCCTGCCCCTTTCGCTATACCTTACTCAGCATATTATGCACTATCACGGTCTCCTTTCATGAGCTCCTTCTTGAATGTTTTTTACCACAGCTTGATCGAAACTCTCGACTTATTGAGAATCAAGGTGTTTCCTGATTTAGTTGATCAGACTGGTATATCTATTGATGAGCTTGAGAGGATATTTATTTGGGGCCATTGCATGGTAACCAGTCGAGCGTGGGGTAATGTTGCTAATCACGAAACCACTTTGCTTCCCATTGCAGATCTGGCAAACCACGATCATGATGAAGATGGTATACAAGAAATTCTGAACTCGACAGCTATGAAAGCAGGTTTGAAATTGAAACATGATGTAAAGCGTGGAGAGGAAATTTTCTTGAGTTACTCTCCTCGAGTTGCTAAATGTAAAATTTCTTTCTACATCAATTGGGGTTTTGTTCCCCGTAGCGCCATTGATTGCTCGACTATTCATTTTAATGCCGCGTCCTCACATCCTGCGATAGCAGCGATACTTAAAAGTCGAGGAGTCGAGATTGGTGTTGGGATGACGGCGAATATCAACACAACATATCCCTTTCCGGAAATATTATTGGACATGTGTCGATGGATATCAGAAACTGATGTTGATGTAGGCATGTACGCTCGTATGAAACAAATGTATTCCGTCCAGAATGAGATATTGGCTCTCTCCATATTGGGCAGCAAAATTGAAACTCTTTTTCAAAATATTTCAAGCACTGATAGAGGTCATCAGAGTGAGGAACACATGAGATTGTTCGTTACCAATACGACATCATCCATCTTGATGAAACTACTCCAAGCTCAAGAAGCTATTGGAATGTATCAAGGGGAACTCGGTTTATATACGAATATTAAGGAAGAAATTTTTAGAAGACGTCGAATCCTGCTGAACAAGCTTCAAGATTGGTTAATACTCAACAAAAAATAAACGTCCACATTTTAGTCAAATCATTCTATATTGAATGAGATCAGTTTTTTTGGCAATCGAGTTGTATAATTGTTGAGCTGGAATATTGTCAGAAGTAGTCACCCAAAAGAGACGAGACCATCCATTTAACTTAACCATATCTGCTAATGCCTGAATCAATTTCCTACCTATCTGCTGTCCTCGGCAGTTCTCTTTCACGAACAGATCTTCAAGGTAACAACCTTTTTCCACTGACCATGTATTATGAGATAGTACATAATGAGCAAAACCAACCATTTCTCCAATATCATTTGTTGCAATCACTCCTTTCATATCCTGGAGCTGATGATCCACTAGACGCTCCCAAGTGCTATTTGTAACATCTGGATCTTCAGCAACCATGTAGAAGCTCAAGTAACTCTTCCATAGAACCAGCCACTGAGACTTATCTGTTTCTAATAAATCTCTGAGAGCAACTACTGCGCCGATATTAGCTTTCTTTCTACTTTGACGGACGTGCCACAAGCCCAACAAACAAAAGCTCGCAAAAATCGAAGCCATCTTTTCAAAAAGAGCCCCCCGAATTGTTTGTGTAACTGCTCTCTCAAAAGAAATGATGGAGTCTGACTTGCGGAATCTGATAAAGGCGAGTCGTCCATCAGTGGTTCTTTCACAGGCTCGTGCTTCATTATTAAACCCATCAAGACCAGTAACCCCAATGGTTTCAGAAAGAAGATTGTTCGATCACACAGATTCGGAAAGGTTCGAAAAGTTGAAGAAACGGACTTGCAAAGAGACAAAATCGAAAGAAGAAAAAATCGAAGAGAAAAAGGTTAAAAAGATTCCTAGTCTTTCTGAGTCTACTGCAACGGATGTTTTTGGGGATATCCAGCTATTTTTAAAACAACTAAAGATGACAGAAAAGTCGAATTGGGATCTTCTACTGACAAAATTATGTCCAATGATAGATAAACTGACAGCTATAATAGATAGTAAAACACCCACCGTCATAGAGGAGGCTATGTTTCTGAGAAACAACATCGTTGACGTTTTAATAGATCACTTGAAGAAGGATGAAGTCAGCGTTCTCTGTCGTATTCGATTATGTGCGTCATGCATTAGATTAAGCGACGGAGAATTCGATCAGCACTTGGAACAAGTGTGTGAAATAGTTCATTCTCTTGCCAGTGAGAAGATATATGACGATCTTTTCAGACAAGAGGGACTTTTGGAGGTGATGGTGCATACTTTACTCCCTCTGAACAGTGCTGCTAGACACACATATCTTGTTTACGCACTTGGATCATTAAGATTTGTTTCTCAAGACAATGTAGAAAATCAAAGCGCGCTTGCAAAAAGCGGAGCAATTCAAAGGCTAGCAAGGCTGATCAAAGATATTGTTAAATCAAGTAGCCAGGATATATACCGTCAAATTGCGATGCAAGGAGTTTTGCTTCTGCGATGTATGCTTGAAGAAAAACGAAGACAGCCTCAATTCTTCCAAGCTGATATTCCTGCAATACTTTTGAAATATATTCAGCGACATCCAACAGACTATGAATTGACTCTTGTGTGCACTCGTGTCTTATCCAAGGTAACTACCAGTTCTAAAGCGAGAGAGAAATTAGAGTGCATCCCATTCATCCGAATACTTGATTTGTATTATCAGCACGAATTTGCACTTTGTTTACGTGTCTGTTTCATTCTTGGAAATTTAACAGCGAGTAATGTCGAGAATCGGAGACAGCTGGTGGCAGATGGAACTAGTATAGAAATCCTCGTGAAAGTGATTGAATATCACAGTAAGTCTTATATTGACCATGCAAATACGCTGCTTCGTATGTCAAGTGTGCCAGATAAGATGCGAAAGGAATTGAGAGACAGAGAGGATCTGCTACTCAAAGTGATTCGAGTGGTTGCAAATGTTTCCATTGATGATAATGCAGGATACTATATCGTCCATTGTGCGAGTATTAATGTGATCATCAATGTTTTAAAAGTAGCCTCGACGGAAGAAATCGCCAAGTTGGTTGGAGAGAATGGAAAGCAAGAAGAGTTGACGTTGAATATTATATCATGCATTACAAATCTTAGCTTTTACGAAGACGAAGCCGATGAAATTCTACAGTCTAGTAAGGCTCTTCAAGTGCTGTTACCTTTCTTGTTTTCAGGAAACCATGAATTGGTTTTGGAGTCGCTGAAGGTTCTCGGTAATTTTTCTAGATATAGTCACGTACGGAACTGGATTTCTCGTTATAGAGTCGATGAAGCAGTGCTTGTATTGTTAGAGCACATTGACAGAGATATTGTTTTGGCTGCCTGTGGTGTATTGACAAATTTGGTGTCTGAAAGCGAGACCGCCCATTTAGTAGACAAATTACAAGCTATTCCATGTCTAATTAACATCATCAGAAGAATTGGAGTTAGCGATTTTGAACTATCGTGTAGAATCCTCATGATGGTTTCCAACTACCTTACTTCTAATAGCCTCGGAAAGGAACTTAGTCTTCGCCTGGAAAACACGCTTTTCGAATTCAAGGACATTGCTCGTGATATTTTAAATGACGACGATGCTGCTGATGCTGCTCTTTTTATCCAAGTGGGGGAAAAGACTCTTAAATTGCTTCATCGCTCAAATAAAAAATAGATATACTTTACTCGTCCGTTTCTGGTTCGCTTGAAACAAGACTGCTTTTAATACAATCGAATACTGAAACCTGATCCTTGAGAAATTGAAGCTTGTCTTCATGAAGATTTTCCAAGGATTCCTTTAAAAGATCAATCGCGTGCAATTGATTTTTTAGACACATTTGTTGCCTCAAAGCTCCTTCCCCTACTGCATCTCTCTCTTTTTGTATCCATTCACGATCTTGATTCAAAGAAAGATTTACGGATTTCAGGTTTGATATCTCCTTTTGAAGACATTCCACTTGAAGTGACAATATTTCGTCCTCAACGACTTTCGAATGGCTTGATTTCAATATGCCTATGGCATTTTTTTCTTCTGAAGATATTTTGTCGATTAGCTGCTCTGAAATCATTTGTTTCAATAAATCGTCTTGGCCATTTTCAAAAGATTTAACTCTTTCTCGCAAATAATTCCGTTCAGAGGTAACGAGCTCTTGCTGATGTTGCAAGTTAGATATTCGTTCTTGGAATTCAACTCGAATGGATTTTTCTCTACTCAGTATTGCATCATTCAGCTTAGCTTGATTTTCAAGTTGCTCTTCGAGAATAGTTTTAGATTTCAACAATCCTTCTCTCTCTCGAAATGCCTGATCACGACAGGTCTCATGGGCATGCTGTTCGTCTTTCAAAAGCTGCCGTAAGAGAGATACAGTTTCAACACTGGTTTTGCTTTGATTTTCCATTCTATCATATGATGCCTGAAGAAGTTCTTGACAAGATGATAACGTGGAGTCGAGATGTAGTTGGAAATTTCCAGTTTCCCTCTGGGACGTTGATACTAATCGGGCAGACGTAGTCTTATATATCCCAAACTGTCTATCTTTATCCTGAATTAAGTCTTCCAACTTATTAACTTTTCCTTCATACAATGATTGCATTTCTTTTAATTCTTTGCGTTGCGTTTTAATATACTTTGCGTGATCTGAAATATCCACTTGAAGGAAACTATAGTTCTCACTCAACTCTTGCTGTAGCGTCAAAAGTACCTGGCTTTTTTCCTCACAAATGGAGCATAATGAGCCGAAGGAAACGGGCTGAGAAATTGCATTTTGGCTGTTGTGAATAAGTTTTGTCACCCCTTCCTCTAAGTTGCTAAGTTTGCCGCTCCATTCATCTTCTTTTTTACTATGTAATGTTGTTATCCTGATGATTTCTTCGCGCAAACGACCGTTATGAACTTTTAAATGCTCATTTTCACGCTTTAGCTTAGATTCCTGCAGGTCTTGCTCCAATCTGTTAGATTCCGATATTGATTGTTGATCTTTTCTCGGCTTAAATTGTGGAAGCCGAGGCTTTACTTTTTCAGTCATTTCACTAAGTTTTATTTTCATCAGCTTTAACTCCTCAATTGCCTTTCGTTCTCTTTCTTGTGATTGTTCCGCCATCGAAATGGCCAGCTCCAAATTAGCCATCAGATTTCCGTTACACAATATGGTAGACCCTTACATGAAAAATCACAATCGTACAACTGCAACTATGCATAACGAAGAAAGAAATAAAGAGAGCTGGACTTTTTTCAAAATATCGTTAAAACATGCGTTAAATAAGAATCATCATATTGGGATTTCTAGGCGACAATGAAGGCCGGGGTTCTATATCGACGGAATCAAGATCATCGTCCAAGTCATCTTCTCCGATTTATCTGGATATTTTCATATAGAAGCGGAGAACACATAACATCGCGAATTCTCTATATCAAAGTACTGCTTCCTTCTCTATATTGATTTTTACGAGTTAGCATGCCATGGTCTCTGGTATCTCCGAGATTCTTGCAATTGCTTCTTAAATTTCACCCTATCACGTTTTTCAGAAGAAGGTAGCGGAGATGGCAGTTGAGGCCAGTCCACAAGAAGTTCCCAATCGATACTTTCAAAATGATCCTGTTTTTTGTTCTTGATTCTATGTTGCTCTGTTTCAACTACAAAAGTCGTCGCAGTTAGTGTCTCAGGAACTTCTATACAAGTAGTCCATAGTTTCTTTGACTTTGCTTTCGGTTTCTTCGAATTTTTCAACTTTTCAAGAGACTTTCTTCGCCTCGATTCATACATATCATTCTCCATCTTTCGCTTTGCATCTTGGATTCGTTTTTGCTCCTCTTCCACATTGAATCTTCTTTGTCTTAATTCTTCGGCCATGCGTCGCTCATTTATCATTTTATCTCGACGTGCGATAGTTAGTTCCAGTTCCATCAGGCGTTGTTCTTCCCTGTACCACTTTCCATGAGCTTGGTTTTCTTCCAATCTGGTCTTTTCCGCCTCCAAATTAAGTACTAGTTGCTGATTTAATCGTTCTGCTCGAATCTTGCTTTGCGCTCTAATATCTTTTTGGTTCCTTCTTTCAATTTTCACTCTTTCAGTCTTGATAGTCTGCTCACTTTCAAGCAACCAATCCTCCAACTGTTTTTCCATTTCACATTTATGTTGGGACACCAGCTTTTCTGTAAGCTCTCTATTACCATATGATGAGCTAGAGGAATTCTTGTTCTGTCTTAGAACGTCTTCACATGCTTTCCACAATCTCATCGTAGATTTATCGGACTGTTTTATTTTGACGTATTTGACCGCCTTGATAATCTCCGACCGACCATTCCTCATTTTGAATTTAAGCTCAGGAATCACATCACAAGCACGCTCTACTAGGAGTTCTTGAGCAGCAAGTCTGTCCTTAGAGTTCCACAAATTTGCCACATGTGACATAGCATCCGCTAACCTACTAAGAGAGGAGCATTTCACTGGTTTTATTTCAGTTTTCTCGCTAGATAGTCGGGTGAGCAATATTTTATTATCGGTGTCCGTTGAATCCAATGGGGTAGTAGTGATATTGCATTCTAGCGAGAGAGACCCGTGGTTGATTGGTTTGACCGTGAACAGGGACTCTACAGTTATGAAATGGGCTTTCGATCTCATGAATCCATCTTTTAACGGCGACATAGAGACTATCGCAACAGCAATTAGTTCATCTCTCTCATATTTATTCACTTGTAAATATGCGTTTTCATCGACCCGGACACTCAGTGAGACTGATGATTCGATTGAGCATTCTTCGTAAGGATCTTTATTCACAGTTGGCGTCAACCTACTAGTTTGATTTCGAGATTTCGAAAAAGGAAGACTAATAAACTCCACTCCCGTATCTACCGACGTGGTTTTATGCCGAATAATCGTTGAAGGCAATATTTCCAATACACGTTTAACTGGCAAAAAGTTCTTCTCGACTATTTGAGCCTTTTTTGGAATACAACCAGTATTCAATAGAGATTTCTGTGCCAGCCATTCGATTTTTCTTTGGAATCCATTCAAAACATCTAAGCGAATGTTTACGTTGAGATCAAGTTTTGATGAGGCCACCACAAATGTTCTTCCATTCAACGAGAGTTTACCCAACGAAGGTCCACGACAAATCCATACGTGTGATATCCATGTAGTAGCTCCATACTCTTGTCCAGGGGCTAGCTCACCCATTAAATGTTCCATACCTTCATAATCTACCCAGTAAAGTGACGCCGCACTGTCAGTTCGATTCGTAAAGGTAATGCTGGATTTTGTTCTAGCATGAAGTGATACAGGACGAGAGATTTCTTCGCTATCTTGCTTTCCATACTCTAATAGAAACGATAGATCGGCATCTTGCAACCAAAGCGTGTCGCAATACTCTTTGAGATTTTCTTTTGAAACTGCTAGGGCACTAGACAAGCACGAAAGTTGTCCTTGAAATTCGACTTTGGACAGACAGTCCATTACGTTGAACTCCAACAATCCGCTAACGGTAGCAAGCACCGTAACATCAACAACCCGATCTCGTATTTTAGTGGTACATTCCATTATCTCCACGTCTTGGACCAATGAGCCCTTAGTAGAACGAGGAATTTTCATTTCAAAAGTTTTGAACAAAAAGAACGCCCTGAATTCCTCCCAAGTTATTGTTGGTGTTAGAATATTGATCAGTTGATCACCTAATGGGCCTACCAACGTTTCTACAATAGGGTCATTCAAAAAATCTGCCATATCAAGTTTATCTTTTTGAACCAGGTCATGAAACCGACTGCATAATTTACTGAGTCGCTTTGCTTGGCTCCAACTCAGCATTTTTGAAGTTACTGGAGGGATGTTTGTATGGAAACCCAGTGCTTGCGCAGCGCCCATTTTACAGGTTACTCGAATCAGCTTGTCTTTGCCGTCTTGCGCTTGGTTCTTTCCTAGTATACCAGACACATACTCCACGTATTCTTTCTCATTAGGATATGTTTCTGAATCAAGAGACTGAAGATATTGGGAACGAAATTCATCTGGTATATAGAAAAAGTACACAGCGCCAATATTCAACCCGGGATCATCTAATTCTCGCATGATGATTCCCTGATTCATTTCTTGCGCTTTCCCGCGACATAGTAATGATTCAAACAAGGCACTTGATGCACCTCTAACTTTTGAATGGCGCGATTGCAGGCCTCTAAAGATGCCCCTGAAGCCACTAGCCCCTAGCGTATCGCTTACTAGTTGATGCAGGAGTCCTGAAGAATCCGATAAGCGGTGCAATGCTTCAAGTCTCCTATAACCACTATGATGCATTACTCCCAAAACCAACTCAGAAACTACTTCATTATAAGTTTTATCGTCCTGAATATTTTCGTTCGCGACTATGGCGGTTTCCATATTGTATTCAACATTCTGTACCGTCGAATATTTTATGTACTTTGAAGACACATGTACATGTGCAGGACTTTCTCCGACTGAATTTAAGAGAATATGAAATCTACTAGTTATCAAATCCTCAGGTTCCAAATTGATCCCACCAATAAAACTGTTTCCGGTTTCATTCGTATCCCATAGTTCTAATCTAATGAATTGACCTTCAGGATGATCCAAAGTTATTTTACTATCTCCAAGTGAAAGTTCCTTTGCTTCCACAGTCTGCCATTGCGTTTTCTCTGACTCCTCCAGTGCGAGGAATCCGACTTGAATAAATGGGTTCACTAGCATCACATGCTCAGGAACGTTTTGCAGTCGATGAAACGTCAACTGAATTCTGTCCTTGTTTAAACTGCTGCTGTATTTTTTAGGGATCGATTCCTTTTCTTGTATATTTATCTCTTCTGCGATATAACTGTCCTCTTCTAATGATACCGATTCTTCATCATCTTGCTCATCATCAGCATCCCAAGCAACAAAAGAATACCATCCTTTAGCAAGGTCAGTGTTATGATGGCATATCATAATGTTATCATTCATATCTATAGATATAAACCTAGGTCGCAACAGTTCGATTCCAGAACCGTCTTTTCTAAAAATGTATTTAACGTTTCCAGCTTTCGTATATACAAGTACATTATCTGCCAAAGTATCTGATATGATGAAGTATCCTTTTGAATCCAAATCAATTTCGAAAGGAGATTTCAAATTGCTGATGTCCCATTCTGTTTGTATTCCATTTTCAAAAACAAACACTCGGTGAGGGTCTTTCTGTAATACCCCTACCAAGCTAGTATCTCGCATACAAATACTTCCTTGACTAAGTATACATGTGAGTGGACGTGAGTCAATGATCTTGGCTGTCTTTGCATCAAGAATTTTATATTCATTTGAATAAAGAACTCCTACCTGATTCCCACACGTGCTAAGACACGTACTAATGACGCTCCTCTTTCTAGGAATCTCGAAGCTGTCGAATATACTCTCGTTGAAATATACTTTCATACTTTCAGTCACCAGCATTTGAACATTGGCTTTACAAGAAACCGTCAAAACTCGTTCATCAATGACTATTTCATTTAATAGGATATCATCGGGGCCGAATACTCGCGCAGTTCCGCCTTCATCAAGCACCAAACTATAACTTGATTAATATTTCAAAAATTTTGACCGATCAACTTACATCTCGTCACTACTCGGAATAACTCTTACTGCTCGTGCGTGGTGAAAATTCATGATTTTTATTCTGTAACGGCTACTTTCGTTCTTTTATTAAGCGATGTCTGGCAAGGAGAATGACGGAGCAGCTCAGCTACAACAGCAGAAAACCCGTGCGCTGATGAAGTCCATTGATTCACTGCGCAAGCAGGTGGATCAGTTGAAATCAGAGAACAAGGACACATATCAGGCAAAGCAAGTTCAAGTTCTCAAAAAGGAAAAACGTGAATTAGAACTTGTTTCTGATTATCTAAAAGAAGAATTGAGAAAAGAAAAAGGAATATCCGCAGACGAGATCGACCAGCAGGTGATTAAACAGACTTTAGGAGGGCCGAAACGATTCCGTCCCAAAACTAGAGAAGAATTAGGAGTTGAAATTCGCCAATTGAAATCCAAACTTCAAAACGCGCAAAACAATGCACCATCTCAACCTCGTACTATATATGCTGCGCCTCCAGTTGAGCCAATAGAAGAAAAGTCAGAACCGAAACCTGATGGCGACAGATCAACTGAAAGTGTCGCGAAGTTGCTTGAAGTGGTAGACTCGTTGCGTATTGATCTTGCTGCTCGAGAGCAATCATCCAAAGCATACATTGATACCATTGCAAAGCTTCGCGAGGATTCAAGAGAGTATCAAAACATGAAGGACAAACTTGATCGAACCAGTGACAAGTATTCACGCCTCAAACAAAATATGCGTGGTGTGCAAGGAGAATTAGCAGCGTCTCTTCAACAATGCGAGGAAATGGAAGAAGATTTTAAGCGGTTGGAAACTGAACATGCATGTCTTAAAGAGATTGTGGATGAACAGAAACCGGAGGACAACACTCGAGAATTGGAGTTACTCGACACTATTCGTCAGCTGAAAGCAAAGGAGGTAAATCTGCTAGAAGATCTGGATTCATTGCAAGTTCAACTCGCTGAGGTGAAACAAAGAGTGTTCACTAACAAATCAGTATCACAAGACGAACAAAAGGTTCGCAACCAGATGAATGAACTCCAGAACGAAAATGATTCCCTTAAAGAACAGATTAAAAACCCAGAAAAGGTATCCAATATTGAAGAACTGCAGCAAATAGCTCTTTTGAAGAAGGAAAATCAAAATCAGTTGTTGATTTGTGACGAATTGAAAAACTCTGTACAGGAGATGAAGAGTCATATAAGCGAACTTGAGAATCAAAAGAAGAAGATTGAGAGCGCGAACCATGATCTGAATGTACAGGTAAATGATTTGACTGATCAATTAGCAGTTGGACAATTCGCAAAATCGGGTGGCGATGAGAGTTTTGCTCCAGATGAATGTATTGCTATTGATTCATCCAATGAACTTGCTTCAAAAAACGATCAAATTGAGAGTATGGAAAATGAGATTGAAGAGTTGCATCAAGTTATTGAACACCTTGAAACACAGAATACAGAATATAAGAATGGAATTTCTGCTGCATCAAATGAAAGCCGAAAGGGAGATATCCTTTTTCAAAGTGCTCAATCGGAACTCATCAAGTCTCATAAACAGATGCATGAACTTCACAGTCTATTGAACTCTCGAATAGCTTCCAATAACATGAAGCAGGTTGCCAAAGATGTGCAACGGTTTTACAATTCAAATTTCAAGGAACTTGGAAAAGAATGCAATGCTAATAAGGCAGCTGTGATATCATTACGACTAGTCCTAGAAAGGCTGAAACAGTACTCGTGCATCCTTTACGACAGACTCGTGGCTCTTGGTCAAAAAGTTGAACAAGTTCCAGATTTGAAATCCATCGTGCCACTACCTGTTAGCCAACACAGATTAGATGATATATCTGAGTCAGAGGAAAGCGATTCAACAAGTAGTGCATCTTCAGTTCAATATTCAATTGACAGTGAAGACGAGGAAGACGATATGGAGGAGGGTTAACAAGTATATAAAAAGTACAAATCTAATAATAATCAAACACGCTCAATCTCCATCTGCCATATCTTGAGGTTCAGAATCTGCGGAAGAGTCCATAATCTCTGCTTCTTCAATAGGAACTTCGATTTCATTTGCTGTCGCATCGCCACTAAGCGGGGCCACTTCCAACACAAGTTGGACACTTGAAAACATGATAAATCCAAACAACGCAACAAACAGCAAAGATAAAAGTCGGATCTTGATAGATGCATGGTCGAGTCCTGGAATATCATTCACGATATTTGATATCCCTTTTTTATTAGATGAAAAATGTTCGTCAGGTTGGAAAATATTCAATACAACATCCATATTTTTGTCCTTTTTGGACGAATCTTCAGAGGATTTCTTCTTGATGCTTTTGCTTTTTTTGGTTGATACTTTCGCCTCGCATGCAGATCGAACTTGAGCAACCAGAGAATCTTCATTATCAAGTTCCTTCTCACATGTTTCCAAGAGACCCTTCAGAGTTTTCAAGTCTACATCCTTGAGTTTTTTCTTCATTAGCAATGAGAATTGCTGTTGAAGTCGTTTAACAACAGGTTCCCTTGATACCTTGCAACGTTTCAGCTCTTCAAAAAGAACATCGTCAGAAGGAAGTTCAGCATAACAAGCACGTTCTAACTGAGTAATTCTTCGTACAGACAAATCTGCAGAGTTGAATATCTCGTCGTGGAGTTTATCGCGATGATTTTTATTTCGTTCCGCAATTTTGGACTCGAGGATTTCAAAAATATCATCAGTAGGAAGGAGAACGGAATTACAATCTGATGTGAAGCTCAAAAGATCACTTAGATTACGAGGCCCATTTCCACCCTCCAGTCTAGATATGAGAGATGCACGAGTTTTATTATAGGTCTTCGTGTAAGCTTCCGAAAACCGATCTACCAATTCATCACCTTCAGGAAATGCAGCAGCTACATCCGTTAGAACGGTTTTCAACTTTTCTAAAGCCATCGCTGGAGCTTTCTTTAACTTTTTTTCGTACTTGGAGCGAATTGCGGAAGACCTGCATATCATTTTAATGATTCAAACTTCGAAACTTTTAAAAATACCTTACCCTGAATCATCATCGTCCATGGCGACCGGCTATTGAAATAAGGATGGCCCCCCGTAAATACGTAGTGTTTTTTGTTTGATTGGATACGAATGTTGAGAGGTATTAGTAGGCTTACGAAGTATGGTGTCCGAACTATGCATCCCATTAGATTCATGTCTTCGTTGGCTAATTCTGAATCTATTATATCTCTTCTTAGAGACAATGGTCTCAAGTACAAAATGACAGACTCGCATATATGTGTTGAAGAATGCCCGTTTTGTCATCCCACGCATGGAAAAGCTGATAATATGTGGAAACTGAATATTGCTTCAGATCCTGGAAAAGAAGGAGTTTATTTCTGCCATCGATGTAATTCCAAGGGGAACTGGTCTTCCTTGGTGGAGAACTTAAACGGAAAAGTCAAAGATTATCCTCTCGAGCAAACGCCCGTTGTTCAGGTTCAGAACGAATACAAAATCATAGCACCTGAAAAAGCAGCAGAGTATCGAAGTAATATTTCAAATGAGTCATTTGAAACTGGCCTCAAGTATTGCGAAGGTCGAGGTATCAATGTCTCCACTTTGAAGTTGTACCACGTAGGTTTTGGAAATTTTGATTTCAAGTCTAGCAGTTCTGAAGAATGGGTCAAAAAAATGTGCATCACGTTTCCCTTTGTCACAAACTCATTGAATCCCATGTTTTACTCGAACGATGATGATGATATGGATATGGTCGTGAGCCGAATCAAAATACGTGGGGTTCACGAGAAATCAAACCAAATGTTTATTCCTTCAGGCGGGCCTCCTGGTTTTTTTGGCTGGCATACTATTCCTGTGAATTCTAAAGAGATCGTTCTGACTGAAGGTGAATTTGACTCATTAGCTGTTTTCCAAGATACCGGTTTACCAACTGTGTCCGTCCCGAACGGATGCAATTCGTTTCCTAAGGAATTATTGAGCTCTCTGGATCGATTCACGACTATCTACATTTGGTTCGATGACGATGAACCCGGAATTAAAGGAGCTATCAAACTCGGAGAATTAATAGGACCCGACAGGTGCAAGTATGTCATAGGTGATGGTGCTGCTAAGGATGCGAATTCTGTGCTTTTAAAAGGCAGGGATCTTCGTGAATATATTGAATCCGCCTCATTCACAGCACCAACAAAACCAAAATATATTAAATCAGAGCCAAGTGTAGATAAAGCAGTCGTGGATGTTACTGATACAAATGACGAGAAAAATTGGTTAAGTATAGGAGATACCGCCGTATTGACGTTTGGAAAATATTCTGGTTCATCGTACACGAGCGTGATGGAGCAGGATCCGGAGTACCTTGAATATATATTTTTGAAAAATGGAAATTTGCCTGAGGTTGTTTTGAATGAGGCCGAGCGTGGAATGATAAACTGGATAAGACAAGGGAAACTGTTAAGAGGGGATGATTTTCTTCATCCTAGTAAGTGTGATTCGTTCTCCACGGTTGAAGAATGGGATACTTATGGTGAGTCCCAGGTTTTCTCCACTGGCAAGAAATTCCTGGGCATGACGTACTCGGAGATCGTCCGTGATCCTAAATGGGAAGGCTACCATGAATGGGCTCGGACCTTGACGTCGCCCTCGCTTAGTGTGGATCGATTGATTCGTTGGTTCGATTCAAATCCCGAGTCGGTTGCTACTCCACCACAACAAGAACATCGTGATGATATTCTTAACCTTGGTGGTGATATAGGAGGACTTTCTTTTGGTCAAGCACTTTTAGCACACCCTGATAAATGTATTGAGCTATGTGATACAAATGAAGATATGAAAGAATTTGTTTTATCGCGACCACTCGAGGAGATCAATGTCACTGTTTTCAAAAACTGGTTGTGGCTTGGGAACCACAAGCGGATGAAGTATGGCAAATACGAAAATGAAACTTTTGTAAATATAATGATCCAGCATCCGGATTATCTTTATTTCTGTTTGAGAAGAGAGCAGGATGAATCCGCGTTTGAAAATTGGATGTCCAGCAAACCTGGTTCCGATATTAGTGATTGGAAACTAAGAGGAGATTTGAAACTTTTTCAGTTTGGTCCTCATCGAAAAAAATCGTTTGCTGATGTTTTCGAACGAGGCGGTTTAGGGACGAAGAGTGCAGAACACTTGGTGCAATGGGCAGTTGGTTTTCCCGGAATTAGTTTGTTCTCTTCGGATTCTAATATTTCGGAAGAAGATTGGAAGTCTCTTGGGAACGAAATACTTCTCACTGTTGGAAAGTACGAAGGTTCTACTGTTTCAAGTGTTTGTAGCTCAGATTTAAGCTATTGCAGTTGGATGCTTGTGCAAAAAGACAGTAGGCATTTTCTTACCGCAAATGCCTGGCTTGCCCACAGAAACAAATTTAATTAACTAATATTAAACGAATGTCATTATAGGAAATTATAAATCTGCGATATCCTCGAGAACAGTGTCAGTAGGTTGAATGGATAGATAATCGCCATCATTACTCCATACAAGCAAGTCATCAAGCCAATCTTCTTCTGAGTCCTCACTACTTTGAAAAGGAGATGGGAAACCATCGCTGTAGCCATCTGCAAAAGGAAGTGTTCCCGATGAAGGACTCCCAAGATCTGAATTCAAAAATTCATGTACCTGACCTAAATCCGGTTCGTTGGCTGATTTTAGTTTTGGACGTTTAGGAGGTAATTGGACCCTTGGCTCATTAGCAATAAGAAAATCAACTTCACCGGTATATTCAGGAAGTGCTTTGTGGGTATCAGCAACTGCTTTCCCGATCGGAGGACCGAAAGGCTCAAATTTCAATTCTACAGTCAAGAATGTTGAGTCATCACTAATAACCTCTCGGTGGATTGATTTAATGATACAGTTAAGAGGACCGTCTCGCTCAGAGTGAAGCCAATTGATTTCGAAAACATTGCAACTGGGAATCTCGCGTTTAATAGGCCACGACTTTGGAAAACCGATTGCATTGAATTTGATAGCGAGTAATTGGATCCACGCAAGAAGATCAGACTCCTTAAACAAAATCCTGCTCATAATGTCTCCACCCCATGGCAGAAATCCTCCTGCATATTCTTTTAAATCATTCGCTAAACTATCGCCTGAGATTCCAAACAGTTCATAAAAAGCCCAATTCGCGACTATCACTGGTTCCGCACTGAAGTCACGGTAGTCTAAGGAGCATCTCAACGAAGGCAATGTGTTGTTGGGGTCAGCGAAGAATGATTGATCAAGAGAGGACTCTAATTGTATGTGAGATGTTCGGTGTGCTATGTCTCCTTCGTTTTTTTCAACTCGTCCATCCACTCGCAAATGAAACGGATTTGCGAAATTCAAAACGGAAGGTATACAAGCTGATTTATTATCGCAAGCGGCCTGGAAGCCAGCACGACCAATTTCTGTTGCCCATTTCTTCTGATTGATGGTTGTTTTCTCGACACGTTCTTCAAGCTCTTTCGGGTCCACTTTCAAGGCCACCATCCAAGAATCTAATCGCTTTAGGGACGCAACATTTCCCTTGCTCTGAAGAAATTTCCTTATCTTGTAAAGCTGTCTGGAAAACCAATATAGACTACAAGACACACCATAATGTTTGTACAGAGTGAAAAAAACAGACCAAGAAATGCGCTCGTGCTTATTCAATTTGTCCCTACTAAGAAATTCCTGTGCATTGCCATAAGAGATTCCCGAGTCTTTGTTTTCTATTGAATTCGTTATTGCAGTTGCTTTAACGACAATAGGTAGCTGATGATCTTTTGGGGCAGGACCTCTTTTCTTCTTGGGACTATAAAAACAATCAATTCCTTTTCTGCTACATCGTTCGCATGGTTCTTTACCATTACATTTCACTTTTGATGACGCACAGGTATCGCAAGTGCTACGTAATTCAAGAACGAAGTCACTCATGGAACAATGACCGTCAATTCTACTATACTATATCTACGGTAAACCTTAAGTCCTGATAGTTTCGCCGAGGTACACTTGCTAATACCAAGTTGTATTAACTACAGCAGTTTTTCCATTTTTTAAGCCCAAACACACCTTCGAAGCTATCTTATCCCCCTCTGTTTATGTCGATGTTTAAACTGGCGAAAGGCATATCCTGCCATGCATGGAGTCCAGATAGAAAGCAGATTGCCGTTTGCAAGAACGATGAGAAAGTCTATATCTACAGCAATGCCGATGCATCCGATGTTAAACAATGGAAATTGGAACACGAACTTGATGGTCACGAGAAGCTTGTTTCAGCGATTGACTGGTCGAATGTGCACAATAAGATCGTGACTTGTTCCCACGATAGGAACGCATTTGTATGGACACTAACAGGAAAAGAGTGGAAGCCCAGTTTGTCCATACTTCGAATCAATCGAGCAGCATTGGATGTCAAGTGGAGTCCAGATGGCAAGAAGTTCGCTGTTGCAAGTGGCTCTAAAGTAGTGCCTGTATGTCATTATGAAAGCGCCAATGACTGGTGGATTAGCAAGATGATTAAAAAACACAAGTCAACTGTTACCAGTGTTTCGTGGCACCCAAACAGTCAATTACTTGCCACTAGCAGTACCGATTTCAAGTGCCGTATTTTCTCTACCTTTATCGATGGGCTTGATTCTGCTACAGATTCCCCTCTTGGAGACACATCAAAAACTCCATTTGGAGAATTATATGCCGAGTTTGATGCTTCACAAGGATGGGTTGAAGATGTTGCCTTTTCTCCTTCTGGTGATCGTTTGTGCTTTGTTGGGCATGATTCATCCATAAGTTTTGTGTCATTGGCTAATGGTAAACCAATGTGTCAAACAATCAAGTGCAAGGATCTGCCTCATGAAGTTGTTTTGTTCCTCTCTGATGATGTTGTTGTAGCAGGCGGTCACAGTTTCAACCCTGAGATATTTCAATTTGGAAAAGGAAATGCATGGTCCTCTTTAGGGTTTGTTGACCAAAAAGATAGCGGTGGATCCATTGCTAAGAAGGCGGTATCCAATTTTTCAGCTGCTAAGAGTATGTGGGCCAATAAAACCACAAGGGGTACTGACTCCAACGAAGGAAGTGATGACCTATGGACACAACACCATAATTCAATTACCGACATCAAAGCTTACAGTGACACACAGAACGCTAAGAAAATCGATTCCTTTTCCACCTCTGGGCTGGATGGACGAATTGTCATTTGGAAACCATCCAACCTCAAGAAGGTATCCGGACTTTCTCTCTAAAAGCAAACTATTTTATTTTCTTATATTACATATCATCTGTATGCCTAAAACCAACGATAACAGGAAAAATAGGAATGCCGTCGTTAGAGAGTTGAGCATACTGAACCATCGCCATATACTTGCCATCCAAATACGTCTCCTTATTTTCCCATATCTCATATTTCTCTTTCATGCTGCATTTAGGTTGTGCATTAAATACTTTACCATTAGGAAGAGCCAACGTGAAAGAACCTGCCAGTCTCTCCGTTGTATGTTTCTGAGCAAGAATACCAACACAAGGAAACTCTTCCCGCTGAAACGATTTTAACTTCTGTAAGGATCTTGATCGCGTTCCTTGCTTATATGGAGTATCATCATCCATTCGAATAATCAACCCTTCAAAACCATTCTCAGTCAAATCATGATGCTTCGCTTCCAAGTCTTGATGCTCCACGTGAAATGTATCGGTGAGTTTAATATACTGCTGCGAGGGAAGGGAAGCAACCCAGTTCTGAATATGCGACAATCGAACTCTAAAAGGATCTGAGATGACAGCATCAAAAGCATGAAATTGTATCATATGGCGTTGATGATCCAACGAGTGGCTATTTCGAACGATAGAATTGATCGACTGGATAGAAAGGTCATGACAATAGAGTTCTCCATCTGCCCATTGGAATTCAGATTTACCTAACTTCAACTGTTCTGAAAGATGAAGCAATGTGTCAATATGTTGACGGGACCGTGAATACAACTCCCCTGTCTTTAAATTTGCCAAGCAACGTAACCCATCTAGTTTTGGTTGCACAAAAAACTTTTTGGATTTGATTTTTTCAAGCGAGCAAATCGAGGCAAGCATCGCATTAGGAACTGCATCCTCTTCTTTGTCTAAAATATCAATAATCTTTCCGTCAGCTGTATAACCTAGATCCATCTTGCGTTTCGCGACACTTAAAGCGTTCAATCGAGCTTGCTGGTTGGGATTACGGTTACTCTTTCCAGCATCATAAAACCTAGTCTTCGTTTGCATTGCTCCATTCCTAGTGCCCCATGTAGCCGTCTCAAGAGGGCCATCCACCTCAACGCTCCACACTCTTTTACCCTTGACTAAATGTATTTTTAATTTAGAATCGTCGGAATCTTTGACATGCGACATCAAGGGATTACTTTTTATTGATTCTTTTGGATTTTTTGCTATTGGAGATCTGATGTATTGCTTACTAAACTGTCTGACTCTCGGAAACATTGATGACTTAATCAATGCACATCGTTGGAGGCAAAACGAAAATTTCATTTGGTGCGGGGGTCACTTTTTTGCAGATTCAAAATATTGCAGACATATTTGGTAGGTATGCGAGATCATTTTGGTGATACAGAGAGAGGAACATCAATGTATAAAGTATTTTCAAATACTTTAGTAGCTACTTCATGGAACGCGTTTGCAGGCGACATAGCTGTCAAGTCGAGGGATGCAATTAAATTACATCAGGAGAAATATAATGCGAATTCAGTGATTCCACATAATGTTCTTGC
>Ga0335398_10004299_pt1 | contig 19911 bp, 17 predicted proteins | sample BON03_FD_205742 | JGI IMG/M metagenome (GOLD analysis project Ga0335398, IMG submission 205742) | Freshwater microbial communities from Lake Bonney liftoff mats and glacier meltwater in Antarctica - BON-03 (spades assembly) (version 2) | ecosystem: Environmental > Aquatic > Freshwater > Ice >... | reverse complement strand
CATTTGCGCACGCAGGAAAGTATCGATCTGTTGCGTCAACTCCTGAAAGGTCGTGCTGGTGGTGCGACCACAACCCGGGCATGCGGTGACGCTCGGCACGAACGCACGCACGCCCAGCGCTTGCAGAATCTCCGCGGCCACGACCACCTCTTGGGTGCGGGCCTCGCCAGGCGCAGGGGTCAGCGACACGCGAATGGTGTCACCAATGCCTTCCTGCAACAGAACCGCCAGTGCCGCGGACGAGGCCACAATGCCCTTTGCGCCCATTCCCGCTTCTGTCAGGCCGAGGTGCAGCGCATAGTCGCATCGGCGCGCCAGCGCGCGGTAAACCGCGATCAGGTCCTGTACACCACTGACCTTGCATGACAGGATGATCTGGTCGGCGTTCATTCCCATGTTGCGCGCCAGGTCGGCAGAGCCGAGCGCGGACTGGATCAGCGACTCATACATGACCGACTTCGCGTCCCAAGGGGTGGAGCGGGACGCGTTTTCGTCCATCAGGCGGGCCAGCAGTTCCTGGTCGAGGCTGCCCCAGTTCACACCAATACGCACCGGCTTGTTCCAGCGCATCGCCGCCTCGATCATCTGGCCGAACTGCTTGTCGTGTTTGTCGCCCTTGCCCACGTTGCCGGGGTTGATGCGGTATTTGGACAGTGCCTGTGCGCATTCCGGGTAATCGGTCAGCAGCCGGTGTCCGTTGTAGTGGAAGTCTCCGACCAGCGGCACGTCGATACCCATGCGGTCGAGTTGCTCGCGGATCGGCGCCACGGCCTGCGCGGCCTCTGGCGTGTTGACGGTGATTCGGACCATTTCGGAGCCGGCCAGCGCCAGTTCCTTCACCTGTATCGCTGTGCCAATGACGTCGGCGGTATCGGTGTTGGTCATGGATTGCACCCGCACGGGCGCATCGCCACCGACGGTTACCACGCGCGCGCCCCACGCCACCTGCGCCTGGCGCGTGCGATGGCGGGTCACGAGAATCGGCTCAATGGGCTGTTTATGTTGCATCATTTGATCTGGAATCGGGCTATGTTGCCTTTGGTGACCGGTGCAAGGTCGAAGGGCTTGCCGCGCACGACGATATCGATAGCGTTGGCGCGCCCGATGACGACCGTCAAAGGCAAGGTTCCGTTGATACGTGCGGACTCACCGGCTGGCATCGTCTTGCGCAGATGCACCAGCCCTGCGGCATCCACCACCTCGACCCATGACGGTTCGCGCGTGTTGAAAACAGCGACTGCGCCGGATTCCGAGGCGGCCGTGCTGCTTGTGGTGGCTATGATTGCTGGCACGTCCCTGGCTGCCGCGATCTGTAGCGTCGCAGCCGATCCAGCCACAACGGGCGCCGCCGATGCGGCACTTGATGCGACAATGCTGGCCGATGCCGCCGGTTCGGGCGCGGACGCCGCTGTCATCGGTTCGGCTATCGGCATCGTGAAAGGCGTCGCAGCTTCGGTCACGGATTGATTGGGCACCATCCGGATGGCGATGCCGTCGGGGCTTGCCACAGGCGAGGGATCACCTCCAACCTGCAACGATGGCAACAAGGTGACGACGAATGCGCCCACGAGCAAGGCCGCGGTCAGGTATACCACCGGTCGTGGCAGCCCCCCTATTGCGGCAAACCGCAAGCTTGCGCCTTGGCGGTCCATGCGCACCGGGGTCTCCTGCGAGCCGACGTGCAATGAACGCGTGGGCAACTGGGGCAACCGTGCCAGGATCGGCTCTGGGTCGACCTTCAGTGAACGACAGACAGTCGCTGCCAAAGCACGCGCAAAAACCGCATCAGGGAGCTGCGTCAGGTCGTCGGCCTCGAGGGCCTCGAGCTTCCTGACCGATACCTTGAGCGACACGGCCAACGCGCCAACGTGCAGGCCCGCCGCCTCCCGGGCTTCGCGCAGCAAGGTTCCGGCGCTCTTGCCAGACGCAATACCAACTGTAGCTTGCTGCTCCGGTTGCTCCGGATCCATCTCACTCATTGAAGGCTCCCCGTTCATACAGTCCCAGTTCGCGTGACTGGGCAAACCGCTTGCGCAACGGCACCGCCAACTGCTCTACCGTATCGCGGTTGCCCAGCTTGCGTTCAACCTTCATGCCAAGCCAAAGGGACTCTGCATTGGCCCACTCGCTGTTGTTGAGTCTGCGAATGTAGAACTGGGCGCGTGGCAGGTCACCGCGCTGGAACAGCAGCAGGGCAAGGTTGTATTCGGTGATCGGATTGCCGGCGTCGAGCTGAAACGACTGCAGCAGGCTTTCTTCCCCCTCGGCCGGCTTGTTGGCACGTATCTCGCACAACCCACGGGTCAGCAGCGTCTTGGCGCGATCGGTGTAATTAGGGTCGTCCAGCGCCAGGCCAAAGTACTGCATGGATTCGGCGTGACGGTCTTGCTGACACATCAACCAACCCAGGTTGTGCTGGGTATTGGCATCGCCCGGCTTGAGCGCCAGCGCACGGCGAAAACTCGATTCGGCCAACGGGAGATTGTTCAGCCGCATGTAGACAAGACCACGCAGGTTGTAGGCATCACCAAAGGTGGGGTCGGCGGCCAATGCCAGCTTGAGTTCATCCAGCGCGACCGTGGTCTGGCCCTGCTCGAAATAACCGACTGCCAGTTGCAGGCGGATACGGGCGCGGGTACGGACCTCTGGTTCATCCGAGGCCGTGACCATATCAGGGCGAGGCGCGTTCGCGCCTGTGGTGCCAGGGGCGGCGCAGGAGGCCAGTTGCAGGCATGCCAGCAACAGCAACAGGCCCGTACCCCTTCGCATCCAGTTTCCGTCCCGTCGGTCATGCCGCGTCATGTTTCATTGCTCCTTGAGTTCGTTTGCCGATGCGGTCACCGGCTTGAGCATGATTGTGCGCTGTTGGGCAATCCGGGTGGCCACTCCGGTGCGATCGCGAACGTCGCCCGCCAATTGCCCACAGGCGGCATCGATATCGTCGCCGCGGGTCTTGCGCACCGTCGTCACGATCCCCGCGTCCATCAGGATGCGGGCAAAGGCGGCAATGCGCGGCGCCGCAGAGCCGGCCAGACCGGAGCCCGGAAACGGATTGAACGGAATCAGGTTGAACTTGCACCAGTTGGTCCGGGGACAGGACGCACGCACGAGAGTCACGAGCTGGTGCGCCTGCTCCGGCTGGTCGTTCACACCGTCGATCATGCAGTACTCGAACGTGATGAAGTCGCGCGGCGCATGTGCGAGATAGGCAACGCAAGTCTGCATCAACTCCTGCAACGGGTACTTTCGGTTGAGCGGCACCAGGTTATCGCGCAAGGTGTCAGTCGGGGCGTGCAGCGATACCGCCAGTGCGACCGGGCAATCCCGGGCCAGTCGCTCCATCATGGGCACGACGCCCGATGTCGACACCGTCACCCGGCGACGGGACAGCCCGTACGCATGGTCATCGAGCATCACGCGCAACGCCGGCAGCAGGGCCGCATAATTTTGCAGCGGTTCACCCATGCCCATCATTACCACGTTGGTGATGACACGGTCTCGCTGCAGATGCCGGCGCAGGAAGTGCTCGGCAAACCACAGCTGCGCAACGATCTCGCCGGTACTCAGGTTGCGGCTGAACCCTTGGTGACCGGTAGAGCAGAACCGACAACCGACAGCGCAACCGGCTTGCGAGGAAATGCACAGGGTTCCGCGATCGGACTCGGGAATGAACACGGCCTCGACGGCATCACCCGCGCCAACATCGAACAACCACTTGATGGTGCCGTCCTTGGACCGGTGTTCGGAATGTACCGCGAGCGGCTGCACCTGCGCCACGCCGCGCAGCTTCTCGCGCAGCGACCGGGCCAGGTCGGTCATGGCATCGAAATCGCGGGCCCCTTTTTGGTGAATCCAGCGAAACAACTGCGTCGCCCGAAAGCGTTTTTCGCCCAGGCGCTCGCAGTAAGCGGCCAAACCCTCGAGGTCGTATTCGAGAAGATTGGCCAACATGGACATGCTTACCGGCTGTAGACGTTCATCGCCGGGAAGAAAAACGCCAGCTCAACGGCTGCCGTTTCCACGGCGTCGGAACCGTGCACGGCATTGGCGTCGATGCTGTCTGCGAAATCGGCGCGGATCGTGCCGGGGGCGGCCTTCTTCGGATCGGTAGCACCCATCAGGTCACGGTTCTTGATGACGGCGTTCTCGCCTTCCAGGGCCTGGATCATGACCGGCCCGGAGATCATGAAGCTGACCAGGTCGTTGAAGAACGGGCGCTCCTTGTGCACCCCATAGAAAGCCTCGGCGTCTGCACGCGACAGGCGTGCCATGCGCGCCGCCACGACCTTCAACCCGGCTGCTTCGAAGCGGGCGTAGATCTGCCCGATCACGTTCTTGGCTACCGCGTCCGGCTTGATAATGGAGAGTGTGCGTTCGATTGTCATGCTTCGGCTTCCTAGTGAATTAGATCTGTTTTTTGCCCATTTGGGCAAAGCCCTGTATTCTACCGCGGCCGCCCGTGACAGGCTGCCCGGCCCGCGGTGTCGCACCGGCCCGTAGCGCAGCGCCCCTTGACAGCCCTAGCGCCCGCGTCCGCGCCCGCCACCACCACGCTTGTTCCCGCCACCGCTGCCGCCAGGGGCGCTGCCACCCCCGGTGCGGCGTTGGCCCGGGCCTTGACGCTGCTTCGTGAAGCTGTTGGCGCCGATGTAGCCAAACGCCGTCTTCATCGGATCGGGTTGGGACGCTTCCGCTTGTCGGTCGGCCCGTTCGCCACCATCGTCGGGCATGGGTCGGTCGCGCGTGCGCCCGCGTCCACCCGGGGCGCCGTTGCCCGCGGGCTGGCCCTGGTTACGCGTCGGGCCGCGCGTCGGGTTGGGCGGGCCATCGGCACTGCGCCCGGGGCCATTCGCGCGTCCACCACGGCGTCGTTTGCGATTGCCGTTTCCGGCGCCGCCCGGCTCTGCCCCTGGCTTGCTCTGACCGTCCGCGTGCTCGCCTGGCGCCCCGCTCTGCGATACCGCGCGTCGCAGGGCCTGTATGTCTGCGTCGTCAAGCTCCATCCATGCCCCGCGCTTGAGGCCGCGCGGCAGCATCATCGCGCCGTACCGAATACGGATCAGCCGGCTGACCGCATGACCAACCGCCTCGAACATGCGCCGCACCTCGCGGTTACGCCCCTCGGAGATCGTGACGCGATACCAACAGTTCGCGCCCTCGCCGCCGCCGTTCTCGATGGTGCCGAATTGCGCCTGGCCATCGTCGAGACGCACGCCATCGAGCAAGCGTTTCTTTTCCTCGTTGCTCAATGCGCCAAGCACCCGCACCGCATACTCGCGCTCCAGGCCGAACCGCGGGTGCATCAGGTTGTTGGCCAGTTCACCTGAACTAGTGAATAGCAGCAGGCCTTCCGTGTTGAGGTCCAAACGACCAACCGACTGCCACTTGCCTTGCTGCAATTTGGGCAGACGGCGAAACACCGTCGGGCGGTTCTGCGGATCGTCATGTGTCACGACCTCGCCGGCGGGCTTGTGATAGGCGATGACCCGGGGAGGTGGCGCGTCGACCCGGATCCGAATCGGCTTGCCATTGACCTTGACGTGGTCGCCGAACTGGATACGTTGCCCGATGTGAGCAGGTTCATTGTTGACGGTGATCCGGCCCTCGACGATCAGCTGCTCCATCTCAAGGCGCGAACCCATGCCCGATTGCGCCAGCACCTTGTGCAGCTTGGGCGTCTCGGCCATTGGCGAGAGCACCCGTTTGGCCGGAACGACATCGGGGCTTTCCTCGTCTGCGTCGAACTGACCCGAGACGATATCCTCGAACCGGATCGTGGAATCTACCGGCTCACTGTTCTGGTTGGCGGACGCGCCGTCGGCGCGCTGCGGCTCGACCGGGCTTGCGTCACGGGACAACGAAGGCTCCGCCGGCGATGGCGCATCCAGCCGCTCGGGTGTGCTGGCCGATTGAGAGTCGTCGCCTGGCGGCGGATCGACGGGAAACTCGTCCGGATTGGATTCATTCATTTTTTGGTTCCACGATTGAGTCGTCTGGCTGGGGGGACGCGCCGGCAACCGGCCTGTCAGGCTGATCATCCCGATCGGCATCGTCTTGCGTCAGGTCGGCAGTGTCGGCCGGCGCATCCTGGGGCGACTCCCCTGCCGGCACATCGGATGCGCCTGGCACGAGGGCCTCGAACATATCAGCGCCCGCCGCCTCCTTGTCGAGCAGCGGAAGCTGATCGAGCGATGCCAGTCCCAGGTCGTCCAGGAATTGGCGGGTTGTAGCAAACAGGGCCGGGCGACCAGGAGCTTCACGATGGCCGATCACTTCGATCCAGTTGCGCTCCTCGAGTTGCTTGATGATCATGGAGTTGATCGTCACGCCACGAATATCTTCCATGTCGCCGCGGGTCACCGGCTGACGATAAGCAATGATCGCTAGCGTCTCAAGCGTCGCGCGGGTGTATCGTGGCGGCTTCTCCGGGTTGAGCCGGTCCAGGAACTCGCGCATTTCCGGACGGCTTTGAAATCGCCAGCCAGATGCCACCTGTATCAGTTCGACACCGTCCTGAGACCAGTCGAGCTGGATATCGCGCAGCAACTGTTTGATTGTCTCGGCACCAACGCCATCGTCGAACAAGGCGCGCATGTCCCGCACCTGCAGCGGTTGTTGCGAACAGATCAGGGCAGTTTCCAGTACACGCTTCGCCTGAGCGGTGTTCATCGTCGAGGGATTCCGGGAGTGGCACCTTCACGGTGCGCATCGGTGCCAGTAAAAAGGGGACGCAGAAGGCAGATCGAACGTCTGCGGTGCGTAAAACAGCGGGCAACCCGCTCAAGCGGGTGGACGCCCTGCTAACGCTGATTGTAACGCAGGCCCCATGCCGCTAATGCTGCCAGCATGTCGGCGGGCAAGGGCGCCCCAAACGCGAGCGCCTGGCCGTCGATCGGATGCGCCAGTGCCAACCGGTAGGCATGCAGCGCCTGGCGCCCGATCGGCGCTCCCGCGGGCGCCCCATAGGTGATGTCACCGAGCAGCGGATGCCCGATGGCAGCCATGTGCACACGGATCTGGTGTGTGCGACCGGTATGCAGGGTGCAACGCACCAAGCAGCCCGCAGCGCCATTGTCCAGCAGCTCAACCGTCGTTCGCGCCTCTTTGGCTCCCGTGCTGCCGGAGTCCAGCGCGGCCATGCGCAACCGGTTGGACGGGTCGCGCCCGATGGCTGCCTGCACATCGCGCGGCGAGGGGCCGCTCCAGGGTTTGTGGGCCAGCGCCAGGTATTGCCGCTGCACACTGCGCTCGGCAATCATGCGCACCAGCGCGTCCATGCAGGGCCGCGTACGCGCTACCAACATCAATCCACTGGTGTCCTTGTCGAGACGGTGCACGATGCCGGCGCGCGGGAGGTCGCCAAACCGCGGGTCCCAGGCCAGCAGGCCATTGAGCAGCGTACCGCTCCAGTTGCCTGGCGCCGGATGCACCACCAGTCCGGCGGGCTTGTGGATCACCATCATGTGCTCGTCTTCGTAGACGATCTCCAGCGCCATGGCCTCGGGTGTGAACGCCGTACTTTGCGGGGTTGGCCGCAAGGCGACCTCCATGGCGTCCCCGGCCTGGAGCCGCAACGACGGCTTGGTGACCACGCGTCCATTGCGAAGCACAGCCCCCTGCTCCACCAGTTGTTGCAGGTAGCTGCGTGAGAATCCGACGACATTTGCCGCCAGCACTTTGTCGAGCCGCTCACGGTGATGGATGTCCGCAACCGGCCAATGGCGCATCTCGACTTCCGGCGCGGTGTCCGCCGGATCGTCCTGATCCGGCTGATCCGGCTGATCCGGCACGCCCGATATAATGATTTTGCTGTTTGTTACCAAGGTTGTCCTCATGTTGCGCGTCAAATTATCGATGGTCCGGCTTGCCTTGATGGCGACTGCCGTGGTGTGGATCGCCGGCTGCTCGACGACCAGCGAGGACAAGACGGCCAACTGGAGTCCGAATCGACTCTACGCCGAAGCCAAGGACGAGATGAAGTCGGGTGCCTACGACAAGGCGACCCTGCTGTTTGAAAAGCTCGAAGGTCGGGCTGCCGGCACGGCGCTGGCGCAGCAAGCAGAGCTGGACAAGGCATATGCACACTACCGCGCGGCCGAGCCGGCCCAGGCGTTGTCGACTCTCGAGCGCTTCATGAAGCTGCACCCCGCGAGCCCGGCCATCGACTATGCGCTGTATCTCAAGGGCATCGTGAACTTCAACGACGACCTGGGAATGTTTGCGTTCCTGACCCGCCAGGACCTGTCCGAACGCGACCAGAAGGCCGCCAAGGAGTCATTCGAGGCATTCAAGGAACTGACGAACCGCTTTCCGGACTCCAAATACACGCCGGATGCGCGATTGCGCATGACCTACATCGTCAATTCGCTGGCCCAGTACGAAGTCCACGTGGCGCGTTATTACTACCAGCGGGGCGCCTATCTTGCCGCCGTCAATCGTGCGCAGTTGGCTGTTGCTGAATACCGTGATGTTCCCGCGCTGGAAGAGGCCTTGTACATCATGGTCAGGTCATACGAGGCACTGGGCATGGAGCAACTGCACCAGGACGCGATGCGCGTGCTGCAGACCAACTACCCCGAGAGCCGGTATTTCACCCGTGGTTTCACCCGGAGTGATCAGCCGTGGTGGAAGGTCTGGTAAGGTCTTCCAGCAGGTTGACCAGCTCTGGCTCGTTGTCGATCATCCGCATCGGCGGTAGCGCTGCCAGCAGCCGACGCCCGTAACCCATGCCGGTCAGGCGGGTGTCGCACACAATCAGCACCCCACGGTCGGTTTCACGCCGCACCAGGCGGCCGGCGCCTTGCTTGAGCGCCACCGCCGCCTCCGGAATGAAATAGTCCTTGAACGGGCTGCGCCCGGCGGCCTCGAGGCGACCGGCACGCGCCTCGACCAGCGGGTCGTTAGGCGGTGGAAACGGCAGCTTGTCGATCACGACCATCTGCAACGCATTGCCAGGCACGTCGATGCCCTCCCAGAACGACGCGGATGCGACCAGGATGCACCCCGGCCCACCGGCATCGACCGCGTTGCGCAAGCGGTCCATGAGCTCACGTTTGGGGCCTTGTCCCTGCACCAGGACCTCGATATCGCTGGACTCCTGGAACCGGCGCTGCAGGTCTTCGCTGATGGCTCTCAACGCCCGCAAGGTGGTCGTCAGCACCAGCGTGCGGCCGCCCAGCGTCTCCGACAGGCGTGCGACCAGCGCCGCCACCTGGGTGCTGTGTGCCGGATCTGACGGCTTCACCAGTTCGCGCGGCACATACACCGCCGCTTGCTGCTGGTAGTCGAACGGGCTTTGCACCCGCAAAATCCGGGCGTCTCCCAAACCGCAGGGCTCGGTAAACCAGCGCAGTGTCGGCTCGTCGCCCAACGTGGCGGACGTGAAGATCCACGACTTGTGATTGGCATCCGGGGCACCGGTCTTGAGCAGTTTTTCCTGCACTGCCTGGGCGATGTCCAGTGGGGACTCGATCAGCCGCAAATGGGCGCCGACATCGAGCCAGCGCACACTGGCTGGATCACGCTCTTGCAGAAAACTGTCGGTATGGGCCAGCATCGTGTCCAGACGCTCGATCAGGCGGGTGAAGTCGGGCCCTGTTTCGGCAACTGGATCGAGCGCCCGCCGCGCCTGCCCACAGGCTGCGTGCAAGCCGTTCAGAGCTTCCTGCCATGCGGTCGGGGAGAGTTGCTCCGGCGCCGCATCCGACCACCGCAACCGGGTGTTGGCGGGCATGCGGCCCACCAGCATGCGCAGATCGCGCGCCGCGCGATCCAGCACGCCGCAACATTGTTGCCAATCTACCAGTCCGCGCGCCTGCGCCAGTCCGACGGCGAGCATGTCGCGCGCGAAATCGATGACCTGTCCGGTCGACAATTGGCGCCCCAGGAACTGCAGTCCGGTCTCGTTGAGTTGATGCGCCTCGTCGAAAACGACCGTCTGCACCGTCGGAAGCAGCTCAGCCATGCCCGACTCGCGTATCGCCAGGTCGGCGAAGAATAGATGGTGGTTAATTACCACCACGTCCGCGGCCAAGGCCTCGCGGCGGGCCTGATTGACATGGCAGGCTCGGAACTGAGGGCATTGCGAGCCCAGGCAATTCTCGCGCGTGGAGGTCACGTGCGGCAACACGGGGGAACGTTCGTCCAGACCGGCCAATTCGGCGAGGTCACCGGTGCGGGTCGCCTGCGACCATTGTTCGATCTTGGCCAGCGTACGGGCCATGACCCTGTCACCCATGGCCGGGTCCTGCCGCGCCAGGCCCAGGCGATGGACGCACAGGTAACTGCCACGTCCCTTGAGCAGCGCGCTGCGCAGCGGCAACCCCAGTGCGGCCACCAGTTGGGGCAGATCACGGCCGAAAAGCTGGTCTTGCAGGGCCTTGGTGGCGGTCGACAGCAAAACCCGGGTTCCACTGAGCAGAGCCGGAACCAGATAAGAAAACGTCTTTCCGACACCGGTGCCAGCCTCCACCACCAGGGTTCCACCACTGTCGATGGTCTGTGCAATGGCATGTGCCATCTCGATCTGACCGGCGCGCGGGCGGAATTGCTGCACCATGCGCGACAACACGCCATGCGGCGCAAAAGCCTCGTCAACCTGTTCGAGCAACCCCATTGCTCAGGCCGGTCCGTCGGGCAAGAGATGGTCGTGGATGCGCCGCATTTCGTCACGCAACGCGAGTCGCCGCTTTTTCAGTCGTCGAACCGCAACCTCGTCGATCGGGGACAGCAGCGCCGTCCGGTCGATCAACGCGTCAAGATCGGCATGTTCCATCGACAGTTCGATCAGGCGGCGGTCAGGGGAGTGCAGGTTGGCGTCCACGGGTTGGGTCTAGAATCAAGCGAGGGGAAATGCCGCATGTGGGCAAAGGGGTATGCCGGATGGCATTTGTCATTGTCCCGCTTTTTGTCACGCGAAGCTGTTGAACGGCGCAAAAATGACCAATGGTTACCGACTGACTGCAGCCACCGGGGTCCATAAGGGTGACCGCGATTACCAACAGGATCGGGTTGACCTGCTGACCCATGCGCGTGCCAACGGTTGCGTGCTGGGTATCGTGGCCGACGGCATGGGCGGGCGCAGCGGCGGGCGCAAGGCGTCTGACCAGGTGATCATGACAGCACGCCAGTTGTTCGAGCGGTACGCGCCGGCCAGCGACGATGCTGCGGCGATGCTGATGCAGATCGCGCGCGAAGCGCATGTGGTGATCAAGCTCACCGCGATATCGGCCGAAGAAGAACCCCACAGCACTATGGCCGCTTTCCTGATCAACGCCGGGGGCGATTGCCATTGGGCCCATTCGGGCGATTCACGGATCTACCATTTCCGTGGTGGCAAACTGGTGCGCCGCACGATGGACCATTCCTACGTGCAGATGCTGGTCAAGCGCGGAGAGATCACCGAGGAACAAGCCAATGTGCACCCGCAGTCCAATATTTTGATGGGTTGCCTGGGTACCGAGACCGAGCCTCCGGTAGATGTCCATTTCATTCCGCGCATGCGTGCGGGTGATTGCCTGGTCGCGTGCAGCGACGGCGTCTGGCACTACTTCAACGACGACGAGCTAAGCGATGTCTTAAACCGCTTGTCGGCCCGGGAAGCCGCTGAGTTCCTGGTGAACAAGGCCCGCGAGCGAGGTCAGGGCGTTGGCGACAACCTGTCGCTGGTCGTCGTCAAGCTTGAACCCCTGGACACCTGAGCGTACCTGCAAGAGCGTCAGCGGCAATCGCTTGACCCCAGGTTCAAGGATCTGTACGCAGGCGTTCGTCTGAACGCAACAGTTGCCCGGCGCCACGGCGTTTGCGTTCGGCGTCGTTGATCAGAATCTCCTGGCGACGCAGATCGGCCTTGACGGAGCGTTCCGTCCTGCGGCTGCCATGCAGACAATCGTTGACAGCGAAACGCTGGTAACACGCGATTTCCTGCTCCCTGAACTGGGCATCGTACTTTTCGCGCGTGCGCGCGATCCATTCGCGTTGCTCTGCTTCGCGCAGGATCAGCATATTCTCGGCGCTGCTCTGCGCTGCCAGTGGCGGCGCCAGCATCAACAAACACAGGGAAAAGACAGGCAGTTTCATGTTAGCGAAGTATCGACCATCCGACGCTCCTGCGCCATGAATGCGCGCGTCTGCATTTCGCGCAAGCGCGATACCGTACGAACGAATTCATGTGCCAAAGGGCCTTTGGTGTATAAAAACTGCGGCTCCACCTCGGCCGACAGGATCAGTTTCACCCGTCGGTCATACAACACGTCGACCAACCAGGTGAATCTGCGCGCCTCCGAGGCCATGCCCAGCGGCATCCGGGGCACATCACTGAGCAGCACGGTGTGAAACTGGGTCGCCATCTCCAGATAGTCGTTCTGGGAGCGCGGCCCACCGCAAAGAACCTTGAAATCGAACCACACGACGCCGCCGGCGCGGCGCCGGGCCCGTATCTGACGCGCCTCTATGTGCAACACGGGATCTTCGTCGTGCGCCTCGGCCACGCGCCCGAACGCCTGCTCCATTTGCGCATCGGCCGCAGGCCCATTGGGCACATGATAGAAAGTCACGTCCTCCAGAGCGCGCAATCGGTAGTCGATACCATCACCGATCGGAACCACTGCCAGTTTTTCGTTGAGCAAGGCAATCGCCGGCAAGATACGGTTGCGATGCAATCCATTCGGATACAGGTCATCTGGCCGAAAATTCGACGTGGTGACGAAACCGACGCCCTGCTTGAACAGGGCATCGAGCAAACGATGCAGGATCATCGCGTCGGTGATGTCCGCGACATGGAATTCGTCGAAACAGATCAGGCGGTACTTGCGCGCCATCTGCCGGGCCAACTCGTCGAGTGGGTTAACGGTGCCCTGCAAGGTGGTCAACTGTCGATGCACTTCCCGCATGAACTCGTGAAAGTGCAGCCGCGTCTTGCGCTTGACCGCGACCGCCCCAAAAAAACAGTCCATCAGAAAACTCTTGCCGCGCCCTACCCCGCCGTACATGTAGACCCCGCGCGGAATGTCGGGACGATTGATCAGCTTCTTGAGCCGGCTTGAACGGCTGGCCAGATACTGCGACCAATCCTCCGCGCAGCGCTCGAGCTCGTCAATGACCGCCAACTGCCCCGGGTCGCTGCGATAGCCGCGCACTGCCAGTTCGCGTTCATAAGCCTGCCGCACCCCCGTCACGGACACGGTCTCCGGGCGCCGCAGCGCTGGGCCACGGGCGCGTTCAGAAATTCAGCGCCCGCTTGTCGACCGCTAACGCCGCTTCCTTGGTCGCCTCGCTGAGCGATGGGTGTGCATGGCAGATACGGGCGATATCCTCGCTACTGGCACGAAAAGCCATGGCCACAACGCATTCGGAAATCAGTTCGCTGGCCATGGGCCCGACGATATGCACGCCCAGAATTTCGTCTGTCGTTTGGTCGGCCAGCATCTTGACCATGCCCGTGGTGTCACCCAAAGCACGTGCCCGGCCGTTCGCAAGAAAGGGAAATGTCCCGCTGCGGTAGGCCCTGCCGGACTCCTTGAGTTGCTGCTCGGTCTGTCCGACCCAGGCAATCTCGGGGCTGGTGTAAATCACCCAGGGAATAATGTTGAAGTCGACATGTCCGTGCTGACCGGCAATCCGCTCGGCTACGGCAACACCCTCTTCTTCCGCCTTGTGCGCCAGCATCGGGCCGCGCACCACGTCGCCCACCGCCCAGACGTTCGCCAGATTGGTCTTGCAGTCGGCGTCGACCGTGATGGCTCCGCGTTCGTCTAGCGCGAGTCCGACCGAATCGGCACTCAGGCCCTGCGTGTTGGCGACCCGTCCGATCGACACAATCAGTCTGTCAACGGCCAAGCTGTGTTCTGCGCCCTTGGCGTCGGTGTAGGCAATGGTGACGCCCCGCTTGGTCACCTTGATGTCGCCAACCTTGACCCCCAGTTCGATTTTCAGGCCCTGCTTGACAAAAGCCTTGTGCGCCTCCTTGGCGATCTGCTGGTCCACCGCCCCCAGGAAAGCGGGCAGGCCTTCGAGAATGGTGACTTCGGCGCCAAGGCGACGCCACACCGATCCCATTTCCAGACCGATCACGCCGGCGCCGATCAGGCCCAGCTTGCGCGGAACCGCACCGAGACGCAATGCCCCGTCGTTGGAAAGCACACGATCCTCGTCGAAATCGATGCCAGGCAACGCACGGGCAGTCGAACCGGTGGCGATGACAACGTGTTTCGCGCTCAAGGTGTCTTTGTTGGCCCCTTCGACGGCGATCGAATAACGTCCATCGGCCGCGCCGGAAAACGAACCGCGGCCATGAAAAAAGCTTACCTTGTTTTTCTTGAGCAGATACAGGATGCCATCGTTGTTTTGTTTGACGACGGTATCCTTGCGTCCGATCATCTTGCCGATGTCGAGTGAAAGGCCTTTGACCCCGATGCCGTGATCCGCGAAATGCAGCGATGCATGTTCGTAATTCTCGGACGACTGCAGCAATGCCTTGGACGGAATGCAGCCCACGTTGGTGCAGGTGCCGCCAGGCGCTGGACCGCCGTCGGCGTTCTTCCACTCATCGATGCACGCGACAGAAAAACCCAGCTGCGCGGCACGAATCGCCGCGATATAGCCGCCGGGACCCGCCCCGATGACAACAACATCAAATTCTTGCGACATATCTACCCTTAAATGTCGAACAACAGGCGCGCCGGGTCTTCCAGTGCTTCTTTCATTGCGACCAGGCCGAGGACGGCCTCGCGCCCGTCAATGATGCGGTGGTCGTAACTCATCGCAAGGTAGTTGATCGGTCGCACCACAACGACTCCGTTCTCCACTACGGCACGTTCCTTTGTGGCATGCACACCCAGAATTGCAGCCTGCGGTGGATTGATGATGGGCGTGGACAACATGGAACCAAAAACGCCGCCATTGGAGATGGAAAAAGTTCCGCCGGTCATCTCTTCGATGCCCAGCTTGCCGTCACGCGCCTTGACGCCGTATTCGGCAATCTTCTTCTCGATGTCGGCAAAACTCATCTGATCGGCATTGCGCAGAATCGGCACCACCAGGCCGCGTGGCGAGCCCACGGCGATGCCGATGTCGAAGTACCCGTGGTAGACGATGTCGTTGCCATCGACCGAGGCGTTGATCACCGGGAACTTCTTGAGCGCATGCACGGCGGCTTTCACGAAAAAACTCATGAAGCCGATCTTCACGCCATGTTCCTTCTCGAACTTGTCCTGGAAACGCTTGCGCATTTCCATCACTGGGGCCATGTTGACCTCGTTGAACGTGGTCAGAATGGCTGCGGTCGATTGCGACTGGAGCAGGCGCTCGGCGATCCGGGCCCGCAGACGACTCATCGGCACACGTTGCTCGGGGCGGTCGCCGAGATTCGGCTGAGCTGCGGATATCTGCGGCAACAAAGCCGCCGCTCGTGGCACAACCTGCGGTGCCGCCACTGCCGGCGGTTTGGCGATCGCCGCCACCACGTCACCCTTGGTAACCCGTCCGTCCTTGCCCGTGCCGGAAACCGAACCGGCCTCCATCTTGTTGTCCGCCATCATCTTCGCCGCCGCCGGCATGGCCACGGACGATGCCGACGTGCCGCCCGCGCTTGCGGCAGCAGTTGGCGCCGCGGGCGTGCTTGCCTTGGCCTCGGCGACCTTGGGAGCCGCCGCAACCGCGCCGCCGCTGGTGTCGATGCGCGCAATGACCTGCTCGGCTGTCACCGTGGCGCCATCTTCCACCAGCAACTCCGAGATCACGCCGGCCGACGGTGCCGGTACTTCCAGCACCACCTTGTCGGTTTCGATCTCGATCAGGATTTCATCGACTGCGATCGTGTCGCCGACCTTCTTTTTCCATTGCAACAGGGTCGCCTCGGCGACCGATTCCGACAACTGGGGTACCTTGACTTCTACGATGGCCATATATTTCTTTCAACTACGTACGGTGAAACATTCGGAACAAATGTGGACTTGTCACTTCGTGAGGACAAACCCCTTGAGCTTGGCGAACGCACCGTCTACCAGTGCCTTTTGCTGCTTCTGGTGCAAATGCGAATATCCGACGGCTGGCGATGCCGACGACGCACGGCCCGAATAACCGAGCTTCTGCCCTTCCAGCATGTTTTCATGGATGTAGTGCTGCACGAAGAACCAGGCTCCCTGGTTCTGCGGCTCGTCCTGGCACCAGACGATCTCCGTCATGTTCGGGTACTTGCGCAGCTCGGTCGCAAACGCCTTGTGCGGGAACGGATACAGCTGCTCGACCCGGATGATGGCCACGTCTTCGCTGCCGCGCTCTTCGCGTTTGCGCACCAGGTCGTAATACACCTTGCCACTGCAGGCGACCAAGCGTTTGACCTTATCCGCTTTCAGGTCGGATGTGTCCGGCATCACGGTCTGGAAACAACCTTCGGTGAATTCCGACAGCGGAGATGCCGCATCCTTGGCCCTGAGCAGCGACTTGGGCGTCATGATGATCAAGGGCTTGCGCAGGTTGCGCACCATCTGCCTGCGCAGTACGTGGAAAATCTGGCTTGCCGTTGTTGGCTGGACCACCTGCATGTTGGCGTCGGCGCTCAACTGCATGAAACGTTCCAGCCGCGCCGAGCTGTGCTCCGGACCCTGGCCTTCATAACCATGCGGCAGCATCAGCGTGATGCCGTTGACCCGGCCCCATTTGACTTCGCCCGACGCGATGAACTGGTCGATCACTACCTGCGCACCGTTGACGAAGTCGCCGAACTGCGCCTCCCAGATCACCAGCGTGTTCGGATCGTTGGATGCATATCCATACTCGAACGCCAGCACCGCTTCCTCGGACAAAATCGAATCTATCACGACGAACGGCGCCTGCTTATCGGCCACATTTTGCAGCGGCGTATAGGTGCCTTCGTCAAACTTTTCGCGGTTCTGGTCATGTATCACGGCATGGCGGTGGGTGAACGTGCCACGTCCGCAATCCTCGCCACTGAGGCGCACCGGGTAACCACCAGCGACGAGTGACGCAAACGCCATATGCTCGCCCATGCCCCAGTCGACCGGAATTTCGCCACGCCCCATCGCCGCGCGATCAGCATAAACTTTCTTCACAAGATTGTGCGGGGCAACGGTTTCTGGAATCGTCGTGAGCCGTTCGGCCAGACGGCTCCACTCCCCCAGCGGAATCGCCGTGTCGCCGGCATCGGTCCACTTCCTGTTCAGATACGGCATCCAGTCGACCGCATATTTGCTCTTGAAGTTGGTCAGTACCGGATCGAACGTGTTCTTGCCCGCTTCCAGTGCCGCCCGCGTTGCCTTGACCATCTCGTCACCGAGATTGGCGTCGAACCCCTGTGCGGCCAGTTTGTCCGCGTAAAGCTTGCGTGTGCCGGGATGTTGCGCAATCTTGCGGTACATCAGCGGCTGGGTCAGTGCAGGCGTGTCCTGCTCGTTGTGGCCAAGCTTGCGGAAGCATATGATGTCTACGACCACGTCCTTGCTGAACTCCATGCGGAAATCCAGCGCCATTTGCGTTGCCAGTACTACCGCCTCGGGATCGTCACCATTGACGTGCAGAACCGGCGCGTCGATCATCTTGACGACGTCCGAGCAATACAGGGTCGAGCGGCTGTCACGGGGATCGCTGGTCGTGAAACCGATCTGGTTGTTGATCACGATGTGCACCGTGCCCCCGGTCGAATAACCCCGGGTTTGCGCCAGCGCCAGTGTTTCCATGACCACGCCCTGGCCGGCAAACGCGGCATCGCCGTGCACCAGAACCGGCAGAACCTGTTTGCCCAGTGGATCGTTGCGGCGGTCCATACGCGCGCGCACCGAACCTTCGACCACCGGATTGACAATCTCGAGGTGGGACGGATTGAAAGCCAGGGTCAGGTGCACCGGGCCGCCGGGTGTCGAGACATCCGAACTGAATCCCTGGTGGTATTTGACGTCGCCGCTTGTCAGATCCTCAGGCGCCGTGTGGTCGAACTCGGCGAACAGCATCGCCGGCAGCTTGCCCAGGGAATTGACCAGCACATTCAGGCGGCCGCGGTGTGCCATGCCGATGACGATCTCCTGAATGCCCACTGAGCCGCCACGCTGAATCAGTTCGTCCATGGCGTTGATGAAGCTCTCGCCGCCCTCGAGGGAGAACCGCTTCTGGCCGACGTATTTTGTATGCAGGAAACGTTCCAGGCCTTCAGCGGCGCTCAATCGGTCGAGGATATGGCGCTTCTTGGCGGCGTCGAAGTTGGGTTTGGAACGGATCGACTCGAGCTTTTGCTGCCACCAGCGCTTTTGCGTCTGATCGGTCAGGAACATGGTTTCGGCGCCAATGCTGCCGCAGTAGGTTTCGAACAGTGCATTGCGCAGATCGCGCAGGCTCATGGTCTCCTTGCCGAAGAACGTATTGCTGATGTTGAATACGATCTCCTGGTCGGCGTTGGAGAATTCGTAGAACGACAGCTCCAATTCAGGAATGTTGTCGCGTTCACGCCGTTTGAGCGGATCCAGGTCGGCCCAGCGGGCACCCACGTTGCGGTAAGCCGCGATCAGTTGCTGGACGGCGACGCGTTTGCGACCCATCTCCTGGTCACGGCTACCGTAAACCACCTTGGTGCCCCCGCGCTTGGCGCGTTCGGCAAATGCGTCGACAACCGGTTGATGCGCCACGTCCTTGGCATTGCTGCCATCCGCCGCAGGCACATGCTGCAACGCGTCGAAGTACTCGCGCCACGACTCGGGAACGCTGCCCGGATTGGCCAGGTAGTTCTCGTACATCTCTTCCACATACGGAGCGTTACCACCGAAGAGATGCGTATTGGACTGATAGGCGTTGTAGATCGAGGGCGGGGAAGCCGCGCCGGATGTGTTTTGACTCATGGTTCGCTTAACTCCGTTTCCCTTGGGGAAACATATGTCGGTCTTATCTGTTGACTAACCTTCCGCGGCACGGCTTGACCGGATGGCGGATGCGACTGTGGCTTGGGAAGGGCCTGTTGACCGGTTGATTGTGCCACCGTTATGAGGGCCGCCTGATCTCTCGGCTGCTCGCAAGTGCCTCCAGCACATGCAACGCCGGCGAAAACGGCCACGTCCGCGACGCGCGCGCCGCCGTTGGCGCGCCATCGTTGTCGAGCTTCGAACAGACCGTTTTCGACCCTTGTCAAACCGATGTCTCGCGAGTACAACGCCCGGCGTGTGTCGGGTTGCAAGCACGTGGAATCGAGTGGTATAACAAATAGTAAAAAAATTCAGCGGGTCCATGTCCATGCGACCGAAATACGCCCTGAAACGCCTTTGCCTTGCCCTGTTGGTAGCTGCCATGGCCAACGTGCCGGTCCATGCGGAGGTCGACGATCTGGTGCGCAAGGCGCTCGCAATGACCGAATCGGGCCAGGCGAGACAGGCCTATGAGATGCTTGAGCCGTATGAGGTGAATCGTGCCGGCGACCCCGATTTCGACACTGTCTTGGGCATCGCTGCCAATATGAGCGGCGAACATGCGCGCGCCGTCATGGCGCTCGAGCGGGTCACCATCGTGCAGCCGACAAACACCCGCGCGCGCGCTGAGCTCGGCCGGGCGATGTTCGCTGTCGGGGACAGCAAGTCCGCCCGAACATTGCTGGAGCAGGCAAAGGCCCAGGGCGCGCCTGAAGCGGCCGCCATGACGATCGAACAGTTCCTGCGTGCCATCGATGTGGCTGAGGCCGATGCGCGGTCCTCGCTCAACGGATACGTGTCGGCTGGTATCGGTCACGACAGCAACGTCTCCAGCGGGACCAGTAATGCCAACGTGGCCGTCCCGAACATTGGTGGGGTGGTGCTAGCCCATCTTTGTCATCAGGCACTACAAATCCCAATGGAATCAACAGCGTAGGGGATATTTTTGGCGTGTATGGCACTACATTCGTGTAATGCCGCACGGGGTCTCAAAGCATCGCTGCTGCGT
>Ga0335398_10004296_pt1 | contig 19920 bp, 11 predicted proteins | sample BON03_FD_205742 | JGI IMG/M metagenome (GOLD analysis project Ga0335398, IMG submission 205742) | Freshwater microbial communities from Lake Bonney liftoff mats and glacier meltwater in Antarctica - BON-03 (spades assembly) (version 2) | ecosystem: Environmental > Aquatic > Freshwater > Ice >... | reverse complement strand
CCCTCCCCCCCCTCTCACCTGCACGTGCCCGTGCTGCCAAAGGGCCTGCGCGACACCGCGTTGCGCAGGACGATGCGGTCGAGCTCCCGCACGTAAAGCTGGTTGCCCTTGGCGCGCGAGGGGACGTCCAGGGAGAAGCCGTCGCCGCGGAGGACCGACTCGGACAGCCGGTACACGAGGGCCTCGATCTGTTGGTTTTGTTTGGTTGTTGTTTTGGTTTTGGTCTTGGTTTTTAGTTTTTTTTGGTGTGTTGCGTTTTCTTGGTTTTTCTGGGGCGCGCCGCCGCCGCCGTGTTTGTGAGCGGGGGGGCGGGGGGGGGGGCGGGCGTTTCTATTGTTCTAGGGGGGTGCAAGGCGGCGGCGGCGGACGCACCTCGTCGAGGACGTCGGAGGCGTCCTTGTCGACGACCTCGCGCACGTCGTGCGGGAGGTTGAGGGAGGCGAGGGTGCTGCGCCCGGTTGGTTGGTCGGTTGGTTGGTGTGTGTGTGTTGCGGGGGGGGGGGGGGAGGGAGAGACAAGGCGTTAAGGCGTTTCTACGCGTGAGAGCGGGAGGGCGCGCGGAAAGACAAAAAAGAGACGACCCGTCCGTCGTCGCCGCCCGCCGCGCGAAAAGGGAAGGGACTCACCGCTCGCGCTCGGGCTCGGCCTTGCACTGGTCGGCCAGACGGCGGACGTTGGCGAGCACGCCCTGTGGGTTGCGTGACACAGCCTCGTGTGGGTGCGCGCGCGCGAGGGAGAGAAAGCGACGGGCGGGTGAGTTTTTGCTTCCGAGTTTGCGCTGCAGAGGTCGCCTCATCCCGCCCGCTCCACGCACCTCGATGCCCTTGAGCCGCTTGGCCTGCCGCGTGATGTCCGCCTCGATCTCCTTGCGCGTCTGCTTGTTCGACATGGCGCCTGTTCCCAGCAAGACCAAAAAGCAACAGGAGCCTTGTTTTTCGAATTGTCGGGACGCGCGGTTGGTGGGTTTCGTGTATCGGGGGCCGAGACCTGATGGAGGCGGGCGTGATGATGGTGATGCCGAGGCTTTGGTTGTGTGAACGATGCAGGAGGTGGGGGATTGTGTTCCACGGGTTTTTACTCGCGGCCCGAGCGCCGACGCCGACGTTGACGCCCTTTCGACCTAGTCTAACTACTCAGGGTGTTCGCGCCTACCGCGGCCGCCCGATGACGGCCCTCGCGCTGTGCGTCTGTCTACCACGGCCTGCCCGAGACCATCCGCGCGCTGCTGCGCAAGGGGCACGACCCCGACCAGCCGCTGGCGTACAGTCCGTCCGGCCGCCTCGATGCTTCCGATCTAAAGTACCCCCTCGCGCAGCTGTGCGTCTGCCCGGATCGGATGTTCGCGCCCGACACGGTCGTCGCGCCGCGGCTCGCCTGCGCGAGGGCGCTCGTGCGCGAGGGCGGCATCAGCGTCGACGCGCGGGACCAACAAGGCGGGGACGCTTCTTCACTGGGCCGCGCATCGGGGAGGCGAGTGCGTCCCCATTGCCGACCTGCTGGTGCGCCTGGGCGCGGACGTCAACGCGCGAGACAAGCGCGGGAGGACGCCCATATTTGCGTGCGCGCTGCTGCGGCGGCTGCTCGCGCATGGCGCGTCGCCGGATGCGGTCGACGACGAGAGATACACGCCGTTGATGACGACCTGCGTTTTTTCCTACAGTCACGACGTCGCGCAAGAGCTGGCGCGTCGCTCGACTCGCGAAACCCGCCGCGCTGTCGTCGCCTGCCCCGGCCGATGGAACGATGGCTACAGCGCGGTCGACTTTATCGCCCGGACAAAACGCCGGGATCAGATGCCGAAGGAGCTGTTCGCCGAGCTGCTCGTCGCCGGCGCGTCAGTGCTGCCGGAGCACGCGGCCGTCGTGCTGCCCGTCGCGGTGTCGCACGGCCTGCCGCTGGCCGCGCAAAGGGAGGGCGAGCTGGCCGCGCTGCGCCCCGCTGAGCTCTGCTCCAGCTGGCGCGCCCACGAGGCTTTTGCCGGCCTGGCGCTGCAGGTGAAGGAGCTGCGGGCGGCCGAGAGCGAGGTGGAGGGGAAGCGGCGGCGCATGCTGGAGCTGGAAATTGATCTTTTGGCGTTGGGGCTTGGGGCGGGTAGCGGCAGCGGCAGCGACGAGGAGGACGAGAGCGGCGACGACGAGGGCGAGACCGAAAGCGAGAGCCAGAGCGGGAGCGAGGAGGAGGAGGCGACCGCCGCCCCGGCGGGCGGCAGCGGAGCGTGAGATCAGAACAAGCGGCAACGCTCGCAGCACAGCTCACCAACACCCTACGTTTGCAAAGCATGATTGAGTTGAGGCGCACGCACACACCGAGAGAAAAAGAAAGGGAGCGCGCGCTCACACACCAAGGCAAAATCAAACCCCCCTCCCGTCCCGATCGCTCACCCCTCGCTGTCGTCATCGTCGTCCTCGTCCTCGTCCTCGTCCCCCTGGTCCTCGCTCGCCTCCTCCCACCCGCTCCCGCTCCCCCCGCCCCCGAACGCCTCCTCCCCGGCCGTGTTGGCCCGCACCAACCGCCACCCGTCCAGCCGCCCGAGGTCCAACCGCCACAGGTCGTCCAGCGTCACCTCCCGGTCGCCGCCCGAGCCCACCTCCACGGTCCCGCCGAGCAGCCAAAGCGCCGCGGGCGCCACGAGCGCCGCCTGCGCGTTGATGCGCGCGCGCGGCCTGGGGCCCCGCGCCGACTTGAAGTCGAGGGTGAAGGCCGCGGGGGAGTAGAGAATTTCGCTGACGGCGCCGCCCAGGCGGTAGACGCGCAGGGCCTTGCGCACGGCGTGCCCGCGGTAGAGGGCCTGGATGCGGGCGGCGGCGCGGCACAGAGGGTGCGAGGGGTCGCGCGCGGCGGCGGCGAAGCGGGCGGCCGCCTCGGCGCTGACGCCCGGGGGCAGGGGCCTGGCGGCTTCTTCGGTGCGGGGGGCGTTTGGCGGGCTGACAGTCTCGAGGGCGCCGGCGCGCGCGCCCGCGCCCGCGTTTGTTGCTGCTGCTGCTGCGGCGGCGACTGCCGATGCCTCTGCCTCTGCGGCGGCCGCCGCCGCCGCCCGCGCCGCCGCCGCCTCCTCGGCCGCCACCACCGCGCCCGCCCGGTCGTCCGCCGGCGCGCCCTGCTTGGCCGCCACCTCGGCCACAAACCACCGCCGCCTGTCCACCAGGAAGCCGTACAGGTCGTTGAAGAACTCGCTCGACAGGTCCTCGCCGCCGCGCCGCTCGCGGTCGGCGACGCCGCCAAACAGAAATACGCGTCCTCGGACGGGGCCGGCCATCGCGAACGACGCGCGGGGGCCCGGCGCCATGCCCTGCCGGCGCACGCGCTCCCACAGCGGGGGGCGGCCCGGGGCCGACGACGACGCGGCCAGGGCCTGCGCTTGCCGCTGCTGCGGCTCTGCTGTCGGGGCGGCGGCGGCGGCGCCGCCCCTTTTGCCGCCCCCCTTTTTGCCGCCGCCGCTGCCGCTGCCGCTCGTTCCCGCCGCCGCCGTTGTCGCTGGCCCCGCCGCTGGCGCCGCCGCCGGCGCAGCAACCTCTGCGCCGGCCGCCGCCGCCGCCGCGCGCAGGTCCAGCACCCACGTGTCGTCGAGCGCGCACCCGTGCTCGAGCTCCCCGTCGTCGTCGTCGCGCGACTTTCGGTACCCGCCGTGCATCAGCGCCACGTCGCCGCACACCACCATCTGGCAGCCGCTCCGCGCGCCGGGCCAAGAAGAAGAAGAAGAAGAAGCCGCGGCAGACGCCCCGCCGCCCCCGCCGCCCCCGCCAAAGCCGCCGCCAAAGCCGCCGCCAAAGCCGCCGCCGCCGCCGAAGCCGCCGTGCGTGCTCGCGTCCCCCAGCGACACCCACGTCAGCGTCTCCAGGTCCAGGCGCCACAGGTCGCTGTGGTACCGCGCCGGCTCGTCGCCGCGGCCCGCGTCGAAGAACCCGCCGAACACATAGGCGGCGCCGCCGTGCGCGACCGCGCGGTGGCCCGAGCGCGGCGACGGCCCTCCGCCCTTTGTCGGCAGCTGGTCCCACCGCCACGCCGCCAGGTCGAGGCGCCACAGGTCGCGGTAGTGTCGGAAGCGCTCCTGGTTGGGCGAGCTGAACTCGCCGCCCCACACGTACAGGCACGAGCGGTGCAGCCACGAGGCGTGCGCGCAGCGCGGCGGCGGCGACGGCGCCGGGGGGGAGACCCGGTCCCACTTTTCCGACTGGGTGTGGAAAACGAAAACGTCCCCGCCGAACACGCGCACCTTTCCGGAGGCCGGCTCGACGCACTCGCCGCCGAAGAGCAAGATGTCCGGGCCGCGGGCGAGCCAGGTGGCGTGCACGCGCGCGGAGGGGGGGGCGCACCCGCGCTCGACCGAGGGCTCGAGCCGCCGCGCGTCGTCGAGCCTGGCGCGCGCGAGCAGCGCGTCGAGGTCGTCCTCGTCGCCGCCGCCGGCGCCGCCGGTCCGCCGGTCCTGCCGGCGCGACGCCTTGGACTGCGCGAGCTCGGCCTTGTGCGCGAGCTTGCGCTCGCCGCGGCCGTGCGCGACCTCGCCCTTCTTCTCCTTGGCCTTTTTCTTCTTGTCGCGGCCGGTGCCCATTGGGCTCGGAGTTGAGGGGGGGGGGTGCGTGCCGATGGTGCGATTCCTGTTTTTTTCGGCCGCCGCGCGCCTCTTGCGTCCGGTCGGGGGTGGGAGCGATGATGGCTGGACACTGATAGATACTGATCGATAGGACGTGGATTGGATTGGGGGCGGGGGGATGAGGGGCGGGGGCGCGCGCGATTGCTTTGTGCCGTCGCGGCGGCGATGGCGGCCCATCCCTCGCGCGCGACGGGGGGACGACCAAAAGAAAGTCGGCGATGGCAATGGCTTCTGAACAACGCGTCGAGCCCCCTTGTCTTCATCTCTTCCCTCCGCCCGCCCGACCGCAGGATTGTATCGTCGACAACAACACCTCGATCCCTGCCTAGTCCCCGCTCTCATCGTCGCTCTTCTCCTCATCCTTGCTCTCGCTCTTGTCGTCGCCGCTCTCGTCCTCCTCGTCGCTCTCGCTCTCCTCCTACTCCTCGTCGCTGCCGCTGCTGCTGTCCGTCCCAGCCCCCAGCGCCAACAGCTCCATCTCCAGGTCCAGCACGCGCCGCTTCTTGACTTCCACCTCGCTCACGGCCGCCCGCAGCTCCTTCACGTCCAGCGCCAGGCCGACAAAGGCCTCGTGCGCGCGCCAGTCGTGGGCCAGGGGGGGCAGCGCGGCGAGCTCGGCCTCCTTTTTAGCGGCGAGCGGCAGGCCATGCGACACCGCGACGGGGAGCACGTCGGCCGCGTGCCACGGCCGCACGGACGCGCCAGAGACGAGCAGCTCGGCGATCAGCTCCCGTCGCCCCCGGGTGACAAAGTCGATAGCGCTGAAGCCGTAGTGAAACTGGCCGCTGCCGGCGAGGACGACGCGGCGAGTCTCGGGCGACGAGCGGCGCGCCAGCTCCAGCTTGACGTCGTCGTCCCCGTGCGCGCTTTCAAAGATTTGCGTCCTCCCGCACTTGTCTCGCGCGTGGACGACCGCGCCCAGGCGCACCAGCAGGTCGACCGAGGCGATGGGGTCGCTCTCCGCATACGAGGCCCAGTGAAGAGGCGTCTTGCCGACATTGTCCCGCGCGTCGACGCCCAGGCCGCCCTCGCGCACGAGCACCTCAAGGCAGGCGAGCCGCGGCGGCATAGGAAAGCGACCAGGGTACGAAAGCCTCACGCACATGTGTGCGACGGTGCAAGCGCGGAATCAGAACTAAAAGGCCGCAGGCACTTAACGCCAGCGGTTGGTCGGGGTCGTGCCCCTTGCGCAGCTGCGCGCGCAGGGTTTCGGGCAGGTCGTGGCAGACGCACAGCGCGAGGGTCGTTGTACGGTGGCCGCAGATCTGGCTCACTTCGGCCCCCTCCTCGAGCAGCGGGCCGACCAGGTCCCCGCGGCGCAGACGGTGCGCGATCTGCAGCGGCGTCTGGTTGTTTTTGCCCCCCCTTTCGTTGACAGCCTCTGCGCGCCGCTGCTCGACGCCCGGCGGCGCGCACGCATCGATCGAGCGGCACACCTCCTTGGCGCTCTGCCCCGCGGCGACCGACGCGTACACGTGGCGGCCAAAGGAGAGAGTGGTCATGGCGTGTGGCTGAGACGCTGTTGAGAGGGTGATGCAGACAGGAGGGCAAGCCGGCGCGCCGAGGACGGGGCGGCGGATGCAAAAAAAGTCGCAGCGATGACGACAACGGAAACGGCAGCGCCTCTCTCTTTTCCTTGTTGCTGATTTGGGGAAAGGCGTCTTGGCTGTGCGTGCGCGGGACGAGTTCGTGTGTCGGGCTCGCGCGCTGAATGAATTTGGCGATCGTCGCTAAGGATGGGCGAGTATCGAGAAGAGACAAGCTCTTTTTGCGGCACTTTCCGCCGGCGAGGGATTCGCGCCCTCTTGCCGCCTCGCCGCTCGGTCCTTCTTTTCGCCTTTTCGAGCGAGGCAGAACGAGAAACGGCGAACCTTGCTCAGTCCGACCAGCCCTGAGATAAACGCATGTGCATGAAATAAGAGGTTGGACGTTCCTCGTCCCTCAATACGTTCCTCGTCCCTCAATAGGGGTGCTATAATGTTTGTGTGTGTGTTTGGGGGCAAGGGAGCAGGCAGGGCCGTCGCACCGCCGCGCGACACGCCCCCCCCGCCTCGAAGAAAGCATGAGGAAGAAAAATGCCGAGAGAAAAATCGATCTCTCGACGAGAGATGATCCGACCGGCCGGCTCAAGCGCCGATCGGGGCCGCCTTCCTGCCGGGCCCGCCGCCGCCCCCGCGGTCGCGCTTCTTCTTGGCGCCACCCCCGCCGCCGCCCGCGCCCGCGCCCGCCCCTCCTTTCTGGCCGCTGGCGCCGCCGCCGCCGCCGCCAGCGCCGCCGCCCGCGCCGCCGCCGCCGTCCCTGTCCTTTTTCGGCGAAGGGCGCCCGCCGGCGCCCGCCTGCGCCTTTTTGAGCGACGCCATGCCTTTCAGCCACTGGCGCCGCAGCTCGTCCGCCCCCCTCTCGTCGCCCGCCTTGCGCCGCGCCTCGACCGCCGCCGTGAACAGCGGCTCCATCATCGGGTGCACCTTCTGGCCCACGACCTGCTGCAGGGCCTCGAGGGCCTGCCCAGTCCACGAGGCCGCGCGGGGCCAGTCCGCCAGCTCCTCGTGCAGCTCCCCAAGCGTCCGCGCAAGCATCACGCCGCTCTGGTTGGCGCTCGAGCCGCCCGACTGGCGCGCGTTGATGCCGTGCAGGCGCTCGTACAGGGCGGCGGCCGGCGCGAGCTCGCCGGCCTGGCGCGCGCACGCGGCCTGCGCCGCCAGCACCGAGGCCGCCTCGGCAGACTCGGGGCCGAACTTGCCCTCGGCCAGCTCCAGGGCCTCTTGCAGGCCGGCCTGCGCGGCGGGAAAGTCCTTGGCGCGCATCTCGAGGCGCGCGGCGTCCAGGTAGCAGCGCACGGCGGCGGTGCGCGCGCGGCTGAGCAGGTCGGCGGGACCGGCGTCGTTGCCGACCGCGGGGGCCTCCTTGGTCGCGACGGGGACGCCGGCGGCGGCGCCGTTGCCGCTGCCGCCCTCGCCTTCCTCGCCCGCCGCCGCCGCCGTCGCTGCCGCCACCGCGCCGCCCGCGTCGCCGCCGGCCGCCTCGACCGCCCCGACCCGCTCCTCGATCACGGCCGCGATCGCTGCCTGCTGCTCGCGCAGCAGGGCGCGCGCCGCCTCCCCCTCGCCCAGCGCCTCGAGCGCGTCCACCAAGTTGCCGCGCGCCAAAGTGGCCGTCATGTGGTCCGCGCCGAAATTCGAGAGCGAGATCGCGAGCGCGCGCTCGTGCAGCTCCTTCGCCTCGCCGTGCCTCTGCAGCCTCTTCAAAACGGCGCCCATGTTGTTCGACAGCTTGACGTACAGCGGCCACTGGCCGCCCCGCTCGGCGGCCGCCAGGGCCGTGCCCACGGCCTCGCGCGCGTCGGCGAAGCGGTCCTGCGCGAACAGCATGTCGGCGAGCGTCGACGCCACCTCGGCGACGATCTCGGGCCGGACGGCCGCGCCCGGCGCGCAGACGGCCTCCAGCGCGCGGCGCTGGAACTTTTCGGCCATCGCGCGGTTCTGGTGCATGTTCCACGCGATGGCGGCCTGGCGCACGAGCTGCTCGGCCCCCTCCTCGTCCGGGGTGAGCACGAGGGCGGGCGGGGCGGCCTCGCCGCCGGGGCCGGCGAGCGCGCCGGCGCCGGGGCCAACGCCGCCCGCCTCGGCGCCCGCCTCGGCGCCGCCCTCCTCCTCCTCCTCGTACAAGACCACGTTGCCCTCCTGGTCGAGCCCGCCGATCTCGCGCCCCTGGTCGTCGCGCACGAGGCCGTCCGAGTGCAGCTGCCCGACCTCCTTGCCCTCCTCGTCGACCACGGGCACCGTCTCGCCCTCGGCGAGCTCGATCATCTCGTTGTCTCCGCCGCCGGCGGCCTCGGCCCCCTCGCCCTCGCCCGCGGCCGCCTCCCCCCTGCCCTCGGCGCGCGCCTCGGCGGCGGCGTCGGCGGCGTCGGCCTCGGCGGCGGCCTCGCCCTCGGCGGCGACCTCGGCGACCTCGGCAATCGAAGCGTCGATGGCGGCCTCGGCAGCGACCTCCTCCTTAGGGGCGGCGGCGGCCTCGACGGCGGCGCCGTTGGCGGGCTTGGCGGCGGCGGCCGGGGGGCCGGGCGCCGCGTTCTCGACGGCGCCCTCCTCGTCGTCGTCGGCAACGGCGGGGGCGGCGGCGGCGGCGGCGGGCGCGGGCGCGGCGGCGGCGGCGGGCGCGGCAGCGGGAGAGGCCTCGGGGACAGCAGCGCTGGCCACGGCGGCAGCAGCAGCGACGGCCGCACCGGCAGCAGCAGCGGCCGGAGCGGCAGCGGCAGCGGCGGCGACGGGGGCGGCGGCGGCGGGCGGGGCAGGAGCGTCGGCCTTGGGCGCGGCGGCAGCAGCAGCGGCCGGCGCGGCAGCGGCGGCGGCGGCGGGCGTGACAGGAGCGTCGGCCTCAAGGGCGGCGGCAGGGGCGTCGACCTTGGGCAGGGCGGCAGCGGCGTCAGCCTCCGGCGCGGCGGTGGTGGCGGCGTTGGCCACGGCGGCAGCAGCAGCAGCGGCGGCTGCGCCGGCAGGAGCAGCGGCCGGAGCGAGGGCGGCGGCGGCGGCGGCAGCAGGGGCGGCGGCGGGCGCGGCAGAGGCGTCGACCTCGAGGGTGGCGGCAGGGGCGGCGGCCTTGGGCTCGACGGCAGCAGCTGCAGCGACCGGCGCGGCAGCGGCCGAGCCCTCCTCCTTTGCCGGCGCGGCCGCCACCTGCTCGGCCGCGGCGGCGGCGGCAGCGGGAGCGGCAGCAGCGGCGGCCTCGGCCTCCTTCGCCGGCTCCGCCTCCGCCTCCGCCTTAATGACTGCGGCGGCCGGGCCGGCGGCGATCGCAGCCGCCGCGGGCAGGGGCGCCTCGTCCGCGGCGACGGCGACCGGGGTTGCGGCGGGCTCGTCGGCGGCGGGCGCGGCCGGCGCGGGCGCAGCAGCCGCGGGCGCCTTGGCCTCTGCGGCGGCCTCGGCGGCAGTAGCAGCAGGGGCGGTAGCGGGCGTCGTCGTGGCCTGCTCACGCGCGGCCTGCGGCGCGGGCGCGGCGGGCGTGGGCGGTGCGGCCGGGGGGGCGGCGGCGCTGGCAGGGGGCGCAACGGCAGCAGCGGGAGCAGCCGGCGCGGCCGCGGCAGCAGCAGCAGGGGCGGCCGGCGCTGCAGCGGCCGGAGCGGCCGCGGCCGCGGCAGCAGCAGGTGCGGCGGGCGCCGCGGCAGCCGTCGCGGCCGCGGCAGCAGCAGGGGCAGCAGCCGCGGCCGGAGCAGCAGCGGCGGCCGGGGCGGGGCGCGCCGGCAGCGTGGGCCCGGCGCGGCCGGCAGCGCGCGCGGGGAGCACGGGCGCAGCAGCGCCGGCGGCGCGCGCCGGCAGCACGGGCGCAGCAGCAGCACCAGCGGCGGGGGCGGCAGCGGCCGGGGCCGTCACCGGAGCCGCGGCGCGCGAGGGGGCCGCCGTCGCGAGGCCAGCAGCAATGCCGGCGGCGGCGGCGGCCGTGGCCGCGGCAGCGGCCGACGCCGGGCGGCGCGAGCGCGCGCCGGCGGCAGCGCCAGAGGCTGGGCGGCGGCCGCCGGCCGACGTCGACGCCGACGCCGCCGGCGCGGCGGCGGCGGCGCCGCCGCCCGTCGCCGCGGCCTTGCGGCCGGCGCTGCCGACGCCCTTGCGCGCGCCCGCCGCCGCCCCCGATGCCGCGGCGGGCGCCGCCGACGCTGGGCGCCGCGCCTTGGCGCCGCCGAGCTTCTCGCCCTTGGCCTTGCCGCCGCCGACGCGGCTGCCGCCACGACCGCGGCCGAGCGACAGCACCAGGCCGAAGCCCGCCAGCAGCAGCGCGGCTGCGGCGCCAGCGACGGCGGCGGCGACAGGGACGCCGCCCGCCTTGGCGCCGCCGCTCGCGCCCCTCTTGCCGCCGCCGGCGGCCACCGCGTCCGCCGCGCGGCGCGCGCTCTTCTTGATCTTGCGGGCGGCCGCGTGCGCGGCCTCGGCGGCGTCGTGCGCGGCCTCGGCCAGGCGCTCGCCGGCCTCGCCGACCGCCTCCTTCAAGTCGACGGCCTCGGGCTGGTCGGTAGGCGGGGCGGCGAGCGCGTCCGCGAGGAGGGCGTCCTGCGCGGCCTGGGCGGCGTCATTGCTCGCCATTGCTTGGTGTTGTCGGGTTCGGCTCGGCCAATGGGGGGGCGGATCGAGATTGAAGAGAAAGGAGGGGGAGGCGTCGATGGAAGCGCCGTCGACTGACGTGAGGGCGCGAGGACGGGCCGTTCAATGCCAGCGCTTTGTGCAGAGAGTGTAGTGTGTGGCGTGTGATTGGTGCAGGAAGAGCGGGGGGGGAGGACGGCAACATGTAGAGGCGATTGAGCGAATGACTTGTGCGGACCGCGGGCCGACGGGGCAGGTGCCAGGTTCGCCGACGGGGCCGCCCGCCCATGCGCCCCCGCTCTCCCTCGCTCACTCCTCCGTCTATACTCCTTACAATCCATCCACCCCACCTTGCTGTCGAAATCACGCGCGCCCGCCGGCCGAGGCAGCAGCGGCAAAATCGGCCACGAGCCGTCCAAACGCCTCGGTCCGAACCTTGCCCGCCGCCAGCCCCGCGGCCGACGCCGCCGTGCTGCCGCCGCTGCCGCCGCCCCCGCCGCCCTCGCCGCCGCCGCCGCCGCCGCCGCCCCCGTTCCCGGCGTCCAGCGCCGCGGCCCCGCCCAGCACCGCCCTCAGCGTGCGCTCGCCCGGGACCGTGCCCATGGCCAGGGCGCCCGCGAGCAGGCGCGGCAGCACGCGCGCGACGCGCGCGTCCTCGGCGTCGCGCGGCAGGCGCAGCGCCGCGCGGACGGCCGCCGCCAGCGCCCGGTCGTCGCGCACGAGGGCGCCCTGGCGCGCCACGCGGGCCATGGCCTCGCACGCGGCGTCGAGGGCGGCGGAGGCGGCGGCGTTGTCGCGCAGGGGGACGGGGGGCGGGGCGGAGGGGCGGAGGGGGGCGAGGGGGGACTCGGCGCCGCCGCCCGTTGCCGCCGCCGCCTCCGCCGCCTCCGCCGCGAGGGGCGAGGCGCCGGCCGCCGCCGCCAGAGAGGAAGCCGGCGGCGTCAGCGGCGGCGGCGGCGGCGGCGGCAGCGGCTGCGTCAGCACGGCCGACAGAAAGGCGCGCAGGATCTTGGCGCGCGCCGCGTCGGCGCCCCCGTCCGCCGCCCCCAAACCTCCGCCCCCGACCCCGCGCACCGCAGGGAAGGGCGACGGCTGCCGCACCGCCTGTGCCAGCAGCGGCCAGGCCAGCGCGCCGCGGTCGCCCGCCCGCCACAGCGCCGGCAGCAGGCCCGCCCACGCGGCCGTGCCGGGCGAGGCGCCCGCGGTCGCGCGCCAGAGGGCGTGCAGGGCCGCGGGGCTGGCGCCCGAGGCGGCCATGGCGCGCAGCGTGGCCGCGAGGGCGGCGGGCGAGGGGCTGCTGCCGTGCTGCCGCCGCAGCGAGAGCAGCGTGGCCGCCGCGCGAGAGGCGCCCTCTGCGCCGCCAATCCGGGCGCAGCCGGACGCGAGTGCCTGCAGCGGGAGGACGTCCGGGCTGGGGGAGCGGCGGCCGAGGCTGCGGTGGGCGGAGAACAGGCCCGGTACGTGCTGCTCGCCCTCGCCCGCGAAAGGAGGAGAGGCGGCGGCGTCGGCGCCGCCGTCCGCAGAAGAACGGGGCGCGGGCGCCTCGTGTTGCTGCAGCTGCCACTGCTGCTGCCGCTGCCACTGCTGCTGCTGCTGCCATTGCTGCTGCTGTTGCCGCTGCCAGCGGTGGTGCTGCGGGCGGGACGCGTCCGCGGCGACCGTCGAGGCGTGCGCGACGGCCGAGGCGCGCTCGAACGCGCCCAGGCGCAGGTAGGCCTTGACGGCGGCGGCGGCCAGCGGCGCCGGCAGCGCGGGCGGGAAACGTGCCGAGCGGTAGTCCCGCGCAAAGGAGGAGGCAACGGCGCCCGCCCCGCCCCGCGTCGGCAGCGCCGCCCCGTCCTCTCCGCCGCCGCCGCCCGCAAACCCCGGCGGCGCGGCCGGGGGCGCAAACGCGGCGCGGCCCGTGCGGCTGATGGCCGCGTACATCTGACCCAGCGTCGCCGGGGGCAGTCGGCCCATCGGCGGCGGCGGCGGCGGCGGCGGCCGGCGGCCCCAGCTAGCCTCGCCCTCTGCGCCGCCCGAGGCCGCCGCCCCGTCCTCCTGCTGTCCCTCAGAAACCGCCGCCGGCCACAAGACGCCCGCCATCGCCGTCACGGGCACGCCCCCGGGAGCAATCAGCTCGCTGCGCAGCAGGGCGTCCAGGTCGAGCACGCTGCCCGCGCGCGAGAGCAGGGCCGCGGCGCGGTCGCACGGAAGCAGAGGAGACGCGGCGAACGCCGCCGCCACCGCGGGCGCAGGGTGAGCGGGCGGCGCCAGAAAGGGCGCGGCCCCAGCAGCGGCCCCGCCAAACGCGGGGTGCTGCTGCTGCTGCTGCTGCTGCTGCGAGTAGGCGCGCGCGGCTTGGGCGGCCGGGGGCGCGGCGCCGCCCGAAGACGGAAACGCCGCGGCCCCGAGCGGCAGGGCGGCCCAGGCCGGCATCGTCTGCGCCGGCGGCGACGAGAAGGGGGCGCGCGCCGCCGCCGCCGCCGCCGCCGTCGCCGCCGCTGCCGCCGCCTCGTCGCCCCAGTCGTCGTACGGCGGCCACTCTTCCGCCCCGGACGCTGTCTCCACTGACGACGAGCTCGCGCCGCCCGCACGCCGCTGCAGCGCGCGCGCGGCGGCGACGAGGGCGCTGCCGTCCGAGAAGAGGGCCAGGGCCATCAGACTGGGCGGCGGCGGTCGGGCAGCGGCGGCGGCGGCGGGGAGCGCCGCCGCCGCGGCTGCCGCCGCCCCCGCCGACGCAGCCCCCCCCGCCGCCGCCGCCGCCAGGTCGCAGTCGACGCAGGCCCCGACGAGGGCGTGCAGAACCGAAGGAGCGTAGCCGAGAGGGCGGCGGGAGACGGCCGCGGCCGCTTGCTGGGTCCAAGGGGCCGCCGCCGCGGCCGCGGCCGCAGCCCCGGCCGTCGCCGCCCCGTCGCCCGCCGCCGCCGCGGCCTCGCCGCCGCCGCCCAGCACGCGCCACAGGCCCAGCGCGAGGTCGGCGTCGCGCACGGCCCCCGCGGCCTCGATCATGAGCGCGACCGCGGGAGCGTGCGCGGGCACGGCCGGGCGGCCGCTCGCGGAAGCCCCCGCCGCCGCCGCCGACCCCGCCGCCCCCCCCGGGCCCCCGCCTCCGCCCCCGCCGCCGCCGCCCCCCACGCCAAACAGCCGCGCGCCCACCGTCAGCAGGCCGCGCGGGTCGCCCGCGTCGCGGTAGGCGCGCAGCACGTACCACGCCGCCAGCCCCGCCTGCGCGGGCGCCAGGGCCCCGCGCTCGAGCGCGAGCTCGAGAAAGGCGGCGGCGTGCCGGCGCGAGCCGCCTGGCGCCGCCGCCATCTCTGCGGCGGCGCGCGCGGCGGCGGCCGCCACGAGGCCCCTGCCGGCGTGGCGGCGCCGGCGCTGGCGCTGGGCCCGAGGATCGTCGCCATGCCCGGCCCCGGCTTCGGGGGCGAGGGCGGGCGCGGGCGCGCGAGGAGGAGCAGAGCGGGGGCGGCCGGGCGGCGTCGGCGGCGGCGGCGGCGTTGGCGGCGGCGTTGGCGGCGGCGTCGGCGGCGGCGGCGGCGCGAGCGCCGAAGACGCGCCCGGCGGCGCGCGCAGCACCTCAAAGAGCGCGTCGACGTCCACTTCGCGCGCGGCGGCCGCGGCGCGGGCGACGTAGTCCTCGGCGGCGCCGCGGAGGGCGCGGCGGCGGGAGAGGCGGCCCGCGCTCTCGGCGGCGGCCTCGGCACGGCGGGCGTCGCCCGCGGTCGCGCCGAGAGGATGAGGAGGAGGAGCAGAGCGCGCGGCGGCGGCGGCGGCATCCGCGTCGGCGTCGGCGCCGGCGCCGCCCGGCCTGCGCGTCGCCTCCATCGCCTGCTGGAACGCGGCCAGCTTGCGCAGGAGGGTGCGGCGGGCCGGGAGGAGCCCCGCGCCGCCGCCGCTGGGATCGAAGGCGGCGGCGGCCCTCGGCCCGCGGGCCTGCTGCCGGTGCGGGTGCTGGCGGGGCGGGCTGCAGGTGCTCAAGTGATGATGCGCCATCGGCAGCGCCATGCGCGCGGCGAGGCAGCCATTGAGCAGCAGCGACTCGCCCGCGGATGGAGCCGCGCCGCCGCTGCCTTGGGAGCGCGCAGCCGCGACCAGCAGCGCGCGGATCATGCTCTTTTGGGCGGGGTGATCGCAGTGCGCTGCAAGTTGGGATAGGAGGCGCGCCGCGCCGATGGGAGGTCGATGGATAACGCGATGTAATGACAAGACCTATGAGACCCGGGGTAGAGCAATGCGTCGGCGCCGAACAGGGGGCCTCTGAAGTGTAAGCATCGCACCCACGGGCTTTTGTCGCGACAAGAGCGAGAGAGCGCGCGCGACGGCGGAGAGCGGCGACGACAAAGGAAAAAGCTCACACGCCAAAAAAAAATCGCAATCGAAAACTTCCTGCACTAGTTGCCCCGCACGTGCCCCTTGAAGTTCTTGGCGCTCTTGCGCCGCCGCCCCTCGTCCGCGCGGCGCCGCAGCTGCGCCGTGCGCGCCGCCGACGGCAGCGCCTTGTTCTTCTGCTTCTGCCGCTCCGACAATCCGCCCGTCTTGAGCTTCTTGAGCGAGGCGCGGCTGCCAAACTCGCGGCCCTCGCGCCCCGCGAGCACGCTCTCCAGGCGCTCGGCCTTGTCCTTGCGGCGCTTGACGCGCCCCTCGAGTGAGGCCGGGTCGACGCGGCGCTCGCCCGCGCGGCGGCGCGCCTCCTCCAGGGCCAGGGCCTCGTCCGCCTCGGCGTGCGCGGCCTCGAGCAGGCGGCGGCGCTTGGCGCGGGACGCCTGCAGCGGGCCGCCGCGCTTGCTGTTCTTGTCGCCGCCGGCCGCCTTGTCCTTGTCGGCGGGGGCCAGGCCGTGGCGCGCGAGGGCGCCCTCGACGAGCTGGCGCCTGCGGAGGGCGCGGATGCGCGCAAAGTCCTCGGCCGTCAAAATGCGGGTGGCCTCGAGCGGGAGGGCGGCGTCGGCGCCGGCGCCAGCATCGGCCGCGCCGGCGCCGTCGGCGCCGTCGGCGCCCGCCTCCTCTCGCTGCTGCTTCTTCGCGGCCTCGTCTTCCTCCTCCTTGCTCTTCTTCTTGGCGGCAGCCGCGGCCGCGAGCTGCCGGCGCAGGTCGGCCAGGCTGCCGGACTGAGGGGCGCGCGCGGCCGGGCGCGCGGCGGCGGCCTCGCCCTTGTTGCCCGTCGGCGCGTCGTCCTCGCCCTCCGCGTCCTCGTCCTCGTCCTCGTCCTCGTCGTCGTCCTCTTGCTCGCCGCTCTCCTCCAGGCTGCCGCTGCCGCTGCCCTCCTCCTCCTCCGACTCCCCCTCCTCCTCCTCCTCCCCGGACCCCTCCCCCGCCTTCCCGACGCCCAGCTGCGCGTCCTCCCGCGCCATCATCCCCTCGAGCAGCTCGTCGCTCTCGGTCGAGTCGAGGTCCAAGCCGTAGTCCTCGTCATCCTCCTCCTCGTCGAACCGATCCTCCCCGTCTCCGCTCCCACTCCCCCCGCCGCGCGCGCGCCGCTCGAGGTCCGCCTGCAGCAGGTCCGCCCCGGCCACGCGCGCGGCCACGGACGCGCTGCCGTAGGCGGCGGGGGCGCGGTAGGCGGGCGCGCCGCCGCCGCCGGCCGACGCGTTGGCGGCCGCCTCGAGCGCGGCCGCACGCCCGCGGTCCTTTTTCGCGAGCAGCCCCGGGTGCAGCTCGCGGAACAGCGCGACCAGGGCGCGCGCGGCCGTGCCCACCTCCCGGTCGCCCCGGTGGCGCCGGTACTCGGCCAGGTCGGCCAGCAGCGCGGCGTCCATGGCCAGCGGGCAGCGCAGCGAGACCTCGCGGACTGCCCGCAGGCCGGCGACCATGGCCTCTGGCCTGGAGCGGTCGGAAACAAAGTTGTCGGCCAGGCCGCGCAGGACGGGCCGCAGCGCCTCGGGCGGCACCAGGTCGTGGCACGCCTGCGCGAGGGCCGCCAGGACCTGGGCGCTGTCGCGCGCGTGCGGCTGGGCGTAGCGCATGAGCCACGGATACAGGTTGGGCAGCAAGAGGCGGTGGGCGCCGACGCACCGCGAGAGCACGGCGAGCGCGGCGAGGCGCGTCTCCCACCGCTCGCGGCACGCCTGCAGGCGCGCGAACAGGCGCTCGGCGAAGGCCTGGGGGTCGTGCAGCAGGTGCAGGGCGGCGAAGGCGCCGCCGCTGCCCTTGGCGGAGACGCCGCCGGCGCCGACGCCGGCGTAGGCGCCCGCGCCGCCGCCGCCGCCCGCGCCGCCGCCGCTTCCGCCGCCGCCGCCGCTGGCCGCCGCCTCCTCGCGGCGCGCCTGCTTGCGCAGCGACGTCATCACGCGCTTGAGCTTGGCCTGCTTTTTCTTCTTGGACGAGACCGTGCCCTTCTTCATGGCCTTGTAGACGTCCTCCTTGCTCGGCTGAACGGCCGCGGCGGCCGCCGACGCGCGGTCGCTTGCGCGGTTCTTGCGCTTCTCTTCGTCGCGCTCGTTCTCGTCGTCCTCGTCCTCGTCGTCGCGGTCGGCCTCGGCCGCGCGCTCGTCCTCGCCCAGGAAGAAGCGCAGGGCCCCGAGCATCACGCGCCCGCTCGGGTGGAACACGGCCGACGCGATCACGTTGACGCAGCGCGCGTCGCGCCACACGCCGCGGCGCCACAGCTCGGTCAGCACCGCAAGCGCTCGCTTGGCGGCTGCCTCGTCGGCCGCGCTGCTGCCGCCGCCGCCGCCGTTGTTGCCGCCGGCGCCGCCGTTGCTGTTGTTGCCGCCGCTGCCGCCGTCCCCCCCGCCCCCCCCGCCCCCTCCACCCCGCGGCTGCTGCTGCTGCTGCAGCACGCCGTACAGGTACGACTGCAGCTGCCGGTTGAGCCGCTCGTTGCGCGTCTTTGCGTTGCTCGCGCGGACGTCGGCGACAATGTGCCTGTGCAGCAGCTCGCGTAGCGCGCGGTCCTCGACGCGAAATAAGCGGAACAGCAAGGGCAGCAGGGCCGAGGGGCTGAGCTGCCCGCGGTTGCGCAGCAACACCAGCGCCTTGACCAGCGCGCGCCGCAGCGCCGGGTCGAGCGCCGCGTGCCGTGCCTCGAGCAGCGCGGCGACCTCGACGGCAAACCCTGCCGTCTCGGCCGGGAAGCAGCGGGACACGTGCGCGACAAAGGTGGCGAGCTCGGCGAGCTGGCGGCTGCCGCCGGCGTCGGCGGCGCTGCCTTGGGCGGAGGCAGAACCGCCGCCGCCGGCCTTAGCGTTGCCGCTGCCGTCGCCGTCGGCGCCGTTGCCGTCGGCGCCGCCGGCGGCGGCGGCGCCCGCGGCCGCAGGGCGCAGCATGAAGAGGTCGAGCGTGGCCCTGTAGTGGCGGTACTGCAGCAGGAACTCGTCGCGGTAGCCCTCCGGGTCGCGCTTGATGCTGGACTGCAGGGCGAGCAGGTCGGCCGTGCCGCCCGCGGCGGCGGCGGTGGCCGCCATTTGGTTGTTTTGCTTCTCTTTTTTGCGGGTCGAGTGTTTTGGGTGCGGGAGAGCGGCGGGAGAGCGGCGGCGGCGAGGCGGCGGCCGGAGGCGGCGGCGCCGGGGCGCGTCGATTCGCGTGCGCCTTCGCGGTTCGCGGCAGTGGTGGTGGTGTGGTCGAGCAAGCGTGAAGGAAACCGCTTGGCTGCTCGACGAAAGAGGACAGACAGTGAGCGAGCTGCGCGCCTCTCGCGATGAGAGAGAGAGCGAAAGCCGGCGCCTTTTTTGCGGGGGGATGCGCCGACTCGACGATGTCCGCCTGCGTGTCACGGTGCGCGCGCGGTGTGAATGTGCTAGCGATGTTGATCGTTGATAGCTTCTAGTAAGCCTGAGGGCTGTTGGCGTGGGAGGGGTGGTGCTATGTTTGAAGGATCGCCCGCCCGACTGCCGTGCCCCCTTGCTCGTTGCGTTGCGTTTCGCTCGCCGGCCCGCCGCCGTCGCCGCGGCGCGCGTTGGGCGCGTCGGCGTCGGCACGATTTCACTCCCCCCCCCGTCTCATCCGGGGAACTAGGACGCTTTCGCCCGCGATCTGTCCGTGTGTGCACCGGACGAGACTGCGCTGTTCAACGGCACGTACGCTGAGTCAGCGTCGCTGACGCGACGCCCCGGGAAAGGAGGAGGACCAAAGGCGGTAACCCCCGAAACTCTCACCCGAGACAAAGACGACGTCATCATGATCGCCCCTCTCTCTTCGCCGCTCCCCAACCATCACACAACCAACATACGCCGGCACGCATACACTCGCACGCGCGTGGAACCTCTCCTCGAATCGATCGAATCGCGCCTCTACGCGCCGCGTGATCACCCACCACCTCCTCTCGGACTTTGGCGTCCCATTAAAAAAAAAAGGCCTTAGTAGTACCCCCTTTCCTTCCACCCGCCCACCCGCTCCCTCTCCTCCCTCTCCAAGCCCCTCACTCAGCCAACATGCCCACCTACGCCGAGATCGACGCGCCGCCCGCCGCCCGCGGCGTGGGCCTCGGCCTGCGCCGCCGCGCGAGCAGCGACAGCGACGGCGTGCGCATCCCCGCGGCCGCCTCGGCCGCCTCGGCCGGCCACCGGCGCCTGCCGCAGCGCAAGCCGTCGAAGATTTCCGAGCACCCCTCGACGCCCACGCCCGCCGGCCAGGGGCGGGCGCTGCGCTCGGCCCCCGTCGAGTACGCCGCGGGCGCCGCCGCGGCGGTGGCTGACATGTCGGCGGCGGCGAAAGGCATGATCCGCCGCATCAGCAGCAGCGGCGGCCCCCCGCCCGTCCCGTCGCCGGCGCCGGCGCCGTCGTCGCCGCCGTGGCCGCCGGCGTCTGTGTCGGCCGTCTTGTCCGCGCCCGCGGGCCCCGCGCCCCAGCAGCTGCTGCCGCCGGCGTCGGTGTCGGCCGTCTCGTCCGCGCCCGCGGGCCCCGCGCCCCAGCAGCTGCTGCCGCCGGCGTCGGTGTCGGCCGTCTCGTCCGCGCCCGCGGGCCCCGCGCCCCAGCAGCTGCTGTCGCCGGCGTCGAGCGCGGGGTCGGACCGCGCGTCCGAGTTCTTCCTCAAGCTATGAGCCAGCGTCTGTTTCCCTCGTCCGATGATGACGAGGACGCGAAATGTGACCGACTCGCCGACGCCGCCCGCGTCAGCGCTCGCTCGCTGGTTCGCTGCGCGCCATTACGATTCTTTCTTTTTTTGTTCCAGCGCCCCTTGCTTTTTCCATTTGCGCCCCCCACCCCACCCCATGGCCTCTTGCCCCTCGCGTTGGCCGCCCTCGACGGAGCAGACGGAGAGGCGCGAGACGAGTCCCCTGCGTCATCGGATTCTTCCGGAAAAAAACGCTGCGCCCTCGGAGAGCCAAATGTTTGCGCCCC
>Ga0335398_10004289_pt1 | contig 19944 bp, 14 predicted proteins | sample BON03_FD_205742 | JGI IMG/M metagenome (GOLD analysis project Ga0335398, IMG submission 205742) | Freshwater microbial communities from Lake Bonney liftoff mats and glacier meltwater in Antarctica - BON-03 (spades assembly) (version 2) | ecosystem: Environmental > Aquatic > Freshwater > Ice >... | reverse complement strand
GCGGGGCAGACGACCAGGAAGGTGCGCATGCTCGCCTCCCAGGGCGCCGCGTTGGCCGCGTGCCCGTGCTCGCGCAGCGACACGCCGCAGCTGGCAGTCACCACGAGGAGCGTGCCGTCGCGCCGGGCGCAGTCGCGCAGCGCCTGCAGCAGCTGCGCCAGCAGCGCGTCGCAGGCGCGCAGCGAGCGCCACGCCGCCGAGTGTGCGCAGAGCGCCTCGTGCACCCGCGCGGCGCGCTCGACGGGCTTGTCGAGCCGGGCGGCGCGCGCGCCTAGCGCGCGCGCGCCGAGCAGCGCCATGGCGCGCGCCGCCGGCACGCCGGCCGCGTGGCCGCCGGCGGCGGCGTCGTCGCCGAGCGTGCTGGCCGAGAGGTAGCGGCCCATGTCGGGGTGCGCCGCGTAGCACATGTCGCGCTCGAGCACGCCGTGGTCGGCGCCCCAGGCGGCGGGCGCGGCCTCGGCCTCGGCCTCGGCCTCGGCCTTGGCCACGGCCGGCGTGCCGACGGGGATCGGCACCAGCGCCTCGCGGGTGCGGTCGGCGAACTGGCGGTGCTGGACGCGCAGCGCGTCGCGCCTGTTGTACACCTCCACGAGGAGCGCGGGTGGCGGGTCGCCCTCGCGCGGCGCGCCCCAGGCGCGGATCGCCGCCACGGCCTCGCCCGCCCCGCGCGCGAGGCTGGCGAGCGTGGCCAGGTCGTCGGGACCGGGCGCGGCGCCGGCCCCCGTCGCCTGCACTTCGACCGCGTAGCCCTGCGCGCGGAGCCCGGCCAGCAGCCGGCCTGGGCGGGCGCCGCGCCGGGCGCGGCGGCCGCCCAGGCGGCCTCTCCGCCGGGCCCACGGCCCGCTGGGGTCGCCCCCCAGGCCCCGGCGGAGGCGCGCGCCGGGTCGGGGTCCGTGGCATAGGCGTGGTCGTACAGCGTGCCGTGGTCGGCGAGCCCGCCGAAGGCGCCGAGCTGGCGGAAGGCGCGGTCGAGTAGGCACCCGGGCACGCCGTCCTTGAAGTTTACGACCAGAACGGCCTGCATCGCCCGGCGCGCACCGGCTCGCTCCTCCCGCGGGGCCGTCCGGGCGGCGGCCAAACTGAGCAGGCCGGGGGCGCAGCCCAAGGCGCGGGGTCGGGCCGCGCCTTTTTATCTCGGCCCTGTGCACGGACGCCCGAGCCCACCGACAATGCACACGGCGCGGTCGAGCCCGGGCGACGCGCCAGGCGCGGGTGGTCCAGGCGCAGCCCCGCCCGAGTTGGGCCCGGACTCGGAGATCGGGTTCGAGACGGGGTCCGAGACGGGGTCCGAGACCGGGTCCGAAACCGGGTCCGAGACCGGGTCCGAGACGGGGTCCGAGACCGGGTCCGAGACCGAGCCAGTGTCCGAGCTGGAGGGCGCGCGTGAGTCCGAGCCGAACGATGGGCCGGAGTCTGACTCGGAGGGGGCGGGCGGCTCCGAGGTGGGGTCTGGCTCGGACGGCGCGAGCGCGTACACGGGCGACGAGGCGGGCGAGGAGGACTCGGAGGACGAGTCGGCGCGCGCGGCCGAGGCGGCGCAGCTGGATTGGGCGCGCCGCGGCCCCCCCGCGACCAAGGCCCAGCTGCGCGCGGCCCACTTCGGCCCGCCGCCCGCGCCACCCGGCGCGGCGGCTGGCACGGAGGAGTTGGCGCTGCGCCGCGGCCACAGACGGGCCGGCGGGCTGGGCGCCGGTGGGGCCGGGTCCGGGGCCCGGGGGGTAACCCGAGGCGCGGCGATCCTGCCCATGGCCGCGGCCACGCGCGTCGAGGCGGCGGAGGTCGACTCGCTCGGCCTGCTGGTGGCGCCGGAGGAGCGGACCGAGCACGTCGGCTACCTGCGCGACCGGCACGGCGCGCCGGTGGCCGAGGTGTGGGAGGAGCGCCCCCCGCCGGCCGACGGCGACTACCGGCGCGGCCCGGCGACGTCCGACCGACAGATGGCGCGGCTGATGGGATACGACGCGCGCGCGGCGGCCGAGGCGCACAAGGCCGAGGTGCCGGGCATCACCAACCCGGGCGAGCCGCGGCTCGGCGCGGGCGCCGACGCGGCACTCGCCGCCGCACGGACCGAGCAGGCGGCGCAGCGGGTGGCGCGCGCGGTGCACTTCAACCAGCAGCACGCGCAGTCCTTCGCCGCGCGCGACGCGGGCCGCGACATGTACGACGGCTACAACGACAAGCGGCACGCGCATGAGCGCGTGCCTGGCGCCCGCCACGCTGCGTGAGCAGACGGCGCGCGAGCGCGCGGCGGCGAACGCGCACGGCGCCGACGGCGGCGTGGGCGCGCGCGTGGCGGCCGGGGCGCCGCGCGCGCAGCGGGCCGAGCCGACGGCGCCGTGGGCGCGGCCGGCAGCGGCCGTCGGGCCGGACCCCGGCGGTGCCGCCGCCAGCGGTGGCGGCGGCGGCGCGCGCATCCGCGTGCTGCCGCTGGTGCGGCCGATGGACGCGGCGGCGCGCGCGGCGGCGGCGGCGGCCGGGCGCGGCGCGGTAGCGCGCGGCGCCGGCGGCGCCGGCGGAGCCAGTGACGCCGGCGGCCGGGCGCGCCTCGGCGCGGCCAACCTGGGCCGCGCGGACCGCAACCTGGGCGCGGTGACGCTCGAGGCGTCGGCGGCCGGGCATGCCGTGTCGGGTGCGAGCGTCCGCGCGGGCGCCGCCGGCGCCGCGGCGCGGCGGGGTCGCGCCGGCGACGCGCCGGCCGAGCCAGCCGTGCGCGGCGTGGGCGCACCGCGGCCCGAGGCGAGCGCGCTGCCGCAGTGGTCCGACCAGCCGGCCGGCGCGCGGGCCGACCTGGGCGGCGTCGTGCGACCGGGGGTCGTGGACGCCGCGGCATGGGCGTCGCTGGTGCGCGCGCTGGACGCGGAGCGCGCGCCAGGCGAGCGCGAGGCCGACGCCGAGGTGGCGGCGCTGCTGGGGTTCGGCGCCGCCCAGCGCGCGCACGAGCAAGGGCCGGCGCCGCGCAGCGGGCCGGCCGAGCCGCCGCGTGCGGCCGACGCCTCGCGCGCCACTGGCGCGGCCGGTCCGGCCGCCCAGGGGCCCGAGGCGGCCGGGCTCGCGGGAGCCTGGGCGGCCGACGCCGCGCGGGCGCCGCCCGCCGGGCGCGTCGCGGCGACCGCGCCGGCCGCCGGCGCCGGCGCGCGGGCCGAGGCGGGCGCGGCCGAGGTGGGCGGCGAGGCGCGCGCGGCGCCCGCCGCGTGGCCGGCGGCGGTGGCGCCGGCCGCCGGCGCCGGCGCGCGGGCCGAGGCGGGCGCGGCCGAGGTGGGCGGCGCGGCGCGCGCGGCGCCCACCGCGCGGCCGGCGGCGGTGGCGCCGGCCGCCGGCGCCGGCGCGCGGGCCGAGGCGGGCGTGGCCGAGGTGGGCGGCGCGGCGCGCGCGGCGCCCGCCGCGCGGCCGGCGGCGGCGGCGCTAGCCGCCGGCGCCGGCACACGGGCCCCCCCCGGGTTAACCCGAAACCTAACCGCCGCGCGCCGGCGCCGGCGGCCGGGCCGAGGCGGCGCCGACCGCGCTGGGCGCCGCGGCGGCGCGCGCGGCGCCAGCGGCGCTGGCCGCGCCGGCCACGCCGCGCGCCGGCGCCGGCGGCCGGGCCGAGGCGGCGCCGGCCGCGCTGGGCGCCGAGGCGGCGCGCGCGGCGCTGGCTGCGCTGGCCGCGCCGGCCGCGCCCTGCGCCGGCGCCGGCGGCCGGGCCGAGGCGGCGCCGGCCGACCTGGCACAGCGGGCCGAGCGCGAGGCGGCCGATGTGGCGCCCGCGCCGTGGGGCACGGGCGGTGGCGCGGCCGGCGCGGCCGGAGCCGAGCGCCGCGCGCCGGCCGCGTGGGCGCCACTGGGCGCTGACCGCAGCGCGCGCGCCGCGGCGCGCGAGGCGGCCGTCGGCATGGCGCGGCCGCCCTTCGCGGGCGCCGCGCGAGCCGCCGCGCGGGCCGACGCGGCGGAGGTGGACCACGCGCGGCCCCCGGTCGGCAGCCTGCCCCTCGCCGGCCCCGTCGGCCCCGACCGCGCCGCGGCGCGCCGGGCGCTACCGGCCGAACGGCGCGCCGCGCCGCGCGCCGCGCCGGACGCCCCGGCCGCGGACGGGGCGGCCCGCCTGGCGCTGCCGCGCGCGCCGCGCCGCGCCGACGCCGCGCCCGCTGCAGACGGCGGCGAACCGCGCGGCGCCGCGCTGGCCGTGGCCGGTGCGCGCGCCCCGGCGGCCGCCGAGGCGGCCCTGCGCGGCGACGCGGCGCCGCTGGGCGCGCCGCGCGCTGCGGCGGGCGGCCCGGCGGGCATCGTGCGGCTCGCGGCCGCCGAGCGGCTGCCGATGGCGCGGGGCGGCGCCTACGCGGGCGGCGCCGCGCACGCGTCCGCGCCGCCGGCCGCCGCGCCCCGGCCGGCCGCGCTGGCGCGCGCCGCCCCGTGGCGCGCCCAGCCGCCGCGCGCCGTGCCTGGGCGCGCCTCGGCACCAGCTGACACGACCGGGGCTGTCCACTGCGCGGCGCCGCCCGCCTCGGCCGCGCGCGCGGGCAGCGTGCTCGGGCCCGACCGGATGCCCACGTCGCGCCCGGCCACGCCGATCGCGCACCCGGACGGCGCGCGGCCGGCGCCCTACTCGCGCGCGCCGTCGCGCGGGGCGGCGCTCCCGGGCGGGCCGGCGCGCTGGGAGGCGGCCGGGCCCACCGGCGGGCCGCGGCGCGCCGCGCCCGCCGCCTCCTCGCGAGGCGACTCGGGCCGCGGCGGCGCCGAGCGGCCCGGCACGCCCTCGCTCCAGCGCGACCTGGACGGCGCCCGCGCGCACCCGCGCCTCGCGGCCGGCGTCTGAGGCGGTGGCGCGGCGAGGGCGGAGACAGCGGGTGGCGGCAGCGGGGGCAGTCGCCGGTGTCGCACTCTCGCAGTCTCACCCCAGCGCGTGCGCGACAGGCGCGACGCCGGCTCGGGGGTGCCTGTGGGACCAGTCCTGCACAGTGCGACCCCACTTCCCCGGCGAGCGCCTCCAAGGTGGACTCGTTGTGCACAGGCGCTGGCAAAGTCGATCAATTCTCCGTAGTAGGCGTCGTCTTGCGGGTGGGGGGGTCGGGGGTGCCAACCCCGCGGCCACCACACAGGCGCAACGGTCGCTCGTTGATGGTCTTCTCCAACTGTGCCGCGTCCTCCTCGGCCAGGGCGGTGTAGATGGGTTGGCCCCCCTTTGAATTGTCGTACAGCCAAGGTGCACGTTCAACTCCAGGTTGTCCCAAATCACAGGTTGTCCCAAATCACGCCGAGCACCTCGGGTCCATTGGGCCATGTCTGCGTTTCTGTTTGAGGTACATTGGGTTGCACAACTGGCGAGGGTCCCGCGCGTGCGCATAGGGGAGCTGGGCCAGCAACTGCGCGGCTGACTTGTGCACAGCGTGGCGTCGCACGTCGTTGACGCTGTGCCCAATATGTTGGTCTTCTCTGTCAAGACCCTGCATGTCGAACGACCGCGCGCCGCCCCAGCACGCTGGTGCCACCGGTGCGGCGACCGGGACGGCGACCGGGGCGGCGACCGGGGCGGCGACCGAGGTGGCGACCGGGGCGCTCCCGTTGGCCCTGGTGGCCGCGTGCCCCGCCGCGGCCAAGCGGCGCGTGGCAAGTATCCCGTCGCCATACCGCGCCCCCGACAGGGTGGCGGACTTGAAGGAGCCGGGGCGCTGGAGGAGAACCACAGACGACCGAGTTGAGTTTCGCAACTCGAGCGAGCGATGGGAGAGTCGGTTCCACGTCGCACCGAGTCGCATTGGCGCCAGCGCCGGCCTCGGGTTGTTTGCCGCGCGCTCGTTCAAAGCGGGTGAGAACGTCTCGAGGTACATGGGCCACACCGTGGGCCCCGTTGCGGACGAACAGAGCCTGATGCGCGTCGATTCAGTATGTGGGCAGGGTGAGCACACGCTCCAGATGGGCGGTCTTCTGGTGGACGGACTGCACGGGCGCAGTGGCGCCCAGTACATGAACTCAGCGTACGGCCCTGCAACGGGCGCAAACAACGTGGCGTTCAATGCAAATGGGACGGTTGTCGCGACAAGGACCATCGCGGTGGGCGATGAGTTGTTGGTGGCATATGGAGCGCGTTTCTGGAGGGGGGTCCAGGCGGCGCGGGCCTGGGCCGAGGCCAACCCCGTCGCGGCCGACGCGCTGCGCGATTGTGCCCTCTCGTTGGATTTTCTACGAGTGCCCGAGCGCGTCAGGGTGGCGAGTGCCACCTCGAGGTAACCCACCTCGAACATGACACGCCTAGGACATCTCGAATACGACAATCTGCGGAGTCGCATCATCCGGTCGCACCGGGGGAGTTGGGCGTGACAGGGGCGGTGGGATTTCCGGTGGAGTTTGCACCGCACGTCGTCACCACACTCCCAGTCGCATGCGGTGGCGGCGGGGGCGCAAAGCCGGACTCTGTATGCGCGCCATGCACCCTGCAAATGCGCGCTCGTCGATGTTGGTGAGCGAGGTTGGCAACTCAACCGACACGAGCGACGCGCAACCCTGGATGACAAGGCGGCCAATGCCGATGAGTGCGGTGCACCCCGATAGGTCGACTCGTTCGACCCCTGGCCTCTTCCTGCGCGTGGACGGCAGGGCGAGCAAGGACGAGCTGAAAATGCTCTCGACAATCGTGGGCCATTCTGGCAATATCGCGTCCGCGGGGCTGATTGGGAGGGCCGATATGCTCGAGTTCCACCAAGCGGGGCTCCAACTCAGGGTGGGGAAGCTCGAAGAGAAGCTCGATATGAGATACCCATGACTACTAACATACAATTGATGGGAATTTCCCTGATTTGCTGCGAGGGCCCGAGCGCGTCCCTTTCTGGTGAAGACGCACGCCACCTTGCAGGTTGGCTCCTCCCTCAACGGCCGCGTCTTCACCCAGACGGCCGTCACCCTCCGAGTGGTAAGCGTCACCGCCCCACCGCCACCCTCGCCGCCGCGGGGGCCCCTCGCCGCCGCATGGGCCGCCGCCACCCGCGACGCCATAAAAATAAAGGGGCGGGCAGATGGACACCAAGCCGGGCGCACGGGCCCCAGCTGGCGCGCACTGGTTGGGCGCATGCGATTGGGCGCACGCCACGGGCCGCAGCGGGCGTACACCACTGGCCGCAGCGCCACGGCCATCGGCCAATGAGTCAGTTTGCAAACACGACCTCCCACCCCCAGCGATGACCGACGCGTTGGAGGGCAGCGCCGACCCGAGCTCCGGCCAAGGCGACCCGCGACCGGCGCATGCGGGGGCGAGATGCACGCTTCGGGCAAGTACACTGCGCGCGACGCCGCGGCAGCTCAGCGCCGCCACCTTCGGGGCGGTGGCCTCTGTGTGCGTTGCGGCTGGGCACCCCGGGCTTGGCGCGGTGGTCGCACTCACAATGGCCACGTCGCTCATGGTCCACCGGCCACGATGTGGATACGCCAGACAAGACCGGTCCCTGTGCGATGCGCTCGACCCAATCTTGTGCCAACTCTGGACGGCGCTTGTCGCGCTGCAACTCGGTCGGCACTGGGTGGCCGAGACCGCCGCGTGCCTCGTCACTGTGGCCATCCTCTTCGGTGCAACCAGGCGGTTGCCGTACCGCAGCGGCTGGCGCGACGCGGCGCACGTTGGCATGCACCTGGTAGCGGGCGCCGGTACCGTGGCCCTGGTCGCCCCTGCGTCCTGACGCCCCCGCGGCGCACCGGTGGACGGTGCGAGGGGGGCGAGTGGCGCCACACCGTGCACGCGCGCCAACTCCTCGCGTGACCACCATGGACACGGCGCGCCCCCCCCCCGAATCGGACGCGGCACGCCCATGGAAGCGGACACGGCGGACCCACCGGACCACGAGTGGATCCAGGGCCGATAGTACCGGTGGCCTTCCACAGTGACCCCTCGGGTTAAAAATACAGTTGATGGGCAGTCCCCCGAGTTGCCGCGAGTGCCCGCGCGCGTCAGGGTGGCGCGTGACACCCACGCGGCGAGTCGACGGCGGCCCCTGCCCGGCGTGCCCCGTCTGCCGCCCTTGCAGCCCGCGTCAGATTCGCCGCGCCGGGGCGGCGGGGGCGCGCCGTCGCGCCGTGCACGGGGGCAATGCTGCGCTACGTGCAGAAGCGGGAGCGGGGCACGCGCGTGGGCCGCGTCGACTTTGGCCTGCTCAACGCAGACGAGGTGCGGCGCATGGCGGTGGCCGAGGTGTGCGACCTCAACATCTACCAGCGGGGCATGCCGCAGGTGAGCGGCATAAACAACCACCGGATGGGCACGGTCGACCGGCGGCTGATGTGCGGCACGTGCGGCCACGACGTGCGCAGCTGCCCGGGCCACACCGGCTACATCGCGCTGCCGCTGCCGTGCTACCACACGGGCTACCTGGACCAGCTGCTCAAGGTGCTGCGCAGCGTCTGCTTCTTTTGCTCGCGGCTGACACTGGCCGACGACGAGGGGCCGCCGCGCGGCGCGGCCGACGCCAAGGCGCACTTCGCCGCCGTCTACGCCGCCGCGTGGCTCAAGCGGCGCTGCGCGCACTGCCAGGCGCCGCGGCCCGCACTGGCGCGCACCGTCACCGGGCTGCACGTAGACTGGTCGCGGGTCGACCCGGCCGACTGGGCCTCGCCCGAGGAGCGCGCGGCCGTCGAGGCGGCGCCGTTCACGCCGGCCAGCGCGCTGAGCGTGCTCACCGACGTGAGCGACGCCGACGCGGCGCGCCTCGGCTTCACGCCGTGCGCGGCGCACCCGCGCGACCTGGTGCTGTGCAGCGTGCTGGTGCCGCCGCCCATCTCGCGGCCGGCCATCATGGCCTCGGAGGGCAGCCGCTCGCGCGGCCAGGACGACCTCACGCACCGGCTGCAGGACATCAACAAGCGCTGCATCGAGCTGCGCGCCTGGCTCGCCGGCCGCGTCGACCCGATGCACGGCGGCGGCGAGTGGCGCGACGGCGCCCGCTGGCACGGCGGCCCGGCGGCGCAGCTGGCCAGCGCGCTGCAGCTGGCGCAGGCGGGCGGCGCGCCGGCGGCCGACCTGCTCGAGCGGTGGCAGCGGCTGCAGGCGGACGTGGGCGCGCTGCTGAGCGGCAGCGCCGCGCGCCCGGCGCGCGGCGGCGGCGGCGGGATGCGCTCCGTCGCGCTCAAGTCGGTGGCCGACCGGCTCAAGGGCAAGGACGGCCGCGTGCGGGGCAACCTGATGGGCAAGCGGGTCAACTTCTCGGCGCGCTCCGTCATCACGCCCGACCCCATCATGGACGTGCACGAGGTCGGCGTGCCGTACGGCATCGCCACGACGCTCACCGTGCCCGAGCGCGTGACGCCGGCCAACATCAACGACCTGCACCAGCGGGTGCTGCGCGGCGCCGGCCAGCTCGACGGCGCCGAGTGCATCATCACCGGCGACAACGGCATCATCCAGCTCGAGGCCTGCCGCGAGCGCGACAAGATCCGGCTCTAGTACGACTGGGTCGTCGAGCGCTACATGCGCGAGGGCGACGTCGTCATCTTCAACTGGCAGCCGTCGCTCCACCGCATGGGCATGATGGGCCACCGCGTCGTGCTCGTTCCGGGGCACACCTTCCGGCTCAACCTCTCGTGCGCCAACCCGTACAACGCCGACTTTGACGGCGACGAGATGAACATGCACCTGATGCAGTCGCCCTGCGCCACGGCCGAGGTGGCCGAGCTGATGGCCGTGCTGCACCAGATCATCGCGCCGCAGGCCAACAAGCCGTGCATGGGGCTGGTGCAGGACGCGCTGCTCGGCGCGCACCTGCTCACCTCGACCGGCGTCTTCCTCGACCGCGTGCACATGCTGCGCTTCGCCGCGTGGGTGCGCTACCCGCTCTGGCCCGCCGGCGCCCCCCCGGCGCTGCCGCCGCCCGCCATTGCGGCGCCGCGCGAGCTCTGGACCGGCGCGCAGCTCTTCTCGCTGCTGCTGCCGCCGCGCCTCACGCTGGCGCGCTGCCGCGGCGACGGCGCCGCGGCGGGGCTGCCGGCCGCGGACGACCTGCTGATCCGCGGCGGCCAGCTGCTCTTGGGCGAGCTCAACAAGGCGACGCTCGGCTCGTCGGCCAAAGGCATCGTCGACGTCATGTACCGCGACCACGGGCCGCACGCGACGGTGCGCTTCATGTCGGACGCGCAGCGCGTGGTGAACCAGTGGCTGATGCAGCGCGGCTTCTCGGTGGGCATCGCCGACTGCGTGCTCGGCCCGGCCGGGCACGCCGAGATCGACGAGCGGCTGCAGAACGGCTTCTCCAACAAGGCCGCCATCCTGCGCGAGAGCGTGCCAGAGTCCATGGCGGGCGAGGCGGAGTCGACGGTGCAGCGCATCCTCTCGCGGCTGCTCGTGCTGACCGGCGACTCCGTCCAGACGCACCTCGGCCAGTGCGACAACGCGGTGGCGCACATGGTGCGCGCCGGCTCCAAGGGCAACCCGATCAACCTCTCGCAGATCTGCGGCTGCGTCGGCCAGCAGTCGGTTGAGGGCCGCCGCATCCAGAGCGAGCACTCGACGCGCACGCTGCCCTGCTTCCGCGCCACCGACGTGTCGCCCGACGCCAACGGCTTTGTCAAGAACTCGTACGCGCTTGGGCTCCAGCCGCACGAGTACTTTTTCCACGCCATGGGCGGGCGCGAGGGGCTGGTCGACACGGCCGTCAAGACGGCCACCACGGGCTACATCCAGCGCCGCCAGATCAAGGCGATGGAGGACATGCGCGTCGCCTACGACGGCACGGTGCGCAGCGCGCACAACGAGGTGGTGCAGTTCGTCTACGGCTGCAACGGCGACGACCCCTGCGGGCTCGAGAAGCAGACGCTGGCCGCCCTCGCGCAGGGCGAGGTGGCGCACCGCGCGGCGCTGTGCGACGCGCCGCCGACGGCCCTGCAGCGCGCCGAGCTCGCGCCCTTCCGGCGGCTGCTCGCCGAGCTGCGCGCGAGCGCCACCTCGCCGCTGCGGCCGGCGCTCGATGCGACGCTGCTGCTGCCGGTCAACGTCTCGCGGCTCATCCGCAACTGGGACCACGGCGCCGGCGGCGGCGCCGTGTGCAGCGCGGCGCGCGCCTTTGGCCTCGTCGACGCCCTGCTCGGCGCGGTGCGCCTGGGCCGCCTCGGCGCCTCGGAGGGGCTCTGCGCCGCGCTCGCCTTCCACCTGTGCAGCCGGCGGCTGCGGGCGCGCGGCTTCACCGAGGCGTCGCTCAACCGGCTCTGCGCGCACGTGCTCACGCGCGCGGCCAGCGCCGCGGCGTCGCCGGGCGAGATGGTCGGCGCGATCGCCGCGCAGTCGCTCGGCGAGCCGGCCACGCAGATGACGCTCAACACCTTCCACCTGAGCGGCGTGGCCAACGTGGGCATGACGATGGGCGTGCCGCGGCTGCGCGAGATGCTCGACTTTAGCAAGAAGATCCGCACGCCCATTGCGACGCTGCGGCTGCGGACGCCCTACCGCGACAACGCCGAGGTGGCGCGCCGCCTCGCGCGGAGCCTGCCGGCGGTCGGCCTCGCGTCGGCGGTCACATCGCTGCGGGTGCTGCGCGAGCCCAACCCGGCGGCGACCGGCGTCGAGACCGACCAGCTGGCGCTTCAGCTCGACGGCTACTTTAGCCGGATCCCGGCGGGCGCCAGCGAGTGGGTGGCCCGGCTCTCGCTCGACAAAGCGTGCCTGCGCACCTGCGGTGTCGACCCGCCCCGGCTGGCCGCCATCGTGCGTGCGCGCCTCGCCGGCGCCGTGCACGTGGTGTCGTCGCAGGTGAACGACGTCGAGTGGTGGCTGCGCTGCCGCTTCCTCGGCGTCCGCGACATGGTGCAGCACGGCTTTGGCGCCGACGGCGCCGACGGCGCCGGGGTGGTGGAGCAGTCGCTGGTGCACCGCATCATGCTCATGGTGATGGACCAGCTGCACATCTCGGGCCACCCCGGGCTGACGTCCGCCTCTGCCAGCGAGCTCGAGGTCTGGGACGCGGGGGCCGAGTGCCACCGCAAGGAGTGGGTCGTGAGCGCACGCGGCTGCGCGCTCGACTCGTTGCTCTTCCTACCGGCGGTCGACTGGGCGCAGAGCACGACCAACGACGTGGCCGAGGTGCTCACCCTCTTTGGCATCGAGGCGGCGGCCGCGCTCATCTTCCACGAGCTGCGCAACACCATCTCGTTCGACGGCACCTACGTCGACCCACGCCACCTGCTGATGGTGGCCGACACGATGACCTTCCGCGGCTTTGTCATGTCCATCAGCCGCCACGGGATGAACCGGACCAACACCGACCCGCTGGCGCGCTGCTCGTTTGAGGAGACGGCCGATGTGCTCTACGACACGGCGCTCTTTGGCGAGCGCGACGACGCGCGGGGCGTCAGCCAAAACATCATGACGGGCCAGATGTGCTGCGTGGGCGCGGGCAGCTTCGACATCCTCGTGCCCGAGTGGAGCCTCCCGTCGGTCGGCGCGGTGGGCGAGCGCAACGCCATGCTGGTCAAGACGACGATGCGCCGCTGCGCGCCCGAGCTGAGCGCCCAGGCGCCCGGCCACACGTTCGGCTACCTTGACCTGGCGGCGTGGCCGCGCAACGCGCGGCCCGACGCCGACAGCGAGATGCCCTACCACACCGAGGCGCCGCTGCCGCCCATCCCGGCCCCGCCGGGCAGCGCGGGCATCTGGTACGACGCCGCGAGCGAGGCGCACCCGCACTGGCGGCGCCGGCCCATCAAGTGCCCGCCCTCGCCCGACGGCCGGCCCGAGGCCGTCCAGCCGCGCTGCAGCTAGCCGCACTGGGGCCGGTTGCGCGCCTCGATGTAGCGCTGCACCTCGTCCTCGGTGACCTTGCCGTCGCGCGAGGGCTCGTTCGGCGTCGGGGGCGGCGGGCCCTGGCCGGGGCGCGAGCCAAGCCCGGCCCCGGCCCCGGTCGACAGCGTGCGCCCCCACGCGTCGGCCTTGTCGCCCTCGTCGCTCTCGTCGCTCTCGCCGCCCTCGCCCAGCGCAGCGGGCGGCGCGGCGGCGCGCGGCGCGGCGGCGCGCGGCGCCGGCGCCGCCGCCGCCGCGCCGGCGGCGCGGGCGGCGCGGGCCGCGCGGCCCGCGGTCGCTACGGCGGCGCGCGCCGCCTCGGCCTCGGCCTCGGCCTCGGCCGCGGCCGCGGCCTCCGCCTCGGCCGAAGCCCGTGCCGCCCCCTCAAGGAATGCGACCGCCTTGCTGCCCTTGAAGGCCTGGCGCGTGGCGGCGTCCACCAGGACCGGTGTGCCGTCGAGCCAGTCCGGGATCTCGACCCCCGCCTCGTAGAGGTTCTCGACGTGCTGCACCGTGCAGGGGATGCACTGCGCGTCCACCAGCGCCAGGCAGCGCCGCGAGCCGGGGCAGGCCTCTCCGCCGGAGGCGTCGCGGCCCACGTAGAGCACGAGCCCCGCCGAGTCGTTGCCCATGGCGCCGCCGGTGGTCCTGCCCCCCCTGGGGGAAAGAAGTGGCGGCCAGCAGGCCGCAACGCCCGGGCGGCGCCCGGCGGCCGTGGCCCTGGCGAATAATTTGCCGGCCCACTGCAGAGTGCAATGCGCTGGCTCGCCCCTGACCATCCGATGAACGTTACCAACACCTCTGGCGTGACGTTTCTTCAACCCGAGGTGGCCCCACAGGGCGCCAGCGTCGTTCCGGGCTCCTTGGCGCCCTCGCGCCAGGCTTCCAGCAAACGCCCTGGGGCTTCCAGCGCACCCAGCCGGGCGAACACCCCAGTCGCCCGGGTCACCACACCCGCCTGGCCTGCCAACGCCCCCCCGTCCGGCGCAGCGGCGCCCGTGTACGGGACGCCGATAGACGACGACAGGGACATGAAGCAGCCCGGCATGACCGATGTACCCGTCAACCAGCAGTCCGGCGAGGCCAAGGTACCCGTCTACAAGCACACCACCCCGTCGTACGGGCAAGGGGTTTTCACGGAACAGCAGGTCAGGCGCAAGCAGCGCAAGATTGATAAGGCGGCGACTAAGAAGGCGGACAGGCTGGTGAACAAGGTGCAGATGGGCCCTCTGTGGAGCGGCCTGACAGTCATGGCGGTGCTAGCGTCCATACTGGGGCTGTTTGTGTACCATGTGGTGTTTGCGGGGGCGGACAAGCGCGGCTTCTGGATCGGTCTGTCTGTGACCGCAGTGGTCGCCCTTTGGGGCGGGTACAAAATGCTCGCAAGCGAGGGCGGCGGCGCGCAGCTCGTGGGGCGTTTGACTGGCAAGTGAGAGCGCGGCGGCTCGACCTACTGGCGCAGGGCCCGCGGGGAACGCCGGCCGGCGCGCCGGCGCGCGTCCGCGGCGCGCGAGGGGTGGCCGGGGGGGTGGGCGCGCAGTGGCCGGTGTGCGGCAGGTGCCCCCGCGGGCGATCCCGCCGTGCGCGCCGCGTGCGGCTCCTCCGGTGGGAGGTCGCCGCGGGCTCCGCGCCGCCGCGCCCGGGCACCTTGAGCCGCCACAGGCCGCCGCGCTACGCGCGCGGGGCGGGCCATAGCTCAAAGCAGTGCGGCGTGCGCAGCGAGGCGGAGCAGGCGTTGGTGAGCTCGTTGCCGGCGAGCAGGACGCGTACCCGGCGGCCGGCGGGCAGGGCGGCCTGCAGCGCCAGCACCGCGGCGTCGTCGAGCTCGTTGCACTCGAGGTCGAGCAGCACGAGCCCAGGGCACCCGCGCGCCACCCGCGGCAGCCCGGTCGGCGCGGCGCCGAGCCCGTTCATGCCGAGGCGCAGCACGCGCAGCGACCCGGCCAACGCAGGCAGGTGCAGCGCGCCCAGCGCGGCCTCGCCGATGCCGTTGCCGGTCAGGTCGAGCTCGGTCAGCGCGGGCGCCGGCGCCATGGACGGCGGGTCGGAGATTGCGTTGTGGGCCACGCGCAAAGCGCGCAGCGACGGCGGCGCCACGCGCAACAGCGCGCCGAACATGGCCGACGAGAGCCCGGTCGCGCCGAGCGCGAGCTCGCGCAGCCGGCCCAGGCCGCCGGCGCCCGCGGCGGCGACGCCGCGCGCCCACGGGTCCCCGGCGATGCTGCCGGAGAGGTCGGGGTGGGCCAGGCCGGGGTTGGCGGCCAGCAGTCGGAGCGCCGCCTCCGCCGCGTCGTCGTCCGCGGCGTCGTCACCGTCGTCGGCGCAGTGGGTGACGCGCACGTCGCACAGCGCGCCCAACGGGGCAACGAGCCGAAGGAGCTCGGAGCAGCCGCGGTGGCCGAGCGGGCAGCTGTGCACCTCGAGGCCCTCCAGCCAGCCGAGCGCCCAGAGGGGCCGCGAGGCCGCGAGGTGCTCCGGGGTAAGGCCCGCCATGCGCAGCGCCAGGTGGGTCCACAGCCCGCGCGCGGCGGCGCCGAGCAGGGCGCACAGCGCCGGCGCCGTGAGCCGCGTGCACACCAGGCACACCTCGCGTAGGCCCACCAGCGCGGACAGGCCGGACAGGGCGCGGGGGGAGGGCAGCGGGACCCGGCGCAGCTCGAGGGCGCGCGCGTGGAGCCCGGCGCCCGCGAGCTCCTCCAGCGCGGCGTCGCTGCGCGGAGCGACCACCACGAGCGCGTCCAGCCGGGTGCGCGCCGCCACGAGCGCACGGGCGAGCGCGGCCCAGGCCCAGCGGTCGGTGCCGCAAGGGGTGTCCGCGAAGGGGTCGCAGTAAAAGTCAAACGTGACGCGTTGGAGGCGCGGCCCAGTGTGCCGGAGGAGGAAGGAGAGCGAGCGCAGCGTGGCCGCGGAAAGTGCGCGGTTCATCGTGCGACACGCGCACACCCAGACGGCGCGCGCGGCACGGGGTGCCTCACCCAGCAGGCGCTCGCCGCGCCGGTCGGCCTCCGCCAGCCGGGCGGGGCGCACGCCGAGCGGCGTCCCGCGGCAGCACACAAAGCGCGTGCTGTGCAGCTCGGCCACCAGGGCATCGCGCGCCGCGAGGCTGGTGCCCACCAGGGCCGCCGCGGCCGGAGGCCCAAGGTGGGCCCAGATGGCGCGTAGTGTGTCGGGTGTAGCGAAGACCTCTTCCATCGTACGGGTCGGCGCGCCTGGTGGGTCCCATTAGACCCCCCCCCCCCCCCACAGCGGCCCCGGCGCCCGCGGGGGGCTTGCCCGTGTTCCCCCGGGGGCGGGGGGGGGGGGGGGGGGGCGCGCACGGACGTGTATTTTTTTGAACCCCTGGTATCAGACCACTCCGCACCCGCCTACCACATCGAGCCGCAGCATGACCCCTCCGACCGGATCGGCGTGCGACCAGTGGATGCAGCAGATGGCCCCACAGTGCCGTGACAACCTCGCACTTGGCATTGCCGCGGCCAGCCAGGCCGTGCCTGCCGGCCACGAGTATCTGGTGCAAGGCTTCTGCCAGGCGGCGCTCGGCGCACTCCACCCCGAACAGGCCACCGGTGGCATGGGCATGGACACCCCAACGCACCACATGGCGGGCGACGCAAAGAAACCGCCCCCCGACGGGGCCGGGGCCGGGGCCGGGGCCGGGGCCGTTGCCGGGGCCGGGGCCGGGGCCGGGGCCAGGGCCGGGGCCGGGGCCGGGGCCGTTGCCGGGGCCGGGGCACCGCCGGGCCGTGTAGCGACTAAGCCGCTGGTAAAGGCCGACCCCGTGGGTGCCGCCATCGGCGCCAACGTGCCCGTCTGCCACGTTGCCGTCCTTGGTCACAGCAAGTGCCAGTACTCGGTCCTGCAGTCCGAAGAGCTCGAGCAGCTGCGCGCCGCGGGCATGGACCAGGTGCCCACCGTCATCATGTGCGATCAGGTGAACGACCCCCGCTGCGCCACCGCGACTGCCTTCCCCACATTTGTCACCTGCGACGCCACGCAGAGCAACCTGGCTGGGTTCCGGCAGGGGGACGATCTGCTGGCCGTGCTCGGAGTGGAAACCAACGCGTGAGGGGGGGCCCAAGCGCGCGCAGCGCGCGAGGCCGGGGTGCTGGGCCCCGGACACTGGGCGGTGTTTTTTTTCTGGGTGGTGGTGAGCCAACCCGCCCATGGGAAACCACGCGGTGCTCGATGTGCTGATGGGCATATGGGGCGTTCTCGCTATGGTGGCGACCGCGTCCGCCGTGCGCACCCTGGTGGAAGTGGGCAGTCTAGTCTCCATCGCCGTCTCTGCCTGCCGGCGCGAGGGGATGGCGGACTGCGACGAGGGCAGCGCGTCACTGCACGCAATGCTGATATGGCCGGCACGGCGGGCGATGGCCCTCTACATTGCGACGCTCCTCGTGCCGCTGGGGTACGCCATCTGGCGCGGCCAGTGCTGCTGCGCAAAGCGCGGGGCGACGGTGCCCGTCGCCACTGGCTCGGTGATCGAGTTTGCCGGCAACTGACCGGTGGGCGGTGTGCGCTAGCTGGACTGGACCGGCCCACCGTATTTGCGGAGGCGCCGGCTGCGCAACACACCTCGAACGCGACGCACCAACGCCGCGGCAGCTCAGCGCCGCCACCTTCGGAGCCGTGGCAGTTGGGTACTTGCAGGCAGGCCAACCCGGGTTGGGTAGCGTGGTCGTGCTCACCGTGGCCACGTCGCTCGTACCGGCCACGTCATGGATACGCTGGAGCGGACCACGCCACGTTCGGTGCACACGACCCAATCGTGTGCCAACTCTGGACGGCGCCTGTTGTCACGGGGCTCGGTCGGCGCTGGGTCAACGGCCGCCATGTCGCACCAATTGGCGCCCCCTGGGTTACCCGCGCCGCCACCGCCGCCGCCCTCACCGCCCTCGCCGCCGCCGCCACCGCCGCCGCCCTCGCCGCCGCCGCCACCGCCGCCGCCGCCACCGCCGCCGCCGCCCTCGCCGCCCTCACCGCCCTCACCACTGCCGCCCTCGCCCTCGCCGCCACCACCCTCGCCGTTGGCGTAGCGGATGCTCGCGGTCGAGGGTTTAATCCTGAACCCGCTCGCGCCCGGCTCGAGTCAGAGCGTCGTTCCCTGCTGAAGTGGCACACTGAGGTCGACCGACACGACGGGCACCGCGCCGCCTGAGACGGGAAGCGGCGCGGCGGCCGACGACGACAACACACCTCGGACACCCCGGCCACACCTCGGACACCCCGGCCACACCTCGGTCACGACACGCCGCCTAAAGCGGTCGCAACACACCTCCTGAAGCGGTCACGACACACCTCGGACACCTCCTGAAGCGGCCACACCCCCAAGCGGTCATAGCACACCTTGGACACCTCGGCCAACCCTCGGTCACACTACACCCCGGGGGTGGGTGTGCAAATCGCCTGCATACCAGGGTATCCTCGGTCGCCCGACATCGTCTGTGTGGAACGATGATGGTACGATGGTACTGGAACCATACGCCGCGCGGTCGGAGTTGGAGAACGTGTTGTCACGCGCAGACAGATTGGCCAGCCACCAAGGCCTACGGGTGGGTCTGCGTCTGCGAACACACAGTTACTGGGACGTCTTGAAACGCCAGGCCGCGGGGGTGGAGGCAGCAGCCGTCGCAGTACCAGTCGCCGCTCGGCACTGCAGCGGCGCATACGCTGCAGCCGTGGCGGATCTCGGCCGCGCGCGTCAGCCCGGTGGTCCTGTCCACCGGCCGTTGGCACAAGGAGCGCCCCGGCACACTCTTGGCGACGCACGCCCACCGCCCCGAGAACACTAAAGCGCACAGCTGCATGGGACCCAACGCCAATGTCTGGGGTACCCGCCCGCGTTCCCACGCGCCGGTGGCGTCGCCGATGGGGCCGGCGGGGACGGCGCTGGGGAACCCGGTGCCAGGCACGGCACCAGGCATGGCGCCAGGCGCGGCGCCCGGTACGCCGGTGTTCTCATGGTCCTGCAGGCCGTCGAGGTCGTCGAGAGCGTTGGTAACGGTGGTGGACGTGGTTTCCGTCGCCGTGTTCAGCCAGACCCAGTGGGCCCCCGCCACGAGGCGGCGGTCGCGTTGGTCGCCTGGCCGCGCGGCAAAAAGGACAGAGACGAGTGCCCCCCCACCCGCGGAAGGCGCCCTCGTGGACGGTGCGCAGCCCCAGCGGCAGCTCGACGGCGGCGAGCGTCCTGCAGCCGTCAAAGGCGAGGATGCTGAGCCACTCGAGTGCGTGGCAGAACGTGCGATCCACCCGGACTCGCCTCGAACACCCTCACAACCGCGCCACGTGGCGGTCAGCACCGCCACATGACACTCCCGGACGACCTCGCTGTCAGCCCGCTTCGCATGCACATGTTGCTACGTGTCAGGGTGCCAGGGTTGGTGATCAGCGTTTTCAGGTGCTCCATGGTTTCGGCTAGGCTTGCCTGGGTAGAGATGTCAGTCGACATCGAGAACCAGTCGCCGCTGTAGCTAGAGGCAGGACGCGGTTGCTCCAGCGTCGTGTTCCCATGCGCTTTGAACCCCAGTTTGGTGAAGGTTGCAGGCGAAGCTCGGCCAACCGCGAGTGCCACGATACCAGGGCATTTGCGCTGGATCGCGTATGCACACGCGTGCCGAACCAACAGGGACCCGACTCCACTCCTCATGCTGCAAAGGGTGTCGATGAAGACGGAGCGGTTGGGCTTTTCCAAGTACTTGCCAATCGCTCCGCGATCAAAGTCTTTGAGCATGCTCGTACCAATGTCCTTGTGCTTGATGAAGGGCGTGACCACAGCCGCGCCGAGCAGCGTTCCCTTGGCGCCTTCCCCGTCAGTCATTGCCCACGCAAGTAGAACGCACCCCTTCTTTTCACCCGCTAGCTTCATTTCTCCGAGAACACCAATGCTGCTGTTGACGTCCACATTTACGGGCCCTGACGTGCATGCACTGAACTCTTCATTCTTCAGGGCCATCCACACGGGGTCGCGGTTCGGGTTCTCGTTACTCTTCAGGTAACGAGCCAGATCAACGATGGGTACTTTTTGGATGTAGCACCCAAGGGCGCTTTCCTCGATGTGAAGCTGATGTTTGAGGATTTGAATGAGCTTCTTCACCTTGTCGCCGCTCTGGTCTCGAATCAGGGTACGCAGGATAACCAATCGGCGTGCCATGTCCGCTGCCGACGCGGCCCCAGCCGACCCGGCCCCAGACGACCCGGCCCCAGACGACCCGGCCCCAGACGACCCG
>Ga0335398_10004282_pt1 | contig 19968 bp, 16 predicted proteins | sample BON03_FD_205742 | JGI IMG/M metagenome (GOLD analysis project Ga0335398, IMG submission 205742) | Freshwater microbial communities from Lake Bonney liftoff mats and glacier meltwater in Antarctica - BON-03 (spades assembly) (version 2) | ecosystem: Environmental > Aquatic > Freshwater > Ice >... | reverse complement strand
GAACTTAACCCTACTATACGACAATCAACATCTACTGATTTAAATACGTTTAATAAATCTAATTCCTTTTCGGCTCCATTACATAATAAAGACGAACTTAACCCTACTATACGACAATCAACATCTACTGATTTAAATACGTTTAATAAATCTAATTCCTTTTCGGCTCCATTACATAATAAAGATGAACTTAACCCTACTATACGACAATCAACATCTACTGATTTAAATACGTTTAATAAATCTAATTCCTTTTCGGCTCCATTACATAATAAAGATGAACTTAACCCTACTATACGACAATCAACATCTACTGATTTAAATACGTTTAATAAATCTAATTCTTTTTCAGCTCCATTACATAATAAAGATGAACTTAACCCTACTATACGACAATCAACATCTACTGATTTAAATACGTTTAATAAATCTAATTCTTTTTCGGCTCCATTACATAATAAAGATGAACTTAACCCTACTATACGACAATCAACATCTACTGATTTAAATACGTTTAATAAATCTAATTCCTTTTCGGCTCCATTACATAATAAAAATAAACTTAACCCAACTATAAGACAATTAAATAATAAAGTTATTGTTACTAATTCAAATCAAAGTAAATCCAATGTTCCAATATATAATAAGGATATTGCGAAAAATACTATAAAATCACAAACATCTATAAATACTAAACAAAATATGTTATCGTGTCAAAATAGCATATATTCAAAAAATAATGATAAACTCAAACCAACTATTAAAGAATCTACTACAATTAATAATACGATTGGTAGTATTAAAAATAATAATTTATATTATATAAATGATAATATTTCAATAAAAAATACAATAAGAGAAACATTGGATAATAAAAATGCCGTGAATATTAATAGTAATCAAACATCATATTATAATAATCAAAAAAAATTAAATAATACAATAAAAGAATTAACTGAACATAATAATTATATAAGTAATATAAATAATATCAATGGGGAGTATACAAAATCAAAAAATGATATAGCAAAAGCAACATTACGACAATTAAAAAATTCAGATCATGTAATATTGGGAAATAATGACAATAAATCTTATATTACATCAAACGATTCTATCATTAAACCAACTATAAAAGAGACAACTATATATAATAATATAGAAAAACCATTAAAAGGGTCAAATTCAATTTACCTTAAAAATAACGATATCGCCAAATATTCTATTAAAGAAGATACAATATATAATAATTATATAGGTAACGTTAAATCTAATATTGAAAATAAAAATATATCACACGAAGCTGTAGATAACATGACTAGTAATTTAAAAAAAGAATCTGTTATAGATAATAGAAATCCTAATGGAAGTAATGATATGTATAGGACATATATAGATGAGGATACGGTTAATTTAAAAAATGATAATAGTACGGAATATTTTAATCATCCTCATATTAGTGTAGGTAAAGCCATTAATGATAAAATTACTAGTAAAAATGATATTAAAATAAAACAAACTAAAATAAATGATGGAATGATAAATACATATTATACCGATTCTGATAATATAATAGCTTTAAAAAACAATCCATTAGTTAATAATAAAATGCACTTAAATAGTTATTAATCCATTATTATATTCAACCATAATTTCTTCATATATTTCAAATATTATTTTTATTCTATCTATATCAACATTTTTAGTAATTTGTTTTTCATTATCCGATAAAATTTTATTAATATAATTATACGATGAAATAATATGTTCTTTAGATCTAGCTCCTGTAATTATAATATTACCTTTTTCAAAAATAAATATACTTATTTCTTTTTTCAGAGGATTATTATTTTCGGGAGCGTGTTTAACTATAACACAAGCTCGAATACATGGTTCATATGATGATTTTATCATTAATTTTAGTAACGTATTATGTAATTCTAATCTATCTATCATCATATTTTCTTTTTTATAATTAGTATTAATCATATCAATTTTAAAATTTTCAATACATGGATTATTATTATTCTCTAAATATTTTATATCAATAACATTATTATCTTCAATAATTGTTTTTTTTTCAGATAAACGATGTATTAATTTATTCAATACTATATTAACAGATTTAATTGATTTACATCCAGACATTTGTATAGAACCATTTTTAAATAATTTAACATTAATTTTAGGTTCTTTATTAATATCATCTGTTTCACCTTGATTTATTCTTATAATGATCGTTATTTGATTAAAAAATAATTTTCTTTTCTTTTTTTTTTCAGGTAGATTCTTCTTATTTTTTTTATTAGAATGTTTAAGCATTATTAATGTTTTTAGACTTTCGTCACCATTATCTATAGCAAGTATATCATCTTTATCCAAGTCTAAATATTTTTTAATATTATCATTTAAAATAGGTGTATTTAATTTACATGATGTACACATCGTAGAAATACTTATATCTTTGGGGATATCTGTAATTTCATTTTGTTCTATATTAACATAATCAGTATAAAAACTATTAGAATCATATCTTTGTTTATTTGTAATATCTTGTATAGTATTCATTTTTAATAATTATTAATTATTATGTCTTTAATTATAAAAAAAATCATTTTTTTATAATTTATTCATGTAAAGATTATTACAGTTAATGTAATTATATCTATAAATATGAAAAAAACAATATTATCGTTTGATGTAGGTATAGTAAATTTATCATATTGTATATTAGAAAAAATAGATGATAAAATATCGATAAAAAAATGGGATATAATAAATTTAAATAATACAGTTGATGAAAAAATATGTATTACATGTAATAAAAAGGCATTGTATGGAAATAAAACAATTGATAATATTGAAAATTATTATTGTAAAAAACATTGTATTAATAAAGAATTGAATTTTAATGATTATTGTATTGAAAATAAAGATGAAAATAAATGTAATCATATCATTCATAAAAGTAATAAAGAATGTACTAATAAAAATTATTATAAATTTTCAATAAATGATAAATGTTATTGCAAGAAACATATGACTCAACTTTTTACAAATATCGAAAAAAGTAATAAAATAAAAAAAATAGAAAAACCTATTAATTCATATGATGATATTATACATAAACTTATTTTTGAACTAGATAATAGAAAAGAATTATTAGAATGTGATGATGTTATTATAGAAAATCAACCATCTATGAAAAATCCAAAAATGAAATCAATAGCAATGACTATATATAATTATTATCTTATACGAGGTGTCTTTGATGGAATTGTTAAAAAAGTAAAATTTATATCACCTATTAATAAATTAAAAAATATAAATACATCTGGAAAAAAACTTTCATATAAAGATACAAAACAATTAAGTATAGATTATTGTACTACTTTTATTAAAGAATATCCAGAATGGGATATTTTTTTTAATAAGAGTAAAAAAAAAGACGATTTATCTGATGCGTTATTACAATGTATATATTATATAAATATATAATATATTACAGTCGATTTCACAAAAAGTTTAAAAATGTGAAAAAAATATTCAATACTATAAAAAATCTATATATTCTAAATTTAAAATTTTATTTTATTGTATTTAGTATTTATCAACATAGATGAAAAAAGCGATAAACAATATGATAAAAATATACTAATCTCAAATAAAACATGTCCGCAATGGTTTGAAAGCTTCTGATAAAGTTATAAAATAACAAAAGATGACAACTTATAAATTAGATAATTTACTAATATTATTATAACAATATAAATAAATTAATCCAAAAAGTCAAATGTCATCGTGCCACTTAGTGGTACTTTTACAGTTGATTTCGCATAAAATAAAAATTTTTGACATTTGTAAACTTTTTGTAAAATTGAATATAATAATGTAAAATATATAAAATTATGTATTTCACAGTTTCTCATGAATAGTGCGGCGCTTTCTTTTTTTTTGCGTTTTTCTGTGGAAAGTGATAAAGTAGAATCCGTGGAAACATAGTATGCGTCGTCTCGTCCTCACAAGGAAAATAAGACAATGTAATATATCTGTTCCATGTGTCCAAAAAAAAAGCAATGAGGCTGTTCCTCTCACTGCTTTATAGTGTAGAGAGGCGAAACTGTATCAACCTCAACTTTCAATAAAAATGAAGTTGTTTGAGAGGTAATCCATCTAAGAAAAGAATTTCTCTTTGAGGCGTCTCGTCTAGCCTGGCTAGGATCGGGATTATCTGTCTAAGATCGGCCCCTCGAAGACCCGATGAATTTAGAATCCTGTATAAGTCTGTAATGGATTCTGTCAACATCTGGATCATTGGGATCAAAGGCATGCATATAAACACAAGACCTACTTTTACACCCTCCCCCCAAGAAATGCCAAATACAAAGACGTCTTTCGCGAACAGGATTTCTCACCGAAAAGCTTCCCTGTCCATGAAAAGGAATTCTCACCGAAGAGCTTCCATGTTCATCAAAAGGATTTCTCACCGATAAGCTTCCCTGTCCATGAAAAGGAATTATCACCGAAGAGCTTCCCTGTCCAGACCTCTTGATTTTAGAACAATCCTGTTGAAGTCTGGAAAATAATGTATCAGAGTTTAGAAGATTTGGATCAAAGGCATGCGCGTAAACACAAGAATTATCTACGCAACCACCACGGGTGGTAAAATGCCAAATACAAAGCCGTATTTCAGGTTTGGTGTTACACCTTCCGAGTGAACACATACGAGCATCGTGTTTAAGCGCCTCGAAACGGATCTGCGCAGTTCCGTCTCTGAAGTCAATGACGTGAGAGTAAGAACAGTTTTTATTCTGGCAAACCCCCTTGCAAAAGTGATCCACGCATAAGCGTTTTGCCATAACTGTTGTTTAGTTCTTTGGATATAGAACTGATAGTTACTATCTTAATGAGTAAACTGCTCAAAAAGATTTTAAAACTTGAGCCAAAATGGCTACGGTAAAAACATTTTTAATATTTATAATTCTAGCATTATTTACTTCATTTTTTTTTAGGTGTAACTAATAAAATATTTTTATTATGCTGCTATTATTATAAAGTGTACAAGACGCCTAATGTTTTAATATATTTATTTTTAATTTTATTATTAGAATATAATTTATATATAGTTTCTCAAAAAATATATGTATATATATTTAAAAAAAAACATAATAAAAAAAACATTTTAGATAAATAATTTAAACACATGAAAAAAGACAATAAAAAATTTTATTGTCTTTTTGTGGTTCTTTGTACAAAAGTCGAAAAAGTTACTGAAAATTTTTCTCAAAATTGCCGCGTCGAGAAAAAATAACCATAATACAATGATCATAACAAGCGGTCTTTATCTAAAGTCAAAACATGAAACGTCTTATGCGTCTATGTTAAATACTATCAACACCCAGTACCGATGTGAAGTTTTTTTGACAATAATAATAAAAAAAGAACTGTACAGACGAAATACCGGAGCGGTTGATACTCACACAGAACTTCGGACTACTGTATTTTCGATATTAACGATGTGAAACGAAAAAGCCGTGAAGACTTATGGATAAATTCTTCCATGGAATTCTCAACATCAACGATGTCGAAGTCTTTGTCTATGGATCAAGTCCTTGGATAGAAACTCGTCCAGTAGAAAATGTCTTGAACTCTGGCCAAGCGTCAATATATTCTTTGCAGATAGATCCATACAACACAATTACCACGTTAGGGGATAATTCCAAGACTTCTTTAAATTTTCCCAACAGTCTCGTTCTTACGTTCTCTAATCCATTATGTTGGGAAACAAGCCGATCAGCCAAACGGTTAAAATGCATGAAGCTCGGAGACGCTTTTTCCGTAAGATTCAAACCAAAGGCAGCCATTGTGTTGACCAAGTCAAGCTCAAGCCGATCGCAATAATTTTCATCAAGAAGCCAATGGACAAATAAATTGTTCTTTTGATGCTCTTCAGAAGAGGATAAAGGGCACCAAGGTCCAAAGGAAATTTTACGGTTTCCGGAACAGTATAATTCAATTCCATTCAAGGTAGCCATAGTAGAGTCCGTCCCAATAGAACAGGTCCTGATTCCATTGATATCATTATCATTGATTGCGAGGGTGTCGTCTGGACACACCCAATAATGAATCTTCTTCATCAATGTTGGAAATTCTTCAGGATGTTCTTCGGCAAATTTACCAAGTGTCGTGAAAAAAATGAACTCGACTTTAATTATCGCACAAGGAACTTTTGCATGAGACCGTGTTTCAAGCCACATTAAGAAGGATAATATAATCCTCGGAATCTTCTCCATCAGCCTTTCAACTCTCTCGGTGTGAGCCTTTGAAAGATCCCCATGAGTAATCTTCTCCATCTCGAGAGATATCACGCAATCAAAGCTTACCCGTTATGAATACACCTAAGAAAAACAAAAAAAACTGTCTTGAGCCAAAATGGCTACGGTAAATGTATTTTTTACAATGAGAATTTTTAATGTTTAAATATTCACTTTTTTATTTGTTGTATATTATTATAAATTAGTATTATATATACATATAGATATTTTATAGTATTGAATATGTTAAAAATATATTCAATACTATAAAATATCTATATATTCTAGATTTAAAATTTTATTTTATTTAGGCTGTATCAAAATAGGTGAAAAAAGAGGTAAACAATATGATAAAAATATACTAATCTCAAATAAAACATGTTCGCAATGGTTTTAAAGCTTCTGATAAAATTATAAAATAAAAAAAAGATGACAACTTATAAATTAGATAATTTACTAATATTATTATAACAATATAAATAAATTAATCCAAAAAGTCAAATTTCATCAAGCCACTTAGTGGTACTTTTACAGTTGGTTTCACATAAAGTAAAAATTTTTGACATTTGTAAACTTTTTGTAAAATTGAGTGTAATTTAGTTTGATTATTTTTAATTCTTTTGTTTTTTATATTCTGATACAAATTCTTTATCATTTTTTAAACCTTCTGATGCATATTCTAAATAACGTTTATTTTGTTTTACATCTTCCGATACAATTTCTCTATCGTTTAGAAAATAAACAATAGTATAATTATCTTTTAATTTATGATCATATATTATATTTTTCAAACTATGAAAAACTTTAATATTATCATAACATAAACAAAATAATTTTCCCTTTCTCTCTAATTCATGAATTAACTCATTAAAACTATTAACTTTATACTCTACTTTAAAACCACCGAGATTAGTTATCACTGTTGTGTTCGTTACGTTCATTATTATAAACTATTATAAAACTATTATGATCTTTATAGAATAAAATAACAATAAGTAATATTAGGTTAATTTAGTTTTGGCCAATGTTGGCACGGTATTTATTATTTTATATATGATAATTTAGTGTATTCAAAATTCATTTTTTTTTTAATCTTTTTAATAAATTAAATAGTATAAAATTCGGTTAACTGTATAATTCGTGTTGTTTAATTCATTAAAAAAATAATTTTCTATCATTACGTATCGTCTCATAAATATTTTTAATAATTGATTATTCTATTTTATTATGGTTATAGTGATATTATTATTATGTGGTATTTTAAACCAATTTATTGTAAAAATTCTAGCATAAATTCTCTATCGTTTTTTAAATCATCTGACACATATAGTAAAGCATGACAATTTTGTTTTACAGCTTCTAGCGCAATCTCCTTATCATTTTTTAAATAATCTGGCGCATATTCTAAAAAAATTCCATTTTATTTTACCGCTTCTAATACAAATTATCTATCGTTTTTTAAATCGTTTGATATATATTCTAAAAGAATTCCATTTTATTTTACCGCTTCTAATACAAATTCTCTATCGTTTTTTAAATCATCGGACATGTATCTTAAAGCATATCTATTTTGTTTTACAGCTTCGAGCACAACCTCCTTATCATTTTTTAAATCATCGGACGCATATTCTAAAGCAAGTCCATTTTGTTTTACAGCTTCTAATACAATTTCTTTATTGTTTTTTAAATCGTTTGATATATATTCTAAAAGAATTCCATTTTGTTTTACCGCGTCTAATACAATTTCTCTATTCTTTTTTAAATCATCGGACATGTATCTTAAAGAATATCTATTTTGTTTTACAGCTTCGAGCACAATCTCCTTATCATTTTTTAAATCATCTGACGCATATTTTAAAGTAACTCCATTTTGTTTTACAGCTTCTAATACAATTTCTTTATTGTTTTTTAATTCTTCTGATAAGTGTAGTAAAGCATGTCCATTTTGTTTTATAGCTTCTAACATAAACTTCTTATCATTTTTTAAATCATGGGATGCATAAAATAAAGCAACTCCGTTTTGTTTTACGGCTTCTAATACAATTTCTTTATCATTTTGTAAATCCCCGGACGCATATTTTAAAGTATTTCCATTTTGCTTTACGGCTTCTAATACAATTTCTCTATTTTTTTTTAAATGTTTTGATATGTGTCGTAAAGCACATCCATCTTTTTTTACAATTTCTAATACAATTTCTCTATCCTTTTTTAAATCTTCGGATGCATATTTTAAAGCAAATACATTTTTTTTTACAGCTTCCATAACAATTTCTTTATCTTTTTTTAATTCTTCTGATGCGTATGTTAAAGCATATTCGTTTTGTTTCACAGCTTCTAATACAATTTCTCTATCATTTTTTAAATCTTTTGAAGCATAGTCTAAAGCACGACCATATACCATTACAGCTTCTAATACAATTTCTTTATCCTTTTTTAAATCTTTAGATATATATTTTAAAGCATATCCGTTTTGTTTTACAGCTTCTAGAACAATTTCTCTATCATTACGTAAATATTCCAATACATCTTCTAAAACATGTCCGTTTTGTTTTACAGCTTCTAGAACAATTTCTCTATCATTTTTTAAATTATCTATTATATGTCGTAAAGCATATCCATTTTGTTTTACAGCGTTTAAAATAAATTCTTTATTATTTTTTAAATAATCCGATACATATTCTAAATAAAAATAGTGTATTTTTATAAGTTTCATCATAAAATCTGAATTATTTTTTAATTCATCACTAATCAATGAAAAACATTGAAAAATAAAACTACATGGTAAATAATTTGCTAGAAATAATAAAAATATAGGATCGTTGTATAATTCTCTTTTTTTAAATAAAGAAGATATATTATTTACTACAGTAATTATAAAAGTATCTTCACTGTTTTTCATTGCTTTTATTCTAAAAATTAAATCTTTATCATATGGAAAATAAACAATAGAATAATTATAATTATTTTTTAATATATGATCATGAGATATATTTTTCAAACTATTAAAAACTTCAAGGTTGCCATACATTAAATAAAATACTTTCTCTGATTCTTTTAATTCATTTATTAAATCTTCAAAAGAATTAACATTATACTCTACATTATTAGCAGAAACATCATTTGTTACAGTTACTTTTACTGGCTCCATTATAAACTTTATTATAAACTTTATAGAATAAAATAAAAAAAATACGTAATATTAGGTTAATTGTGTTTTTGGCCAAAAATGGCACGGTGCTTATTAATTTATATAAAATAAATCAATATATAATAAATTCATTTTTTTTATTATCTTTTTAATAAATTAAATAGTATAAAATTCTGTTAATTGCCTAATTGTGTTGTTTAATTCATTAAAAATATAATAATCTATGTTTTAAAAAAAAATATCATTTTCTATTAGGACATATTGAGATATAGTTATTATTTTTGTGAAATCGACTGTAATGTGTTATATATAATATGACCTTTTCATTTCTTTTACAGCTTTTAATAAAATTTCTGTATCATTTTTTAAATTTTCGGGTGCGTAATCTAAAGCATGTCCATTTTGTTTTATAGCTTCTAATACAATTTCTCTATAATTTTTTAAATTTTTGGATACATATTTTAAAGCATATCCATTTTGTTTTACAGCATTTAATACAATTTCTCTATCATTTTTTAATTCTTCGGATGCATATTTTAAAGCGTCTCCATTTTGTTTTATAGCTTCTAATACAATTTCTATATCGTTTCTTAAATCGTCTGATGCATAATCTAAAGCATTTCCATTTTGTTTTACAGCTACTAATACAATTTCTCTATCCTTTTTTAAATCATCTGACACATATTCTAAAGCGTGTCCATTTTGTTTTACCGCTTCTAATACAAATTCTTTATCATTTTTTAAACTTTCGGATGCATATTTTACATAAGAAGGGTTTATTCCCACAAGTTTTATTATAATCTCTGAATTATTTTTTATATCATTACTAGTTAATGAAAACCATTGCGTAAAGTACCATGGTATATTAATTGCTATAAATACTACAAATATAGGATCATCATATAATTCTCCTTTTTTAAATAATGTAGATATATATTCTATTTCAGTAGGTGTATCCACATTATTATTTTTCATTGCTTTTATTCTAAAAATTAAATCTTCATCATAATCCAAATAAACAATAGTATAATTATCTTTTAATTCATGATCATATATTATATTTTCCAAACTATTAAAAATCTTAGCGTTTTCATACATTAAATAAAATAATTTACCTATTTTGTTTAATTCATTTATTAACTCATTTAAATTATTAACATTATACTCTACATTATTAGCAGAAACATCATTTGTTACGGTTACTTTTATTGGCTCCATTATAAACTTTATTATAAACTTTATAGAATAAAATAAAACAATATGTAATATTATGTTAATTGAGTTTTTGGTCAAAAATGGTACGGTAATAATTAAATTATATAAAGTAAATCAGTATATATTAAATTCATTTTTTTTATTATCTTTTTAATAAATTAAATAGTATAAAATTCTGTTAACTAAGTCTAATTGTGTTGTTTACTTTATTAAACAAATTGTTTTATAAGTAATAAAAATTTTTCATCGTTTTGTAATTCGTTAGATGCATACTCTAAAGCATGTTCATATCGGTTTAAAGCTGCTAATAAAATATCTTTATCATTTTTTAAATCTTCTGATACATATTGTAAACAATGTCCATGTAGTTTTAAGAGTCCTAATAAAAATTTTTTATCATATCGTAAATGATATGATGCAAATGATAAAGCACATCCATCTTCTTTTACTGCTATTAATACAATTTCTCTATCTTTTTGTAAAGATCTAGATGCATATTCTAAAGAACATCCGTTTTCTTTTACTGCTACTAATACGATTTCTCTATCGTTTCTTAATTTTTCAGATGCATATTCTAAAGCACAACCATCTTCTTTTACTGCTTCTAGTACAATTTCTTTATCATTTCGTAAATATTCGGATGCATATTTTAAAGCATAAGCATTTCTTTTTATAGCGGCTAATACGATTTCTCTATCATTTCTTAATTTTTCAGATGCATATTCTAAAGCATACCCATTTTTTTTTATAGCTTCTAGTACAATTTCTTTATCATTTCGTAAATATTCAGATGCATATTTTAAATAAGAATAGTGTATTTTCGTAAGTTTCATTATAAAATCTGAATTATTTTTTAATTCATCATCAATTAATGAAAAACATTTAAAAATAGAAATATCTTCTAAATTATTTGCTAGAAATATTAAAAATATTGGGTCATCGTATAATTTTTCTTCTTTAAATAATGTAATTATATCTTTTACTACTTTTCTTATGACAGTATCGCTACTATTTTTCATTGTTTTTATTCTAAAAATTAAATCTTTATCATAATCCAAATAAACAATAGTATAATTATCATTATTTTCTAATTCATGATTATGAGTAATATCTATCGAACTATGAAAAACTTTAATCTTATCATACATTAAATAAAATAATTTACCTATTTTGTTTAATTCATTTATCAACTCATTTAAATTATTAACTTTATACTCTTTACTACTACCAAAAACAGTTGCTATTGTTACTGTTACCGTCTTCATTATAAACTTTAATATAAAATTTATAGAATAAAATAAAAAATATGTAATATTGGATCAATTGTGTTTTTAGCCAAAAATGGCACGGTACTTATTAAATTATATAAAATAAATCAAAGTATATAAAATTCATTTTTTTTTATTATCTTTTTAATAAATTAAATAGCATAAAATTCTGTTAAATGTCTAATTGTGTTATTTAAATTCATTAAACAGATTATTTTATAAGTAATAAAAATTTTTCATCATTTTGTAATTCTTTAGATGCATATTCTAAAGCACCTCTATATCTTTTTAGGGCCATTGATACAATTTCTTTATTATTTTTTAAATCTTCTGATGCATATTCTAAAGCATATCCATAGTTTTTTACAGCTACTAATACAATTTCTTTATCGTTTTTTAAATCTTTTGATACATGTTTTAAAAAACATCCATCGTATTTTACTGCGTTTAATACAAATTCTTTATTATTTTTTAAACATTCCGATGCATATTTTAAATAAGTGGAGTTTATTCTCATAAGTTTTATCATAACCTCCGAATTATTTTTTATATAATCACTAGTTAATGAAAACCATTGTAAATCAATACACCATGGAATATTAATTGCTAGAAATACTACAAATATAGGATCATCATATAATTTTCTTTTTTTACATAATAAAGATATATATTCTATATCAGTATCTATATATTTATAATTACCATACGTATCATAATTATCATCATAATCATCTTTCATTGCTTTTATTCTAAAAATTAAATCTTCATCATAATCCAAATAAACAATAGTATAATTATCTTTTAATTCATGATCATATATTATATTTTCCAAACTATTAAAAATCTTAGCGTTTTCATACATTAAATAAAATAATTTACCTATTTTGTTTAATTCATTTATTAACTCATTTAAATTATTAACATTGTACTCTACATTATTAGCAGAAACATCATTTGTTACGGTTACTTTTATTGGCTCCATTATAAACTTTAATATAAAATTTATAGAATAAAATAAAAAATATGTAATATTGGATCAATTGTGTTTTTAGCCAAAAATGGCACGGTACTTATTAAATTATATAAAATAAATCAAAGTATATAAAATTCATTTTTTTTTATTATCTTTTTAATAAATTAAATAGCATAAAATTCTGTTAAGTCTAATTGTGTTGTTTAATTCATTAAAAATAGAAAATGATATTTTTTAAAAAAAATATCATTTTCTATTAGGACCTATTTGGATATAGTTATTATTTTTTTAACTCTTAATATGTTATATATGATATAACATTTTCATTTTTTTTTACAGCTTCTAATAAAAAATCTTTATTATTATATAAATCTTCTGAAGCGTATCGGAAAGCATATCCATTTTGTTTTACCGCTTCTAGAACAATTTCTCTATCATTTCTTAATTCTTTGGATGCATATTCTAAAGCGTGTCCTGTTTGTTTTACCGCTTCTAGAACAATTTCTCTATCGTTTTTTAAATTATCCGTTACCTGTCTTAAAGCAAATCCATCTAGTTTTACAATTTCTAGTACTATTTCTTTATTATTTTTTAAATCTTCGGATGCATATTTTAAGGCATCTTCATTTTGTTTTACAACAGCTAGAACAATTTCTATATCGTTTCTTAATTCTTCTGATGCATATCGGAAAGCAAATCCGTTTTGTTTTACAGCTTCTAATACAAATTCTCTATTATTTTGTAAATCTTTTGAAGCGTATTGTAAAGAATCTCCGTTTCGTTTTAGGGCTTTTAATAAAAATTCTCTATTATTTTTTAATTCTTCGGATGTATATTTTAAATAAGAATGGTTTATTTTCATAAGTTTTAATATAATTTCTGAATTATTTTTTATATCATCACTAGTTAATGAAAACCATCGCGTATTAAAGTACCCTGGTATATTAATTGCTAAAAATACTACAAATATAGGATCATTATATAATTTTTCTTTTTTAAATAATGTAAATATATATTCTGTTTCGGTAGATATATCTTTATTATTACTTTTATTTTTCATTGTTTTTATTCTAAAAATTAAATCTCCGTCATAATTCAATTTAACAATAGTATAATTATAATTATTTTCTAATATATGATCATGTTTTATATCTTTCAAAATATGAAAAACTTCAATGTCTTTATACATTAAATAAAATACTTCCTCTGATTCTTTTAATTTATTTATTAAATCATATATAGTATTAACGTCATACTCTAGACCATCACCAGACATAAGTGTTACCGTCACTTTCATCACCACTATCTCTATAAACTTTATTATAAACTTTATAGAATAAAATAAAAAATATGTAATATTGTGTTATTTGAGTTTTGGCCAATAATGGCACGGTACTTATTAATTTATATAAAGTAAATCAGTATATATTAAATTCATTTTTTTTTATTATCTTTTTAATAAATTAAATAGTATAAAATTCTGTTAACAGTCTAATTGTTTAGAGCTTCTAATACATTTTCCGTTATGAAAAAGTTTATATTTCTTGATAATCAAATTTTTGATTCAATTTTTTCAAAAAATAATAACTTTTTTTAAAGAACTCAAACGGGATAAAGTCCTATTTATTATTTATATTTTATTTATGTCATTATATATATTGATAGAAGCATTTATATCTCGGTCAATTATTAAGCTACAATTGGAACAATCATAAATTTTATTATCACCTAAATTGTATTTTATATTTTTACATTTACAACAAGTTTTGCTCGTTAAGTATTCGTCAATAATAATAATTTTATTATTCCATTTGATACTCATTTGTTCTAATTTCATTCTAAATCTATAATGCGATAATGTCAATAATCTTCTTTTAGTTATTTTACAAATGATAAAATTTTTTCATCATTTTGTAATTCGTTAGATGCATATTTTAAAGCAGAAACATCTCTTTTTACAGCTTCTAATACAATTCCACTATCCTTTTTTAAATTTTCGGATGCATATTTTAAAGCATGTCCATCTTCTTTTACTGCTTCTAGTACAATTCCACTATCCTTTTTTAAATTTTCAGACGCATATTTTAAAGCAGTACCATTTCTTTTTACAGCGTCTAATACAATTTCTTTATCGTTTTTTAAATTATCCGATGCATATCTTAAAGACCATCCGCATTGGTTTACGGCTTCTAATATAAATTCTTTGTCATATCGTAAATGGTATGATACAAATGATAAAGCACATTCATCATCTTTTACCGCCACTAATATAATTTCTATATCGTTTCTTAATTCTTCTGATGCATATTTTAAAGCACTTCCATCTTCTTTTACTGCCACTAATACAATTTCTCTATCATTTTTTAATTTTTCTGATGCATATTCTAAAGCACCTCCATATTCTTTTACCGCCACTAATACAATTTCTTTATCATTTCTTAAATCTTCGGATGCATATTCTAGAGCAAGTCCATTTACTTTTACATAGTTTAATACAAATTCTTTATCATTTTTTAAATCTTCGGATGCATATTTTGTATAAGAATGTTGTATTTTTATAAGTTTCATCATAAAATCTGAATTATTTTTTAATTTATCATCAATTAATGAAAAACATTGAGAAATAAAACTATGTTGTATATTTTTTGCTAGAAATACTAGAAATATTGGGTCATTGTATAATATTTCTTGTTTAAATAATCTAGATATATCATTTATTACCGGACTTGCAATAGTATCGCTACTATTTCCCATTTCTTTTATTCTAAAAATTAAATCTTTATCATAAACCAAATAAACAATAGTATAATTATCTTTTAATTCATAATCATATATTATATTTTCCAAACTATGAAAAACTTTATTGTCGCCATACATTAAACAAAATAATTTACCTATTTTGTTTAATTTATTTATTAACTCATCTAAATTATTAACATTATACTCTACAATATCACTAAAAATATTATTTGTTCCGGTTACTGTTACCGTATTCATTATAAACTTTAATATAAAATTTATAGAATTAAAAAATATGTAATATTGGATTGATCGAGTTTTGGTCAAAAATGGCTACAGTACATATTAATTTATATAAAGTAAATCAAAGTATAAAAAATTCATTTTTTTTATTATCTTTTTAATAAATTAAATAGTATAAAATTCTGTTAACCTAAGTCTAATTCGTGTTGTTTAATTTATTAAACGGATTATTTTACAAATGATAAAATTTTTTCATCATTTTGTAATTCGTTAGATGCATATTTTAAAGCAGACGCATCTCTTTTTACAGCTTCTAATACAATTTCACTATCCTTTTTTAAATTTTCGGACGCATATTTTAAAGCAGTACCATTTTTTTTTACAGCGTCTAATACAATTTCTTTATCGTTTTTTAAATATTCTGATGCGTATTCTAAAGTAAATCCATTTTGTTTTAAGGCTTCCAATACGATTTTTCTATTGTTTTTTAAATCTTCTGATGCATATCTTAAAGACCATCCATTTTGTTTTATCGCTTCTGATACAATTTCTCTATCGTTTTTTAAATTTTCGGGTACATATTTTAAAGCAGAACCATGTCTTTTTACAGCTTCCGATACAATTTTTCTATTATTTTGTAAATCTTTTGAAGCGTATTGTAAAATATATCCATTATGTTTTACGGCGTTTAATACAAATTCTTCATTATTTTTTAATCCTTCGGATACATATTTTACATATGAAGGGTTTATTCTCACAAGTTTTATCATAACCTCCGAATCATTTTTTATATCATCACTAATTAACGAAAATAACTCCGTATCGAAATACCATGGTATATTAATTGCTATAAATACTACAATTATAGGATCATCATATAATTCTCTGTTTTTAAATAATGTAGATATATATTCTATTACATTAAGCATATCTTTATAATTATCCTTCATTGCTTTTATTCTACTAATTAAATCTTTATCGTAATCCAAATAAGTAATAGAATAATTATCATTATCTTTTAATTCATGATCATGTATAATATCTATCAAACTATGAAAAACCTTAGCGTCGCCATACGTTAAACAAAATAATTTATCTATTTTGTTTAATTCATTTATTAACTCGTTCAAATTATTAACATTATATTCTACATTATTAGCAGAAACATTATTTGTTACGGTTACTTTTACAGTCTCCATTATAAACTTTAATATAAAATTTATATAATAAAATAAAAAATATGTAATATTAGGTTAATTGAGTTTTTTGGCCAAATATGGCACGGTAATAATTAATATATATAAAGTAAATTAATATATATTAAATTCATTTTTTTTTATTATCTTTTTAATAAATTAAATAGCATAAAATTCTGTTAACTGTCTAATTGTGTTGTTTAATTTATTAAACGGATTATTTTATAAGTAATAAAAATTTTTCATCGTTTTGTAATTCGTTAGATGCGTATTTTAAAGCAGTACCGTGTCTTTTTACAGCTTCTAATACAATTTCTCTATCCTTTTTTAAATTTTCGGATGCATATTCTAAAGAATTACCATTTTGTTTTACAGCTTCTAATACAATTTCTTTATCATTTTTTAAATATTCGGATACATATTTTAAAGCAAGTCCATTTTGTTTTACAGCTTCTAACATAAATTCTTTATTCATTTTTAAAATACATGATGCATATTTTAAAGCCCATCCACTTTTTTTTACAGCTTCCAATACAATTTCTCTATTATTTCGTAAATCTTCTGATACATATCCTAAAGTAGTACCATTTCGTTTTACAACTTCTAATATAAACTTTCTATTATTTTTTAAATCTTCTGATGCATATTCTAAAGCACCTCCAAATATTTTTACAGCTTCTAATACAATTTCTTTATCATTTCTTAAATCTTTGAATGCGTATTTTAAAGCATATCCATTTTGTTTTACAGCTTCCAATACGATTTTTCTATTTTTTTTTAAATCTTTTGATGCATGTTCTAAAGTACGTCCATCTAGTTTTATGGCCTTTAATACAAATTCTTCATTATTTTTTAATCCTTCGGATGCATATTTTAAATAAGAATTGTTTATTCTCACAAGTTTTATTATAATCTTTGAATTATTTTTTATATCATCGTTAGTTAATGAAAACCATTGTGAATCAAAGTAACACGGTATATTAATTGCTATAAATACTACAAATATAGGATCATTATATAATTCTCTTTTTTTAAATAATGTAGATATATATTCTAGTTCATTAGTTATATTTTTATTATTATCTTTCATTTCTTTTATTTTAAAAATTAAATCCTTATCATAATCCAAATAAACAATAGTATAATTATCTTTTAATTCATCATCATATATTATATTTTCCAAACTATGAAAAATCTTAGCGTTACCATACAGTAAATAAAAAAATTTACCTATTTTGTCTAATTCATCTATTAACTCATCCAAATGATTAACATTATACTCTACATTATTAGCAGAAACATTATTTGTTACAGTTACTTTTACTGGCTCCATTATAAACTTTATTATAAAATATATAGAATAAAATAAAAAATATGTAATATTAGGTTAATTGAGTTTTGGTCAAAAATGGCTACAGTACTTATTAATTTATATATAAGAAATCAGAGTATACTAAATTCATTTTTTTTTATTATCTTTTTAATAAATTAAATAGCATAAAATTCTGTTAACTGTCTAATTGTGTTGTTTAATTTATTAAACGGATTATTTTATAAGTAATAAAAATTTTTCATCGTTTCGTAATTCGTTAGATGCATATTTTAAAGCATTACCGTGTCTTTTTACAGCTTCTAATACAATTTCTCTATCCTTTTTTAAATTTTCGGATGCATATTCTAAAGAATTACCATTTTGTTTTACAGCTTCCAATACGATTTTTCTATTGTTTTTTAAACCTTCTGATGCATATATTAAAGACCATCCATAGTTTTTTACAGCTACTAATACAATTTCTTTATTGTTTTTTAAATCTTCTGATGCATATACTAAAGCATTACTATTTTGTTGTACAGCAGCTAATACAATTTCTCTATCCTTTTTAAAATTCTCGTATACATATTGTAAAGAATTTCCATTTTCTTTTACAGCTTCTAATACAATTTCTTTATTATTTCGTAAATCTTCTGATGCATATTGTAAAGAATTTCCATTTTCTTTTACAGATTCTAATACAATTTCTTTATTATTTCGTAAATCTTCTGATGCGTATTTTAAATAAGAAGGGTTTATTCTCACAAGTTTTATAATAACTTCCGAATCATTTTTTATATCATCACTAATTAATGAAAACCATTTCGTATTAAAGTACCATGGTATATTAATTGCTATAAATACTACAAATATAGGATCATCATATAATTCTATTTTTTTAAATAATGTAGATATATATTCTATTCCATTAGTTATATCTTTATTATTATCTTTCATTTCTTTTATTTTAAAAATTAAATCCTTATCATAATCCAAATAAACAATAGTATAATTATCATTATCTTTTAATTCATGATCATTTATAATATCTATCAAACTATGAAAAACCTTAGCGTCGCCATACATTAAACAAAATAATTTACCTATTTTGTTCAATTCATTTATTAACCCATCCAAATTATTAACATTATACTCTACAATATTAGCAGAAACATTATTTGTTACGGTTACTTTTACTGTCTCCATTATAAACTTTAATATAAAATAAAATAAAAAATATGTAATATTAGGTTAATTGAGTTTTGGTCAAAAATGGCTACAGTACTTATTAATTTATATACAGTAAATCAGTGAATATAAAATTCATTTTTTTTTATTATCTTTTTAATAAATTAAATAGTATAAAATTCTGTTAACCTAAGTCTAATTTGTGTTATTTAAATTCATTAAACAGATTATTTTACAAGTAATAAAATTTTTTCATCATTCTGTAATTCGTCAGATGCAAATATTAAAGCATTTTTGTCTTGTTTTACGGCTTCCGATACAATTTCTCTATCGTTTCTTAAATCTTCTGATGCATATTGTAAAGCGTATCCA
>Ga0335398_10004280_pt1 | contig 19969 bp, 14 predicted proteins | sample BON03_FD_205742 | JGI IMG/M metagenome (GOLD analysis project Ga0335398, IMG submission 205742) | Freshwater microbial communities from Lake Bonney liftoff mats and glacier meltwater in Antarctica - BON-03 (spades assembly) (version 2) | ecosystem: Environmental > Aquatic > Freshwater > Ice >... | reverse complement strand
TGACGATTGCTGCAACTGACAAGATGTCTGTGGGTGTGATTGAGCGCGTATCCAACCGCGCCATGATGCTGAACGCACGCGACCCGAACGTCGTCGCCATGCGTCCGGTCAAGGTCGACGGTGCGGATCACTTCGTCATGCTGATGAACCCCGACCAGAACTATGACCTGCGCACCAGCACAGCACCGAACGACTGGAACGAGATCCAGAAGGTGGCTGGCGCACGCGGCAAGGAGAACAACATCTTCTCTGGCAACAAGGGCATGATTAACAACGTCGTCTTGCAGGAGCACACCAACGTGCGCCGGTTCAGCGACTATGGCGCAGGTTCCAATGTCGCCGCAGCCCGCGCCCTTTTCATGGGCCGTCAGGCTGGAACCATCGCTTACGGTGGTGGCAACGGTGCCCGCATGACCTGGGTGGAAGAACTGACCGACTATAAGAGCAAGGTCGGCATCGCTGCCGGCATGATCTGCGGTTTCAAAAAGACCCGCTACAAGTCCCAAGGTGGCGCTGGCTCCGACTTCGGTGTGATCGCCGTCGACACGGCCGCCAAAGCGCCGAACTGATCCGGCAAGGCCCCTTAACCGGGGCCTTCGCCTTTAACGTCACATCGGGCCAAGGAGCCACATCATGCCGACTTTTCAATCCAAGAACGTGAACACGATCACTGCCGCAACCCCCGATCATGCGGGCGAGGTCTATACCCAACTTGTTCAATACGCCGTCACTGCTGCATACGCGACCGCAACAGACGTGATCGAACTGGCCGTGCTGCCTGCCCGTTGCAAGCTGGTCGGCGTCGAACTGCTGACATCCGGTGTCGCCGCTGTCGCCACCCTCGATGTCGGGTTCCTGACCGGTGAGTATGGCGACAAGGTAGATGCGCGCACTGTCGGCAGTACCATCATCGCCGCAACTGCCAAGAATGCAGCCGCGTCCGCATCGAATGAAACCCTGTTCGGCCTCGCCGCTGCCGAGGTTGATCGCGGTGTCGGCGTCAAGCTGTCAGCAAACGAAGCCGCTGGCGCAGGCAAGATCACCCTCAAGCTGTCCTATCAGGCCGCCTGATCCTCTAAGCCCCACCATCACAAGGACTGATCCCATGGCAAACGTTGAACACACCATCAAGCGCAAGGGCGGCACAGCAATCCTGATGCCGATCACGCCGTCGAACCCCACGGGTAAGACCTATAATTTCAAGCCAGCGGACGAGAACGAAGGTTCCCCCCATGTGGCTGATGTAACCGACTCCGTTCACCTGAACAGCTTTCTTCACATCGAGGAAGGCTTCCAGTTGGTTGACGAGGGCGCGGACGAAGAACCCGCCCCGAAGGCCAAGAGCGAAAGCGGGGGTGAGGCTGGTGGGGCTGCCCCCGCTGACGTGACCCTTGAAGATGCTGACCTCGACCAGCTGCGGGCGATCTACGCCGCAGAATTGGGCGAAGCGCCACGCGGCAACGCTGGCGAAGAACTGTTGCGCAGCCGCATCCAAACGCAGCGCGACGAAGATGCCGCAACCAAGCCCGACTGATCGTCACCCGCAGGAGTAAGCAGCCATGGCCTTTACCGCCAAAGACGTTCTCGGACGCGCATCTACCATCTTGAGTGACGCAAGCGGTAAGCGGTGGCTGTTTACCGAACTGCTGGACTGGCTGAACGACGCCATGCGAGAGGTCACTATTCAGGCTCCACATGCCGTATCAAAGTCGGTCGTGCTGACACTTATTCCAGGCACGCGGCAAGTGCTTGACCCTCAGTATTCTGCGATGCTGCGCGTAAATTGTAATGTTACCGCCACAGGTGAGGTGATCAGCGCAAGGGGCAATACTATCACCCCGATTGCGCGTGAAATCTTAGATGCCTCAATCCCCGGATGGCAGAATACTGTAACCTTGCCTTATCAGATTGAGGTTGCACACGTCATTGATGATCCAGCTTTGCCCCGCGAATACTACGTCGCGCCCGGGAATACTGGCACAGGCAAGATCGAGGCCGTCGTTGCAAAGCGCCCATCCGTCATAGTTGGACCGGCAAACCCTCTTGTTCTTGCCGGGTACACAACCGTTGTGGACATGGATGATATGTATCTGAACGCGATTGTTGACTACGTTTTGTCGCGGGCTTTCTCGAAGGACATTCAGGTGCCGGGCGCACCGCAGCGCGCTATGGCCCATTACCAGCAGTTTGCACAGACGTTCGGTATCGACATGCAAAACGAAGCCTCGATCAATCCCAATACACGCGTTGGGGCATGACCCCTAAGAGGTAGCCCTAATGCCAACTACAATGACCCCACTTAACCTGTTTTTGCCGCTGGTGCTGCCTCTGGCTGTTGGGTGTCCCAATATGGTTGCAGCGCAAAACCTACGCCTTTCTGCAATCGAGTTTTGTGAGCGCACTCTATGCTGGCGCGAATTGCTGACGCAGGACATCGCGGCTGGTGATGTTGTTGTCGTGACCCCAAGTTATGCCTGTATTCACAAGATTGAGTTTGCCGAGTTCAACGGTGATCGGCTTATGCCAGTGGCCTACACCGACTTCACACGCAACGAAGCCGACATGGCTGGAAACCCGAAATACCTGACCCAAGAGACACCACAATCCGTACAGACGATCCCAAGCGGTGATGGTTCCCTAAAGGTGTCCGCGTTCCTGAAACCTGTGAATGGGACTGCGTTCGGGCAAAACGGTGCAGTAGGGATGGACAACTATTACGATCAGGTGCCGCTGTTTATGTATCAGCAACATGCCGAGACCATCGCACGCGGCGCGCTTGCCCGCATCCTAGACCAAAAGAACCAATCGTACAGCGATCCTCGCATGGCAGAAAAGTACCGGATTATGTTTGAGCAAAAGGCACCATACGGCGGCGAAGGTAGCGTATCAGGCCAGCAACGTGCGCCAATACGCACCAAGACAGTGTGGTTCTGACATGATCCAGATTGCAGGTTTCAGCGGCATGCAGCCAAAGGTGGATGAACGCTACCTGCCGGACAATGCCGCCACATATTCAATCAACTGTCGCCTGCGGTCCGGTGCGCTGGTGCCCTTCCGTGGTGAGACGACACAGCAGACGCTTGCGACCGTAGCAGAGCGCATGCAGATCGTCACAGGGGCTTTGCAGGGCTATCCCGCCACCGCAATTGTCGTGGCCGGTCCCGTTGCTACAGATCGCTTCTATGTCAGTGGAGACGGAGCGCCCCGCGTGGAAGGGTCAGGCTTCAGCTATGCACTTGCCATGCCCCCCCCCGCTGTCAACGCGACCGTGGCCTTGCAGGCCGGCACGGTTGACGCCAATTTGCGCGAAGATGTCCGGTTCACCTACACTTGGGTTACGACCCTCGATGAAGAGAGCGCACCGGCCGCCTTGTCCAGCAGCATCGCCTATTCGCCAGGCGTCACGATCCGCCTGTCCGGGTTCTCGACCGCACCCACCGGCCGCGCGATCAACCGCAAGCGCATCTATCGCAGCGTGACCGACGCCGCCGGTGGTACAGAGTTGTTCTTTGTGGCCGAGATTACTGCCATCGCCACGACCTTTGACTATGCCGAGGCCGCGTTCCCTATTCAGAACCCGCTGCCGTCGCTGGACTACGACACGCCCGTCGCCTCGATCAAAGGCTTCACCGCCATGCCCAACGGCATCATCGCCGGGTTCAGCGGGCGCGACCTCTATTTCTGCGAGCCCTACATCCCCCACGCATGGCCGAAGAAATACAGCCTGACGACCGATGTGCAGATCGTGGCCCTTGTGGCGTTCGGATCCACCCTTGCCGTTCTGACCACCGGACAGCCCTACACTGTGTCTGGCATCCATCCCGATTCCATGGCGATGCAGAAGGTCGAAGAAAACCTGCCGTGCGTGTCGGCGCGCGGCGTGGTCGATATGGGATATGCCGCCGCCTATCCCTCAAACGATGGGCTGGTCATCATATCGTCCGACGGTCCGCAGCTTGTCACCCGTCAACTCTTCACCCGCGACGACTGGCAGGCGTTCAACCCGGCTACCATGGTCGCATCGCAGTATGAGGGCCGCTACGCCTTCCTGCACGACACGAGCGCGGGCCGAAAGCTGGGGTTCATCGACCTGACAGGCGAGCAATCCTTCTACCTGCTGGCAGACACCACCGGTGTTGACGTGATTTTCGACATTGCGACCAGCCGCCTCTACGTTCTGGGCAGCGATGGGCGCACAATCAGGCGGTTCGACAGCCCGACAGGAACGGCTCTGACGGCCGTGTGGCGATCCAAGCTATTCCAGAGCGCGCAGTTGACCAATTACGGGGCCGCACGCCTTGACACGGCCCTCCCCCTGCCCGGTGGCGCGGTGGCGACCCTTGCCGTCTATGACGATGATGTGCTGGTCGACACAATAACCACCCCGAACGCAATCGGGCGCCTGCCTGGGGGATACCTGACCGACCGTTACCGCGTGACCATCACCACCACGACCACCGTGACCATGGCAACTCTTGGAGAGGGCATTGCATCCCTGATGGGCGCATGAACGCGGGCGATGACAGGATCTTCCGCGAGCGGACCGAGGTTCTGCTGGGCATCCGCAAGCCTGACGATCCCAACCGGGCCGTGCGCTTCAAAGACTTGACCTCGACCACATCGAAGCTGTTCCGCACCGTGTCCAGTGGTGCGATCAACGCGGCCGTGGCTGCCATCGACAAGCCCGGCATACTGCTAGAAGTTCAGAACGCCCTGACTGCCAAAGATGTAGCGATCGAGGCAGCGCAGACCTCCGCCACAAGCGCTATTAACAGCGCGAACACCGTTGCGGGCAATCTGAACCTGCTTGTCGGTAACTTTCTGGGCGATCTGCCGTCGCTGGCGCTTGCTGATAACAACCTTGGCGCTGAGATAAGCGGCGTGAGGAGTGACCTGACGACCGCGCAAGCATCACTAAATACGTCGATAAGCGGTGTAAGAACGGACCTCACCGCTGCGGAAACCGAAATAGATGGCGTGAGGAGTGACCTGACGACCGCGCAAGCATCACTAAATACGTCGATAAGCGGCGTAAGAACGGACCTCACCGCTGCGGAAACCGAAATAGATGGCGTGAGGAGTGATCTGACGACCGCGCAAGCCGACATCGGGTTGTCATTTGATGACATCACAGGCCGCGTCACAGCCGCAGAGAATGGCATAACAACCGAGCAGACCGCGCGCACGAGCGCGGACACCAGCCTGACAAACAGCCTATCTGCTGCAGTCTCTCGGATAGGGGCCAGTGAGGCCGCAATCGCGACAGAACAGGCGACGCGGGCAGATGCAGATACGGCGATCACCGGGACAGTTTCTACTTTGACAACCCGCGTGGGGACTGCCGAGGGTGCAATCACAGCGGAACAAACAGCCCGCGCAGACGCTGATAGCGCCATCGTTGGGACAGCCAACGCTCTTGCCGCCCGTGTCGGGACTGCAGAAGGGGCTATCACGTCCGAAGCTACTGCAAGGGCAAATGATGACTCGGCCATCGCTGGCACCGTCACAGCGCTGACTAGCCGCGTTGGCACTGGCGAGGCGAACCTGTCCCAAAACTATTACACCAAGTCAGGGTCAGATAGCGTTCTAGCCGCTGCAAAGACCGAGTTGCGTTCAGAGATCAGTGACGCTGACGACAATGCGATTGCCATGAGCGACGACAACGCTCTTGAACGCGGGCCGGATACGTTGACCATTTCGGGCAGCGGTTTCGTTGTGCTACAACCTATGGACCTTGCCGCCGGTCAACGCGAGTTTGTAGATAGCACCGACCCAGAAGTCGGAGGTAAAGACCTTGTAGCCACAGGCTATCAGACCATTCGCACCCGCCGCCGTTGGGCGATTGCTCGCAATCGCCGCTACAAGCTGACCTACCGCTTGAAACTCAACGCTGCGGCGGTTTCGGGCCAGCTCTATCTTGGCATAACTGCCTATAGCGCCAATGGGAACATTGTACCTTCAAACCCCAACGGCGGAGGGTTCGTAAACCCGAACCACTACTTTTCGTTTGGCGGACCCGCCGGTTCTATCCCGGCTGACACTTGGGTTGAAAAATCGGCCGAGTTTAACGGTTCGCAAATACGAAGTGACGCGGCTTTTATGCGCCCGTTGATGTACGCTAACTATATGGGCAACACGAACCAAGTGACGCGCCTCTCGCTGGTTCGCCTTGAGGATATCACCGAGGTCAACACCGTAGCCGCCAGCATCGCGCAGGAGGCCACCACCCGAGCGAATGCCGACAGCGCCATCGTTGGGACAGCCAATGCACTTGCGGCTCGCGTCACCACGGCGGAAGGCGCGATAACCAGCGAGCAGACCGCCCGCGCTGATGCTGACAGTGCCATCGTAACAACGGCCAATGCTTTGACGGCTCGCGTGACTACAGCAGAAGGGAAAATCACCACAGCAGAAGGCAGGATCACCAGCGAAACTACCGCCCGTGTGAACGCTGATAACGCCATCATCAGCACGGCCAACGCTTTGACGACCCGAGTAGGGACGGCAGAGAGCGCGATCACAGCGGAGCAGACGGCCAGAGCGAACGCCGATACTGCAATCGTCAATACAGCGAATGCGTTGACGGCCCGCGTTGGGACCGCCGAGAGTGCCATCACGTCCGAGGCCACGACGCGCGCTGATGCTGACAGTGCCATATCGGCCAGCGCCACGGCTTTAACCACGCGCGTATCTACGGCCGAAGGGGCGATCACCAGCGAAGCCAACACCCGCGCGGACGCAGATTCGGCAGCGGCAGGCACGGTGAACGCCTTAACCACCCGCGTCAGTTCGGCGGAAAGCGCGATTACAACGGAGCAAAATACCCGCGCAGACGCAGATAGTGCCGTTGCCGGGACCGTAAATGCCCTCACGACTCGTGTAGGCGATAGCGAAGCGGACATCACCGCCGAAGCAACCACCCGTTCGAATGCCGACAGCGCGATCACATCCACCGTAAATGCCCTCACGACTCGTGTAGGCGATAGCGAAGCGGACATCACCGCCGAGGCAACCACCCGTTCGAATGCCGACAGCGCGATCACATCCACCGTAAATGCCCTCACGACTCGTGTAGGCGATAGCGAAGCGGACATCACCGCCGAGGCAACCACCCGTTCGAATGCCGACAGCGCGATCACATCCACCGTAAATACTCTTACCAGCCGCGTATCCACGGCCGAAAGCGCCATTACGTCAGAGCAGACGACTCGCGCTGATGCTGACACTGCCGCCGCAGGAACGGTCACGGCATTGACGACGCGGATGGGGTCTGCGGAAAGCGCGATCACGACGAACAATACAGCCCGCGTTAATGCGGACAGCGCGATTGTCAGCAGTGCAAATGCTTTAACAACTCGCGTCACCAACGCCGAGTCAGGGATCACGGATGAACAAACGGCGCGGGCTTCTGCAGATTCGGCAATCGTCACTACAGCTAACGCGCTGTCTGTCCGTGTGGGCGATTCAGAAAGCGAAATCACAGCTGAACAAACGGCGCGCGCCAATGCTGACAGCGCGATTACAGCAACCACGAACACACTGACCAACAATGTCGGCACCCAGACGGGCCGGATAGACGATATTCGCGCCCTTAAATCCAGTGCCATGACCGGCACCAGTCTTGGCACTTTCCTGACGCAATTGCAGGTCAATTCCGGCGGCACGTCTGCGCTTGTCAGTGCGCAAGGCAGCGCCATTTCCACTCTCGAAGGCACCGTTGATGCCCTCTACACGATTGAGGTCAAAAGCGGCACGAGCGGCGCACTTCTACAACTGATTGCCCCCGGTGGCGGCGCATCCGTGGCGCAGTTGGAAGCAAACTTTATCAACCTCAAAGGCAAGGTGTCTGCTGATAGTTTGCTGATTGGCTTAGGCGGAAACATGATCGCCAATAGCCAATTCAAGCAGGGGCTGCTGGGGTTCAAGCTGGAAACGTCTGGCGCTGCTGGCTTGGCTACAGCATTATCAATCCGTCCCCCCTTAAGTTCATGGGCAGGCAAGACATATCCGACCATTATGCTTTCCCAGTCGAACGCGGAAAGCGTTGGTTATGCCGAGGCCCGAAATGTTCAGGTCGAAACAGACCGCAGCATAGACAATCGTGCAATCCCCGTAGCGCCGGGGGCTTATTACGAGTTGTCTGCGGGCATTTCGACGCACCGCTGCACCGGAAACCTTTATATTTTCTGGCGCGAGGCCGATGGGGCGTTCATTTCTGCGTCAAGTATAGCTCTGCCATCTATTCCATCATCGGGTGGAAACCCCGACCTGTGGCCGCGCTACACGGTGATCGCACAGGCACCAGCTAATGCCGCTTTTGCCCAGATGTCTGCCCGTAAAAATGGCACCAATTCAGGTACAAATTCCTACCTTTTTTTGACCAAGCCGATGTTCGCGGAAACCCATGCGAACGCGACGACATCCCGCCCCTATACCGCAGGAGCGGCCACGCTGATCGACGGCGACGGAATAGTTTCGGATTCCGTGACCGCCGACAAGATGGTTGCGGGCACCATCACTGCGGCTGAAATTAAAGCCGCGACTATCACAGCAGCAGAGATTGCGGCCAACACGATCACCGCCAATGAGATCAAGGCCGGCACGATCACCGCCAATGAGATCAAGGCCGGCACGATCACCGCCACAGAAATTGCAGCTAACACTATAACAGCAGGTCAGATCGCGGCCAATACCATCCGAGCGTCAGAACTTGCAGCTAATTCCATCACAGCGGCAGGGGCGCACATCGCAAATGCCACGGTCGATACGCTGCAGATCAAAGGCAATGCGGTTACGGTCGCAAATTTTGGAATCAGAACGTCGCAAAAGGCCGTTTATAGTTCCGATGGGTGGGTTGATATCTGCTCTGTTAATCTGGAATGTGAAGAAAGCTTTAATGTATTTTGTTTAGTCACGGCCTCAAGCGCGTATTCTTTCACGAAGGACACCCAAAAGCTCCAATACCGTGTCACGCATCAAGGAAGCTCTTTTGGCAATTTTTTGGAGACGGGTGAAACAAGGGTTGTTTACGGTGAAACCGGCCCCGGTGGTGGCGATCCTGATAAAACCATAAAATGGGCGGCGGACAATTGCATTGCCTTTATGAAAACAAGCCCCGGCAATGGGGTGAAAACCTTCAAGCTACAGGCGCGTGTCGGGGATGGCGTGCGCGGTGTTGATTCGGGGTTAATTCGGGTGCAAATGGTGAAACGATGAATTACGCAATTTATGATTTGGCGTCGGGTGAGGTTGTCACGGTCCAAGCTGAGGCCATACTGGCCGAGGGCCAGGGCAGTCTCGATCTTGATGTGATCCCTGTGGATTACGTCTTTCTTCATTATGTTGTGGCGGGTGAATTTACTCTGCGGCCGGTGTCCGCGGTTATCTTATCGGGCGATGTGATCGGCTTCAACAATACGCATCCGGATGCAATTGCCACACTTGAAAATGGGGATGGCGAGGCGATAGAAATCAGCCCCGGCGATGTGCGGCTTGCATCGCCGGGGCGGTATTCCATCAAAGTGATCCAGCCCTTTCCTTATTCCGCAATAAATGAGGTGTTTAATCATGCTTGAGTTTGGGCGCGATCCGGCAATTGTCGCGGCGGAATTTGCGGCGCGGGTCAACCGGGAACGTGATCGGCGGATTGGCGCGGGGTTTTACTACGGCCCCCGCAAGTTCGACTGGGACGAGGCGACCAGGGCGCGTGTGACTGGCGCGGCGGCAATGGCCGGATTTGCCATTGGGTCCGGCGCATTGGCAGGAGATTACCGTTGGCACGGCGGCAGCACTGACTTTGGCTGGATATTGCAGAACAACATGGTATTGCCCCTAGATGCACAGGGCATGTTCGCTGTTTCGCAGACCGCTATGGCCCATGAGGCCGCCCACGTCTTTGCCGCCCGCGCGATCAAGGAGGCTGCCACGCCGCCTGCTGATTTCACGGACGATACGTTGTGGCCCGTGGTGCAGCCGACATGATGCGCCTGCCTCGCCCCCTCTATATCGCATGGCGCGTTGCAGAGATGCTGGCGCAGATCGGGTCACGGTTCGTGAACGCCGCGTTTCTGGGCGGCAGCACACGTCAAACTGTCAGCGCCCGTGCTTACGTCGAACAATGGCCGCGCGGTCGCGTTTGGATCAACGCTGTGTTTTCGCCGTTTGGCGTGCGCGACCACTGCGCCGAAGCGTGGGATTCCGAGCTCAAAGACGCGCTGGCGACCCTCGAAAAGAACAGAGCTCTGCTTATCGTTTCTGAACCGTAACCCCTCACAATAGAAAGGCACCCCACCATGCCAGTTACCTTCACCACAGCAAACCAGACCGATCTATTATCAGATGCCGCAGAATTGACGCGAAGCACAGGGTTTATGCCTGACGCGCATGCGCTTGGCGTAAAGGTGGATGGTGATTTTGCCGCCTTGGCCGTGTTCCAGAACATCAGCACCGCTGGCGCAGAGTTTCACTATGCGATGAACGGCACGGCCGGCGCACGCCGTGATGCCCTCTACGGCATCCACCGCTACGCTTTTGATGTGCTGAAAGTGGAGAAGCTGACTGCACCAATCGCGGCTTGGAACGTGGCCGCGCAGATCATGGCCCTCAAGTCTGGGTTCTTCATAGCAGGGACAATCCGGCAGGGATCAATCGACGGTAGCGATGCGATCGTTATGGTGCTATTTAAAGACGCATATCGTTGGATGCCCCACACCCAGCCTCAACCAGCAAAAACAGCCGCCTGATGCGGCCTTTGGCATTGGAGTGACGTAATGGGCGGCGGATCAGGATCAGCACCAACAGCAGACCCAGCAATCGGCAAGGCTGCGCTGAAGTCAGCGAAAACCGGGCAGGACATGCTGAAATGGTCCAAGGGCCAAGCTAAAATCTCAAACAAGTGGGCGCGGCAAGATCGCAACCGCTACATGAACAAGTTTCGCCCGATCGAAAACAAGTTCATTAGGCAAGCTAAAAACTACGATACCGCCGATAGACGGGATAGCGAATCTAATCGCGCCATTTCCAGCGTCCGCAAACAAGGCGACATCTCGCGTGACATTAATGACCGTCAGATGTCAGCGATGGGCGTTGACCCCCGATCTGGGCGATATGGAGAGACACAGCGCGCAACGGGCATAGCTGAAGGCTTGGCCGCAACTGGCGCGGGGAACATGGCGCGTGGCGCTGTGCGCGACGAGGGCCGCCGCAGGATGGCAGAAGTCGTCAATTTAGGGCAAGCGTCTGCTGTAAACCCAGCGTCAAGCCTGCGCATGTCCACCGCAACCGCTGCCAGTGGGTATAAGGGGGCAATGTCTGGTTACGGCCAACAGGCTCAGCTTCTCAACACGCAGTTTAATCAGCAGATGCAGGGATACCAAGCCAACCAAGACGCTAGTTCTGGTCTTATGAGTGGCTTGGGATCAATAGCTGGCGCTGCAATTATGATGTCGTCCAAGGATTACAAAAAGAACAAGCGCCCGGCGCGCGGCGCACTCAAGGCCGTGAACAAGATGCCGGTGGAGGATTGGGACTACAAGCAGGGCATCGCGGACGGTGGATCACATACCGGGCCATACGCCGAGGATTTCAAGGCCGCGACAGGCAAGGGCGACGGCAAGTCGATCCCGGTTGTCGATGCGATTGGCGTTCTGATGGGGGCCACGCAGGAACTGTCTAAGAAGGTTGATAGAATGGCAAAGCCCCGCGGTGCCATGAAGGCGGCCGCATAATGGGCGCGCTAGGTGGTTTCGCGCAGGGCATGGGTAATGGCCTGATGATGGGCATGGACATGAAGGACCGTAAGGCCGACCGAGAGTTGCGGGATCGTGAGATCACTGCGCTAGAGGCGCGCGGCGCGGCCCCGCAGTCTGACTTTCCCTCTTGGTCCCCGCCTCCGTCTTACACCCCCGGCGCAGGCGGCACACCGCCGTTGATGCCAACTGACGGATCAGGCGGCCCAAGGGCGGCGCGGGGCGCAATGCCTGATTTCTATACCGCCGAACGGTCTGCAGATGCAGGGGCCAAAGACAATACGTTCTGGGGCCTGCTGGCAAAGCGGGAAGGGGCTGATAACTTTTCCACCTTGTTTGGTCATAGCCAAAAGGAAGGCGGCAAGTTTGCGGGCGTCGACGTTGCGAGAATGACAATCGGTCAGGCCAGCGAGTTTGCTGCGCCCGATGGAGAATACGGGCAGTGGGTCAAAGGGCAGGTTGGCCGTGTTGCTACGCCAATGGGTGCGCCACAGATTGTCGGCACGACCTTGCGCCGCACAGCGAAGGCCATGGGCCTGTCCCCAGATACGCCGTTCGATGAAGGCACGCAGCGCGACATGGCAACCTATCTCGCAAGGCAACGTATCGCCCAAGGGAAAACCCCCGCCGCCCGCCGCGCAGGACTGCGCGCCGAGTGGGAAGGCTTCAAGCGTGTAACCGACAGCGACCTAGATCGCGTCATTCAAGAATTGGGGGCCTGAACATGGGCGCACGCGGCATTGGATCATTCATCGACGGCGCATTTCGGGGCTATAGCTTTGCGTCCCAAGTAAAGGACGGCAAAGAGGACAGGAAGCGCCGGGACCGCCTGGATAAGCTGGCTGAAAAAGATCGCACGCGCCGGAACCGCCGCGAAGATCAGCGCGATGAATGGGCCCAGCAAGACCAGACTTATCAGGTTGGAGAACGCAACCGCGTTGCGACTGAGCGCCAAGACCTAAAAGACGTTTATACCACCGCTGGCGAAATGACGGACGAAGCCATGTCGGCCCCGCGCGGCACGATGCCCCCGGTTGTCGGCGGATCAGGCGACGACGCGCTGGCTGGTGATGCAGGTCTGGACGTTCTGGGCGTATCGTCCAAAAGCCCGCGAGATCCAGCAGGACGACCGATCACTGCCGACCCGGCTCGAGGTGCAATGTCTCAAATTGGTGCGGCAATGGAGGCAAAGGTTGCGGCACTGGTGCAAGACCCGGCGATTCAAGTTACCGCAGCCCGGACGGGCATGGACCCCGATGCCTATGTGCGATCGCTTCAACCACAAGCGATCGAGCAGAACTATCAGCGCGTCATGCAAGGCCGCACAGGTCCGCAGCCAGTGGCCGGGCCTTCACAGTCTGACCTTGACCTGCGCGCCTTGTCCGAGGGCCGCAATGAAGCTGTTGGCGTTGGGCAGGTTCCCGGTACTATGCCGGGGCCAGATGTGCGCCGCGCGCCCCGTGGTGCCATGGGGCCAGTTGATCGTATTCCACCGCCCCGCGCAGGCCAGCCATTGACCCTTGCGGGCCAAGCCGCCCCCGATCAGATGCCTGCAGGTATCTCGAACCTGCCAAGTAGCCCCATGACTGATGCCCCCATGCCGTCCCCCGGCTATGAGGCTATCCCCGGTGCGCCGCAGGGATACCGGGCCCAGCCCAATGAGCGCCCTGACATGCAGTCTGCACCTGACGCGGCTCTTACGCGCGGCGCGACGACTGGCTTGCCTATGCCGACTACAACCGGTGCGGCCCCTGCGGTTGATACAAGCCCCGGTGCGACCCCGGCAACGCCAGCGACAAAGCAGGAGGTTGAACAGATCGCCGCCGACACGCGCAAGGTTTTGTCTGACACGGCATTGCCGTCTAACGATGCGCTATCGGATGCCATCGAAGGCGCACCAAAAACACCGCCGCGCGGAACGCTGGAAGGCGAACGTATGCGCCGGGCCGATCAGGTGGCGGGTAGCTGGATGGAGGAATACGCCAAGACAGGAGCGCCCTACGTCGCTGAACAGCTTGCACGGCGCGGGATGCTGGCCGAGGCTAAGGACTATCAGGCTTGGATCGAGAGCGAGGACACCAAGCGCGGGATGGAAAGCTACGGCCGCGCCGCTTACTTCGCCAGCCAAGGCGACATGGAAGGCTTTGGCGATAGCGTCATGGACCTCTACAACAACGAGGGATATTTTGGCGACGGTATGACGCTGGTGAAAGACCAGTCGCAGTTCGAAAAGGACGACCAAGGCAACATCACCGGTGCCGAGGTTGTATTCCGCGACGGCGACGGCAACGAGTTTGTGCAGCGATGGGAGACCATGGACGAAATGGTCATGGACGCCTTGAACATGCTGAACCCGGAAAAGGCTTTTGAGACCCGGATTGAGCAGATGGGCAAAGCTGCGGAAATCCGCACAGATGCAGTAGAGCGTGAAGCTGACTTTGCTGACTTCGTGCGCAAGGCAATGGTCACGGCAGGCTTGAAGGGCAACGATGTGAAGCGGGTTGCGGATACCGCCGCTGCGCTTGCCAAAGAGAACATAGGCGGTTGGCCCCCCAATGAGGACAGCACTCCTATGACGGAGCAACAAAAGATGGATGCCGTCATTGCCCGTATCGCAGCAGAAGATGCCGCAGCGGCACAAATCGGGGCTGCGCCGGCCAATGTGCCGCAAGCGCCGCCTGAACCTATGCGGCGTCCTGGCTAGGCGTTCGCGCCGATCACGACGCAGATAAATACGATCACAAAGCCGAAGAAAAAGCCGCGCGTTCTATCATCGGTGAACATCGACAGTATCCATCCGAAAAAGGATGGAACCCCGAATAAGATCGCCGTGTAGTATAAAAATGCCATGCGCGCCTCCTGTCTGAATTAGATAGGGGGCGTGTTGTGCTTATCCAAGCCTTCTCGCTTGCCGTAACACCCCTAAATCCTGTATTCATTGCACACATCGCGCAGGACGCGCCCCATTTCTGACCTCGAAAGGGGCCGTCCATGGCGCGCAATCTGTTCACCCAAAATCCCGTTGATGCTGCAAACGAAGAGGTGATGTCCCGCGTGCGCGGTGCCGTTGCCCCCGGTCTGCCCGGCAAAACGGAGGTAGAGCAGACAGCCGCACCAGCCCCGGCCACCCCCCGCGAGTTCTTTGATGGCCTGGCTGGTGAAACAAAGCTGCCACCAAACCTTATCTGGTCACTGGCAGAGAGCGCCGCCAAAGATGGGACGTTTGATCCCGAGGCAGTGAAGGGCCAGACCGCCAAGCTGCAAGAACTCATGGCGCAAGGCCGCGACACATCGCAGGCCCTTGCCATGCTGACCGGCGACCCGAAGGCCGCAGAAGCATTGATGAACCGCGCCTATGACATTGCGGACAGCGAGTATCCGACCGCAGAGAAGCAGGCCGAGGACGCCGCGCGCAATGACAACTACTTTGCGACCGATGCGGTAAACATGGGCGTTGGCGGTGCCATTGAAGGCACGGGTATGGCGATTTCCGGCGTTGGCCGTATTACGACTGGTGGCAGCGATCCACTCTATGACGACCCGCAGAACGCCATTCAAAAGCTGACCAACATCGTTGACCTTCCTGTTCGCGGTATCGGTTGGTTGTTCGAGAAGGCTGGCGGCGCGCTAATGGACGACGGCAAGAACGTCCGCGAGAACGTGTCAGACACCACCAAGGACGCGCTTGCAGGCAGTGAAATCACAGGCGACATGTTCAAGCCGTCCACATGGTCAATGGGCGAGAACCCATCGCTGCGCGGACTGACGGCCTTGAGTGTCGGTGTTCTGGGCAACCTTGTTCCCGTTATCGCTGCAAACGTCCTGACCGGCGGCGGCGCGACTGGTATGGTTGCTGCCGGAGTAACCGGCGCAGGGCAGGGCGGCGAGGGCGCGGCACAGAACGCGCGCGAAGAATTGCAAAAGCTGGCCGAAAGCGGAGAGTTGCAGGCTAACTCTGAAATTTATCAGCGCATGATCGAGGCGGGCATCCCCGAAGATCAAGCGGTCAAGCGTCTAATCAAGGCAGGCGAGAAAGTCGCAAGCCTGTTTGCCGCACCAATCGCTGGTGCAGGCGGCGCGTTTACGGCTGGCATTGTAGGGAAAGGTGTTGGCGCACTGGCAGGCCGGGGCATTGGAACCCGCGTAGCAGGCACAGCCGCTATCTCTGCCGTCGAAGAAGGTACGCAGGAGGTCGCGGAATCTGTGGCTGGCGTCACTGGCCTGAACCTTGCGACCGGGATGGGCCTCGATCCATTTGAAAACACATTTGGTGATTTCATCATGGGCGCTATGGCAGGTGGCCCGCTGGGTGCGCTTGGCGGCATCCGTGGCGAAGGTGAGGCAGATGCGCCCCCCGACGTTGTTCCGGCACCGGCACCGGGACCGGAGGCTGCGCCAGCGCCACCAGAAGTCCCTATTGGCAGTGGCCCTATACCTGAGCCAGAACCCGCGCCGGTTGCGCCTGCCGCCCCGCCTGCTGGCCCCATGGAGACTGCGCAATCCTTCGCCCCGCCACCAGTGGCCGAACCCGTCGAAGCAATTCAGCGTTTCCCAGACCTAAAGCCCGGTGCCGCGGTAAACCTGCGCGACGGCGACGGGCGCGATGTGCCTGTCACCTTCCTGCGTGAAGATGAAGGCGGCATTGTTGTGCGCGACCGTGGGCAGGAACTGTTGCTGACCGACGAGGAATTTGACAGCGCCCGTATTGCTGGCATGGAAGAAGCCGCGAAGCCCAAGGCGTCCCAGAGCGAGACCCGTCCCGCCCCGGCACCCGTCCCGCAGCGAGACCCCATCAAACTGCCCAAGACCGCCACCGAGACCCGCAGCATGATCGACGCCGGGATCATGGCCGGTATTCCTGACGCTGATCTTGTGGAACTGGAAACGCACCTATCGACGCAGCTGGCCGACGAGCGCGAAGCCGCGCCAGAGCCAGAAGCCCCCAAGGCCGCCGAGATTGCAAACACATGGTCCGAACCGATGACCAAGAACAACGGCGATCCGTTCTTGAGCGAGGACGCCGCGCGTCTGGCCGTAAAGCGGCGCGGGCTGAACCCAGAGGAATACACCTACGACCCCAAGGGCGACGGCGTTGTCGCCACACCGCGCATGGAGGCCGCACCTGATGAACCTGTTGCAGATAATCGCAAGCCTGATGTTCCCGCCCAATCACCCGTTCTTGCTGGACCTGCGCCAGCCGCAGCGAGTCAGGATACCAGTGAACCCGTCGCTGCGCCCGCGACAGCGCCAAGCCCTGCCGCCCAAGCGCCTGATCTACCGCAGCCCGCCCGATCCGAGGTAAAAGCGGACGAGTCTGCACCGTCTGCGCCTGTATCGGACGCCAATGCGAGTCCCGCGCCGATGGGGCCTAAGTCTAAGCTGGTGGCCGAGTTCAATGCCGCGCTGAAAGCAGATTCCGTTGCGCCATCCCAGCAGACGACCGCCCGCGTAGCCGAAGTGAAGGCCGCATTGGTCAAGATGGTCGGACCCGAAGCTGCCGACCTTATCGAACAGCGTGAAAAGCCTGCCGCCGCGCCCGCAACAGAGGCGCAGCGCGTAGAGCGCCGCCGACAGACGGCGCCATTCGTGGTGCCGGAAAAGGATTTGACGAAGAGCGAAGCCGCCACACACGGCGGCCAGAGCTATGCAGACGGCTATCAGCGCCTAGTGCCGCCCAAAATGCGCTCCGAGTTTGGTGAAGTTTCCTCTAAGGCTTGGTATAATGGCTGGGATAAGGCCAATCTAGCCGCGCATATGCCTGATGCAGATGCCGCGACTGCCGCTGCGCCAGCCAAACCCGAGCGCGTCACCACCCCAAAACCAGAGGTGGCGCAAGGTGGCGCAAGTGAAGCAACGAAGCTGGAAATCAAAGACTATCGCACCAAGGCGGCAATCCTGACCGGTCGCGGCAAAGACAACCCGCCAGTGGTGAAGAACTACATTTTCACATGGCAGGAGAAGGAGCAGGGCTGGTCATTCTCTCGCAAGCGCGTGGATGAAGTGAAAGAGGCGCTTGGCATGAACGCCGCGCAGAAGATCGACCCAGCCTATGAGGGCATGAGCGTCAAGGACGCGGCGAAGGCAGCACTCACAGCCGCGCCTAACCCATACCCCGAACTGAACGAAGCTGGCGACGGTGTGGCCGATCCCAAGCCAGCCGCAGCCGCGCCCACAAAGGCCGGGCCGGTCAAAGCTGACGACCCCATGGGCGACCATACGGGCGATGCGACCGGATACGCAGATGGCGGCACCCGCGAGGATGGGTCAGACGCCCCCGGCAAGAAGGCGTTCAAGAATGACGCGATGCGCTGGGGTAAGCGCGTTGTGGCGCTGGCAAAGGCCGAAGGCTTTACGCCGCAGACCAACGCCAAGTTCAAAGAGGAAGCACCCGTCACCTACAATGCTGGCGGCATGGCTGGGTCTGGCGATGTCTATGTGAATATGATCGCCCCGAACGGGATGCGCGTGTCGCTGAACGTCAATGCAGGCAGCAGCATGGCAAGCCGTGACAACGGCGTATTCATCATTCACCAAACCCGCGAAAGCAACAAGTTCATGGGGCCGAACGATTACCCCGCAGGGAATATCACGCCCTCTGCCATGGTCGAGCGTATGCTCAAGGAGTCTGGCCGGAGGACACCGAAGGCCGAGACTGCACCCGCCAACGCCGCCGACCAGCCGCGCGCCAAGGCTATCTCTGACATCAACCGTATCGTTACGCCCGCCAACGCCGAAGGTGACGGATGGTATACGTCCGGGCAACAAGACGTTGCTATGGATGAAGGTGCCGATGGTGACATCAGCTTCACAATCACAAAATCGCAAACCCGGTTCAAGGGCCGCGTGAAAGTAACCAACAGCAACGTCAAAGAGTGGAAACTAAGCGACCTTGGCCCGGACTTGAGTGATGTGGTGAAGGGCGAGGTTAAAGCCTTCCGCGATTATATCGCCTTGATTGATGAAGATAACACAGCCGACTCGAACCCCACCGAGGGGCAGAAGGAGGCAGGCAATTACAAGATGAAGCACGTCGCTTGGAACGGTCTGGACATCACCATCGAGACCGAGAAGGGCCAAGAGCGCACCGGCACGGATAGCGACGGCGAAACATGGTCTGTCACCATGCCCGCCGACTATGGCTACATCAAAGGCACGACCGGCGCGGACGGCGACCACATCGACGTTTACATGGGCGAAATGCCCGGCAGCGATACCGTTGTGATCGTCAACCAGGTCGACGCAGAGACCGGCAAGTTTGACGAACACAAGGTTATCATCGGCACTGGCAGCACGGCCGCCGCGCTGCGCATCTACGAGGCTGTGTTCAGCGACGGCAAGGGCAAGGCCCGCATTGGGTCTTTCACCGCCACGAACGTCAACACGTTCAAGAACTGGATCAAGACTGCGGATCACACCCAACCCACCGAGCCGGTAAAGAAGCGTGAGGCCGCCGCAGCCACGCGCCGCCCATCGCCGCCGCAGGTCGCGCCGCTGGACGGCATGTCACCGCTGGGTAAGAAGCCAGAGGCGGCGTCTGATAGCAACATGACAGAAGGAGAAGCTGTAAACTTTATCCTTAAAGCGGTTTCGGAAGCCAAGATCGACAATGATTATGTAGGTTTGCGAGTTACTGAAGATCCGCTGGAGGTCGGAAATGACGTTCCCGACTCCCGCGTTTGGGACGATGGCGAGCCCACAAACGAAAAACTTGACGGTGCGTCAGCAATCGAAATTGACGACAATGCTAACAGCGTGCTAGCGGTGTTAAAGCAGGCTGGAATCATCAAAAACCCAAGGGGTGGCGGTTATTTTGGCAAGCATGTCGCTATTATTGCCAGTAATCAGGCAACCTATGGCGTGGATCAAAACGAGATTATTCTCAAAACCGCTGATGTCATTGCGACCTTTGTTCGCGCTGACGACATGGGGCCGCTTATTGAAAGCAATACCCATCTGCGGGGGGAGACCCCCCCCGCAGCAAGGAAGGTTGACGCCCCCGATCAAGAAGCGATCAAGAACGAAAAGCCCAACGTCGCAAAGCCGAAAGCTGATTATGGCGCGACCAACACGCTTGTCAGTCAAGACCGCCGCGCCGAACTGGCCGCGCGCCTGAAGGACAAGCTGAAGAACCAAATCAACAGCGGCATCGACCCGGAAATCCTTGCGATCGGTGCAGAACTGACCGTGTTCCACATCGAAGCAGGCGCACGCAAATTTGCCGC
>Ga0335398_10004275_pt1 | contig 20004 bp, 18 predicted proteins | sample BON03_FD_205742 | JGI IMG/M metagenome (GOLD analysis project Ga0335398, IMG submission 205742) | Freshwater microbial communities from Lake Bonney liftoff mats and glacier meltwater in Antarctica - BON-03 (spades assembly) (version 2) | ecosystem: Environmental > Aquatic > Freshwater > Ice >... | reverse complement strand
ATGATAGAATTCAAAAACTGTCCAACTATATTAATAACAATAAAGACAGGATCGTGGATTACTCTAAAAGAAAGGAGCAAGGGCTTGTATTCACCAGTAACCTTGCTGAATCTACCGTTGAAAGCCTTATCAACAAAAGATGCAAGGGACAGCAACATATGAGATGGTCTCGAGAAGGTCTAAACCCCATTCTACAACTGAGAGCAACTATTCACAGCAACGACTGGCCCAGTAAGTGGAAAACTGCTGTGCTAAATGCTGCATAGTAACTCAATATATTACACTTCCTAGCACAACTCTGTTAGACAGAGTTGTGCTTTTAGAGAAATAACCATAAAAATTGATTTTGCACAATATCTGAATCGTTAGTATCACCAGCTGGGTTTATGTCACTATCATCTTGCGTAGTGCTAAATGACCAATCATAAGTAAATCTTATAGCATCAGTTATAGCATTAATATGCTCTGTGCCCAATTCTTCTTCGACCGTCCTTGGCTTCAAGTAATTACCTGTAGTTCCATCAGTGGCGGCAAGTGCTATTGTTGCGCCAATACCTTGAGCTACGTTAAGTTCAAAGTCTGCTGCTACTCCAGTGTAAATACCACCGGTTGCAACTGTAGCTAGAGATAATATTATGGGAGTATTACTTTTGTTACAGTTAATGCTGCAGCAGGGGTTCTTTGAATAGAAGTAGAATTATAATAATTTTTATCCTGAATAGTAATTTCGTGCGGAGTAGGTTATTTGTATACGTTGTGATAGGAGAATATCTCTGTTATTGTCTTTATTGAGAGTAGATCTTGATACGCTTATTTCAATTTAGTTTATATAGGTTTACTTTTTCTGGGTTGGTAATTTATTATTAAGTGTTACATATATTTTTCCAAGCCCGTTTGCTTAAACATACAGTGATGAATCTAGTACATCACCTCATAGATTAGACATTAGTAAGGCGTTTATATTGATTTATTTTATAGCAAGCAAGAAGTAACTTTATTTGACGATTATTAGTAATTAATTTATTGTAGAGATAGTTTAATAAATTGTGCAACATAAATTATGACATCCAATGCTAACTCCCCGTCAATTAAAGCTACTATTATAGGCCAATTAGCACTTTTTATTTGGGCCATGTCAGTATGTGGTATTGTGGTATTAAAGGATATCCCGGCTTTTGAGATTTTATCGGTGCTGTTTTTTAGTGGACTAATTGCTTCATCTGTGATGAATACTATATACGGAAATTGGAAAGTAGTTACGACACATCCTAAATACGTATTATTAGCTGGTATTGTGGGTATTATAGGTAATGATATTTTTTATATTTTTGCTTTTAAATACGCCCCTGCAGCGCATGTAGATTTGATAGCGCTGTCATGGCCAATGATAGTACTAATATTAGCATCAATATTTTTAAATGAATCTATTAAATTCCATCATATTTTTGCATGTATTATAGCTTTTTTAGGCATTTATACATTGCTTGTAGCTGAATCTGGCATTGGTGTTTTTGACGAAGAGTATTTATTTGGATATTTATGCGCTTTAACATCAGCAATACTTTGGGCTATTTACGTTATTATTTCTAGAAAATATATTAAGTGTACCCCAGAGTTATTTGCTGTCTATTGTGGAATCGGTAGTGCTTTTGCTATATCTATGCATTTTATTTTTGAAGTTACGGTTATTCCAACCTCTAATCAATTAGTGATATTAATATTTATGGGAATTACTACGCATAGTATTGCTTATTATGGATGGGATTTTGCTATTAAAAAGGGACACTTTAAATTATTAAACATTCTCTCTTATGGAAATCCTATTGTTTCTGTTATGGGCTTAGTATTTTTTGGTTTTGCTGAGTTAACAGACGAATTATTTATTGCCATGATAATGGTTTTTATAGCTGGAATAATTAGTGGGTGGAAAATAGACAAAAAGCCCAAATTAGTTTTGCAGAGTAAGGGCCCCAAATCATAACTTTTGTAGCTTTATTGTAGTTAGTTAGGCAAGTTATAAACTTTATAAGTCAACACTCAAACAATGCATTAGGCTCTATAAAAACAACGTTACGCTAACTACATTAAATGATTGAGATGATATATATGTTTTAATACTGAAATATATTTTAGGAATTCAAAGCGAAATCCTAATTATTGACGATGATTTATTATTATAAAATATCTCTCTAATTTTAAGCAATTATCTAGATCTTTGCTCAGGTGGTGTTTTGCGTCCTTTAGGAGCGCGCTGGTCACGTCTATCTTCTAAGTTTCGTTTCTTTTGTGTTATAATAGACTTTCTAATTTTCTGCACATCAGATAACATATCTTTTAATGAAACTTTATCAATATTAGCATTTTTCTTATCCCTCCATTTTTGAAAAACTTTTTGTCTTTCAGCGGGAATAATTTTTGCATAATCCTGTTGTAATTTTAGAAATTCCTTGTTTAATATTGCTTTGGCATTTGCTATACCTTCCTTAGTAGGTGCAATCTTTTCTGCTGTTTTTCCCGATTCATTAATTGCTTTTGAGAACTCTACATTTTGCTGCTTGGCAGATTTGTTAAAAATTGAACCAATCGCTTTGCCAATTTGCACTCCTAATTTTTTTATAGAATCTATTGCGCTTGAAACACCAGATTTAATACTTCCGTACAGTTTGCCAATAGCAACACCAATATTGCTAATAAATTTATGGCTATTTTCTCTATTGTTCTCAGATTTACTATGTTTAGTTGTATTTGCATCAATAGAGGCGCTTAGTGTTTTTGCACTTTGGCTAAAGTTAGTAAGTTCAGCCACTTCCTCTGGCTTAGAAGAGGTTTGAGCTATTTGCAGCGCCATATCGCTATGCACTTGAAGTAAAGTAGATACGCTTTCGCTACGTTTTTCTATAGTTGTTACTTGTATTTCATCAAGGTCTTTGAGTAAACTTTCTAATTCCAAGCTTTCTATATCTGCAAGGTCTGGCATAGCCTTGATTTGTTGCTCTAAATCACGTTCTTCTGAATCATGAAAGTCAAAAGAGACTCCCATTTCTTTAGCTAAAGCGGCTAATTCTTTCTCTGCTTCGGCATCTTCTTCTGGAGTGCTAAATATAACGTGTAACGACTCTACATTTTTTTCATATTGAGTGATAACTGCCATATTGTCTTGCATAGCTAGTTCTAATTCTGCTTTGCTGATTGCAAGTTGTTCTTGAATCTGGGCCTCGAAACTATTTTTTGCGGGTTTAGACATGATAATATACCAAGGATAAATTTATTTCTCTTCTCATTGTATAGAATAATGGGTTGTGTTGCAAATAGTGAAACAAGGTATTAAGCTGGGAAGCTTAACAGAAATTTCGAGAGATGAGTTAAGTCATCATAAGGTTTTTATCAATTAAAATAACCTTATGATGAGATCAATTAATTTTAAGGTAAAATGCAGTAGCACTGATGATTAATTTTTAAAAGTTATCACTATTAATACTAAAGTTTTTGATTTGTAACCTAATTTTTTTCACTTTTTTACTAGCAATCAACTAACTTCATTTGGCCATCATTGGTTATTTTTGCTAATACATAATTTTGTACTTTCTCAAAAGCTTTGTTCTCTATTTGACGCACTCGCTCTTTTGAGATGTTGTACTCTCCACTGAGCGTATCAAGGGTTGAAGGAGAGGTGGTAAGTTTTCTAGCTGTTAGAATTTTGACTTCTCGTTCGGTCAGTACGTGCATTGCATCTGAAAGAATTTGTTTTTGATTGTTTAATAGCTGGTTGTTAGATAATGTATCTTCTTGTGATGCTTTTGTTTCCTGTAAAAGCTCAATTAATTCACTGCTATCATCGTCGTTTTGATCTATGGTGCGGTTTAATGACATATCTGGTCCAGCAAGACGTTGGTCCATTTCGCCTACTTCTTTTACGCTTACGCCAAGTTCGTCAGCGATTTCTTGATAATCATTTGCATCGATAGATCTTGCATAATGATTACTTAGTTTATTTTTAATTTTTCTGAGGCTAAAGAATAATTTTTTCTGCGCTGAAGTAGTGCCAATTTTCACAAGTGACCATGATTTTAGTACATATTCTTGTATTGATGCTTTTATCCACCACATAGCATAAGTTGATAATCTATATCCCAATTCTGGATCGTATTTTTTAACGGCTTGCATTAAACCGATATTGCCTTCAGATACTAGTTCAGCAACTGGTAGGCCATAATTTTTATATTTCATGGCTATCTTCACCACGAGCTTCAAATGACTAGTTACTAGCTTGTGCGCGGCATCAAGATCATGTTCTTCAAGATAGGCTTTTGCTAGCAAAAATTCATCTTCTTGGCTAAGAGATGGAATGCTATTAATTTCACGTAAATATTTACTAAACCCAGAATCTGTGGTTACGGCTGGTAATTTTATCATATTTGACATAAATGGCACCTATTTTTAAATATTACTGATATATTGTAACATAATTTTTCATAAACATTAAGTAAAATTATGTTGTTGTTTAATCTAGATCTAGTTGGGCAAAGTTTATTTCTAGTATTTCATAGGCTTTTCCGCCTTTGGGTGTTAAGACCTCTGCTATATCTCCAACAGATTTACCGATTAAAGCTTTAGCTAGAGGGGATTGTGTAGAGATTCTACTTTTTTTCATATCTGCTTCATATTCACCTACTATATGATAAATATATTCTTCTTCAGTGTCGTCATCAATTAATTTGACTGTTGCTCCAAATTTTACGCTATCATTTGATAATTTTGTAGAATCGATTATTTCTGCACGAGAAAATTTACTTTCTAGGTCCAGTATTCTTCCTTCAATGAAGCTTTGCTTCTCCCGGGCTGCATGATATTCTGCATTTTCAGATAAGTCGCCAAATTCACGCGCGGTTGCGATAGCTTCAATAACAGCAGGGCGCTCTGTATGCTTTAAATATTTTATTTCTTGCTCTAGTTTTTCATACCCTTTAGGGGTAATTGGAAATTTGACCATAGTAATGTCTTGTTTATATTAAGATTTGAAGTATATTTATAGTGGTATAATTTGTCAAACTTCGCTCCAATATTTATTATGGATAACGCAGCATTAAATTTTGAAATTAAGCGCAAGATGTTTCACCTTTGTAGCTTAATATTCCCAATAATATATATTTTCACTCCTAAAATTATTATGTGTGCCATTCTGGCTGTTATTGCCGGTATGACCCTCTACTTAGATATATCTAGGCATTATAATATGAAAATTAAAGAGATGATAGAGAAATTTCTAGGAAAATTCTTACGTCTTGAGGAAAATAATGGCCAATTTGTTTTAACTGGGGCCAGTTATATGTCTCTTGGATTATTGATAAGCTGTGTGTTTTTTTCCCAAGGTTTAGCTATTGTTTCTTGGTTTGTATTAATAGTCTCGGATTGTTTCGCGGCTGTTGTTGGTATGAAATTTGGTTATCCTTTGTTTAATGGCAAGTCCTATGCTGGTATGATTGCATTTTTTGTATCAGCTGTTTTTATAAGTATGATGTCTTATTTTACTATAGGATATAGTACTTCTTTTTTTATTATCTTGATTAGTTCTTTTTTAACCACGTTAGTTGAGTTTTATTCTAAGCAGATAAAAATTAATGATAATCTATCAATTCCATTAACATATTCGCTATCTACAGTAATTCTTGGATTTATTTTATAGCATTATGAAAATTCCACTAGAATTTTATAATCATATTAGGGACACTATTCGTGTTTCAGATATAGTGCGCCAAAGGTTGGTTCTCACCAGGAAAGGCGGGGAGTATTCAGGGATATGCCCTTTTCACGATGAAAAGACTCCGTCATTTACGGTGAATGATGCAAAAAAATTCTATCATTGCTTTGGCTGTAGTGCACACGGTGATGTAATACGCTTTGTTTCAGAGACCAATGGTATTAGTTATAAAGAATCTGCGGTAAAAATTGCTGGTGAAAATGGAATTGAGCTACCAAAAATGTCAGCTGCTCAAGAGCAGAGATACGAAGAAGCGGATAATATTTATAAAATACTGGAATTGGCAACTCAATTTTTTATTAGTAAATTGACAGATGATTCTAAAAAATACTTGGTGCAACGGGGGGTGAGTCCAGACTCTATAGAAAATTTTGCAATTGGTTACTCTCCTGGAGGCGGTGAATTAGAAAGGTTTTTTAAAAAAAAATCAATCCCATTAAAAGATTTGTTAAAAGCTGGCTTAGTGGGGCGTAAGGATGATGGTAGGATATATGAAATATTTAATAAAAGAATCATGTTTCCAATTAAAAATACTTACAATAAGATAGTGGGTTTTGGGGGTAGGGCTATTGGTGATGTTATGCCCAAATATATTAACTCTCCAGAGACCATGGTCTTTAAAAAGGGTGAAGTAATGTATGGAGAAAATATAGCAACAGGATACTCCTATAAAGATAATTATTCTATTGTTGTTGAAGGATACATGGATGTAATTGCATTGCATCAAGCAGGATTTAAGCAGGCAGTGGCAAGCCTTGGCACAGCTGTTACAGATAAGCATATACAGAAATTATGGCGTTCTGGAGATGAAATTATAGCGTGTCTGGACGGTGATAGTGCAGGTCTAAGGGCTAGCGCCAGGATGATAGATATGGCTTTGCAATATATTACTGCGAATAAATCGATATCATTCATTGAGTTGCCTACCGGATCAGATCCAGATGATTTAATTAAAGCTAGCGGACCAAAAGCTTTTAGCCAAATATTATCTATGCGCCTTGGATTATCTGAAATGATATGGAAAAATGAATATGTAGGTAAAGATTTTAAAACAGCAGAATCACGCGCGGCCTTAGAACAAAAATTAAATGAATACTGTGGCAATATTGAAGACAAAGCGTTGCGGGCTAATTTTAAGCGTTATTTTAAAGACATGACCTGGAATAGTTTAGTTCGCAAGAAATCGGCTGGAAGAAACAATAATACTATTAGCAAGGAATTAACTTCTGCAAAAGAATATTCTGAAATTGAAGTGTTAGAATATTCTATATGTGCATTTTTGATAAAATATCCTGACATTATACATAATATAGAATATAAAGAATTTATCTTTGAGCTTGAACTAAAAGATAGAAAACTCAATGATTTTAAGGTAGCTATTTTAGACATTGTAGAGAACGCCGAAGGTGCATTAGGAGCACTGATAGACAACAAGATAAAAAATACTAGCTTTTATGATACTTATTTAGTATTATCTAGCCCTGATGTTCTGTTTTTAGATCTAGCTTTTTTAAATAAAAATAGCGTAGATTCAGGACGAGTCTTTGAATGGTTATATAAGAAGCATTACTTGTTGCTCTTAAAAAAAGAGTATTTAGATGCATTGAAAGATGGAGCCGATAAAGCGCAATCTAAGTCTTCATCTTATATTAAAGAGATTCAGAAAGTTTCCAAAGAGCTTAGCCAATTAAGCGATAATTTTATAAATAGTTAAGCGATAAACATCCATTTAGCAAAAATACCTATGACAGCAAAAACAACAACGAAAAGTACTATATCAGAAGAAGATGCAAAAAACCTTGATAACCTAGTGTCAAAAGGTAAAAAGAAGGGTTTTGTAACTTATGATGAGTTAAATAAGTCTATTTCTGCAACTAAGCAACTTTCGGTAGATGACCTTGAAAATGCAATTTCAAAATTCTCCGAAGCTGGTATTGACATTATAGAGGATGAAGGAGAAGACATAAAGCTTGATATTAATATCAATGAAGAGCTAACAGTATCGAGCCGCTCGGTTGATTTTGATGATGAAGAAGGCTCTTCGTCAACAGCGGATGCAGAAAACCTAGGCTCTACTGATGACCCAGTACGTTTATATTTACGAGATATGGGTGGTGTTGAATTACTATCGCGTGAAAATGAGATTGAAATAGCTAAGCGTATTGATGCTGGAAAGGAGCTAATGCTTAACTCGCTTTGCGAAAGCCCTCTTGCGATGAAGCGTTTTATCAAATGGTTTGAAGATTTAGTAAATGAAAAAATTATGCTGAGAGATTTGATTGATCTTGATGCAAATATAGTAACTGAAGAAGTAATAAGTCCGGATGAAGATGATTCTGTTGATGATTCTTCTGATATTGAGCAAGAAGAAGAGGAAACCACTTCGCTATCAATTTCTGCTATGGAAGCGGAGTTACTACCATCTATTACTGATAAGATGGAGCATATAGCTCAAATTTGTGACGAAATTTTGCAGGAAGCAAAAAAGCATTGTAGCGGTAAATTAAGAGGCACTCCTCTAAAAGAGAATAAAAAATACGTAGAGAAGCTTACAATTTTAGTTGAAGAAGTCTCATCAATACATTTTAGTATTAAGCGTGTTGAGGAGATGCTTGTAGATATTTACGATGTAAACAAGGTTCTTGTTACTCAAGAAACTCAATTATTGCAATTAGCGGAAAGCCATAAAGTAAGCAGAGTTAGCTTTTTAAAAGAATATGCAGGAGCAGATATTGGTCCTGCTTGGCTTGAAAAAGTTGGGAAGAAAAAGGAAGCTGCATGGAAAAAATTCTTGAGTGAAGAAGCTAGCGCCATTGATGCGTTATTCAAAGAATTGCGTGTGATGGAAGAAGAAAAAATGGGCCTTACCGTCGCGGAATTTAAACGTGTGGTAAATGCTATTCAAAAAGGCGAAAGACAGGCTACTAGAGCTAAAAAAGAAATGATCGAAGCAAATTTACGTTTAGTGATTTCGATTGCAAAAAAATATGCTAATCGTGGCTTGCAGTTCCTGGATTTGATTCAGGAAGGTAATATAGGCCTAATGAAAGCGGTGGATAAATTTGAATATAGTCGTGGTTTTAAATTTTCTACATATGCGACTTGGTGGATACGTCAGGCAATAACCAGATCTATTGCAGATCAGGCTAGAACAATTCGTATTCCTGTACATATGATTGAAACGATTAATAAAATCATTCGCACTACTCGTCAAATGATGGGTGAGCTTGGCTATGAGCCCACCCCGGCTGAAATAGCTGCGCGCTTATCTATGCCATTAGATAGAGTTAGAAAAGTCATGAAGATAGCTAAAGAACCAGTAAGTCTTGAAAACCCGGTAGGTGATGAGGATGGTAGCTATCTTGGTGATTTTATTGAAGATAAAAATGCAGTATTGCCAAGTGAAGCAGCTTTTCAATCTAATTTACGTGAAACTACAACGAGAATCCTTTCTACCTTGACTCCTAGGGAAGAAAGAGTGCTACGGATGCGATTTGGTATTGGTGTAAATACAGATCATACTTTGGAAGAGGTAGGTCAGCAATTTAATGTTACTCGTGAGCGTATTCGTCAAATTGAAGCTAAGGCTTTGCGTAAATTAAAACACCCAACAAGATCGAAGAAAATGATAAGCTTCTTAAGTGGTGGTGGTGCAAATACTACTGGATAAGTAGAAGTGTATAGATATAAAATTACTTTAGAGTATTTAGGCGCTGGTTATTGTGGCTGGCAGAGGCAAAAAGAGTCTTTGTCTCTGCAACAAATTATTGAAGAAGCCATTTTTAGTTTTAGCAAAATAAAAGTTACGTTAGTAGTAGCTGGTCGTACCGATTCTGGTGTTAATGCTTATGGTCAGGTAGTGCATTTCGATCTTGAAAAATATTATGACCCAAGGCGCCTTATGCATTCGATTAATCATTTTGCGCGCCCTCATACAATTGGGGTTGTTGCAGCTGAAATAGTAGATTCAGAATTTAATGCTAGATTTTCTGCAAAAGCCAGACATTATGTTTACAAAATTCTAAATCGTGATGCAATTAATGTTATTAATAAAAGTCTACAAACACCTATAAGGCATAAATTAGACGTAGATGCTATGCAAAAAGCTGCGAACTACCTTTTAGGCTATCATGATTTTACGTCTTTCCGTGCAAGCGAGTGTCAGTCTAAATCTCCTATGAAGACCATTGATAAGATCGAAATAATTAGGCATGGAGACACTATTGAAGTTCATGTATCCGCTTTATCTTTTTTACATCACATGGTTCGAAATATTGTTGGAAGCTTGTTGATGATAGGTAACGGCACTTGGCCAGTTGAAAAAATGCAGGAAATATTAGAAGCAAAGGATAGAAAAGTGGCAGGTCCAACTGCTCCGCCAGAAGGGTTATATTTTCTTAAAATTGATTATTAATCATGCAAATAAAAGAAGCGCTAAAACTTGCAATTATTCAATTAGGCCATAGTTCTACCCCTAGCCTTGATGCAAGGTTATTACTTGGTTTTGCAATGAACATGACATATGAACAATTATTGTTAAATTATGATAAAAATCTATCTCAAATTGCAGAAGATGAGTTTTTAAAGTTAATTGACAGGCGTCAAAATATGGAACCAATTGCTTATATATTAGGGAAGCAAGAATTTTATGGGTTAGAGTTTATAGTCAATGATGCGGTGCTTATACCACGACCCGATACTGAGTTATTAATTGATATAATGCTAGATCAATGTAGTGGCGCTATGAGTGAAGAGATTTCTATTTTAGAATTGGGGACAGGTAGCGGAGCTATTGCCATTGCGCTGGCACATTCTATTATTACGGCGGAAATAACTGCGTTGGATATTAGTAAAGATGCCTTGCAAATAGCGCGAATAAATGCAAAAAAGCATAATGTTCTGGAACAGATAAAGTTCATTCAGAGTGATTGGTATCAAAATCTAGGAACTCAGAAATATGATTACATTATAAGTAATCCACCATATATAGCGCATGAAGAGCAAGCGCAAATGGCAGAAGAAACTCGTATGTTTGAACCAGAGCTTGCTCTATACGCTGCCGATAACGGTTTAGCTAATTATAAAATTATTATTGCATCTGCTAGTAAGCACTTAAAACCACAAGGGAAGCTATTATTAGAAATTGGTTATTTGCAACGAAGTAGTTTGTTCGAAATATTGCAGCAACATGGCTTCAATATATTAAAGATACATACTGATTTAGCTGGTTGCGATAGGGCGATTGTGGCTGTATATGAGGTATGTTGCTAAAATACACTTTTTTTTCGTAAAACTGATAATTGTAATGAAACTATATAATAAAGATCTACTAGATTATCCTGTATTAATTTACAGTAATAGTGTGTAGAGTCTGAAATTTCTAGTAGTTCAGCTTCTATTTTGTTTATATAAAAATTTGGTAAAATTATGAGTAGATCAAAGTTATTAGCCACTGCATTTGCAGCGGTAGCCTTTTCTTTCACAGGCGCGCAAGCGGATGGCAGCGAGGGAATGGAAAAATGTAAAGTAGTTGATGAGAATGGTAAGGGTTTAATTAAGGAGCATAAAGCAGATTGTGCTAGTAAAAACAATTCTTGTTCAGCTCATAATAAAGCTGCTGATGCTGAAGCATGGATTATGGTTCCTACAGGTGAGTGCGATAAAATCAACAAAGGTGATTTTAGCGGTATTTCAGAAGAGATTAAAGATAAAATCGAAATGGATGATATGACATCTGAAGAGTAGTCTTTAGTATTTCATCTTATAAGCTCAGAGCTTGATTTAGTGTCAAACTCTGAGCTTATATTTTTTAATTTTATGTTCACTTTATGTCTAATCAATTAGTTGGAATCGGTCTCAGACATTCTCATATAGAAAAATTTGCTACTCAGAAACCTAATGTTGGATGGGTAGAAGTGCATAGCGAGAATTATCTAACACGTGGCGGTCCAGCTTTTGCAAAATTATTAGAAATTCGTCAAAATTATCCCGTAAGTTTGCATGGTATTGGCATGTCTCTTGGATCCGCAGATGGTCTAGACGAGGTACATCTTAGACAAGTAAAAGATTTAATAGATGCACTAGACCCATTTATGGTATCAGATCATTTATCTTGGAATACGACGAAAGATATATTCTTACCTGATTTGTTACCCACGCCTTTTAACAAGGAAGCGCTAGAGATATTTATACGGAATATTTCTATTGCACAGGATAGATTTAAACAACAAATTTTATTAGAGAATCCTTCAACTTATTTTGAGTTTGTTGATTCTACTTATTCAGAAACAGAATTTTTAAATATTTTATCAGAAAAAACAGGTGCTGGAATAATACTTGATGTGAATAATGTATACATATCTGGATTAAATAATGGCTGGTCAGCTGAACAGTATATTAATGATATTAATATACATACAGTAAAAGAAATGCACGTTTCTGGGCATTCAGTAAAGCCCATTTTAGACAAAGGCTCGCTATATCTTGATTCGCATGATACGCGTGTATGTGACGCGGTATGGGAGCTGTATAGAAAAGCCTTATTGAGGTTTGGTAAAGTACCGACTATGGTTGAATGGGATGTTGATATACCAGAGTTAGAAATTCTATTGGAAGAAGCGCAAAAGATTGAATTATGTATGGACCAGATTTCAGAGGTGATGCATGCATAGCTTGGGAGCGCTTCAAAATAAGTTGCAAACTTCTATTTTGGGAAAAGAAGAGCATTTACCTTTTATTAAAGTAAATGGTGATATAACGACCAGCGATCGGCTTGCCATACACCGTGATACTATATTTAACAATTTTACTTCGAGTTTACGTATTACCTATCCAGGAATTTGGCGTTTGCTTGGTGAGGATTGCGCATATGGGGTGGCTCTAGCTTATAGTCATGATTATGTTAATTTAACCAGTCGTTCTGAAATGGAGAATTTTGGAGAAAATTTTCCAAAATTCTTAGCAAATTTCCCATCTACCAAGCATTTACAATATTTACCAGATTTTGCACGCCTTGAATTGCTTAGAGCCAAGAGCTACGGAGCGATTATGCAGAAGCCATTGGGTATAGAGCAGTTACAAGGTTATTTTGAATCTGGTATTGAGTCTTGTCAGATATTATTGAATGCTTCTATTTACTTTTTGCAATCTGAGTATCCGTTAATGAATATCCAATCCTTATTGGATGATCCTGGTTCCACAGAGCTTTCTTTGCAAAAACAAGAGTGTTTTTTAGTTGTTTGTAGGACATCAGGAAAAACTGAAACCTTGTTCTTAGAAGCAAAACCATGGAATTTCTTGCAGAGCCTTAGTAACGGTAATATTGTTTGTACTGCTATGGATGTATTTACAGAAAAAGAGTTAGTGGTTGAGATACAGGCGCTAATTAACTTGATGATTAGCAAACAGATGATAATTAAAATTCAAGAGTATTAGGATGATTCAACGCATACATAATAGCTATATTGGGATAATGTATTTTGCTACAGTAAAATTTGCAAATGATTATTTATTCCCATTAATCGTATTATTTATGCGCATTTGGATAGCTAGGATATTCTGGTATTCTGGTTTAAATAAAATATCCAGCTGGAAGTCAACTATCTACTTATTTAAATATGAGTACGCTGTTCCAATAATACCGGTTGATATTGCAGCAATAATGGCTACAGGCATTGAGTTATCAATGCCAATATTTTTGCTAGTTGGTTTTATGACCAGGTTAGCAGCTATACCATTATTATGTATGACCGCGGTGATACAATTTACTTATTTAGATCTCACTGAACATTTATATTGGGCTCTATTGCTAGGAACGATAATTTTCTATGGCCCAGGAAGATATTCTATAGATCGTTTGTTACACAAATAAAATATATGTTATGGTTGTCTGCTTTGCTTGCGTATATTTAAAAATGACGATTAAAAATTGTGGCAATATATTCAAAGCACTCAAGATAAAACCCGAATTACTACTGATAACTTACTTTAGTTTTCTAAATAAATTATACATATTGATTTAGAAAAATTTACGCTATACTTACGCAGCACCAAATTTACTAAATATATAAATATGAAAAAGATTTTTCTTGCTTTACCGGAGTTCGCTGATTCAACATGTGGGGATCATTCTGAACTTTTAAAACCTTATCTAAGTGACCTATCTGGTCTTAGACTTCAACCAGCGCAAGAGTGTTTTATTAGCACGCACGCTGGGTATTCTGGAGTATTTAAAATATTCAATTTTTTGATAGAATTCCTTCCAGATAGAGTGTATAAATCACTTCTTCACCCAAGCAAAGATCTGAATTTAGTGTTAGAGTCGCATGAACTCAATAATGGTTTCTATAAAATTCTCCCAGCTTTTATTCAGACTATTGTAAAAGAATTCTTATCTATACACCAAGACTCCAGGCATGTTATGCAATCTATTATAGATGCAACTAGAATAGATGAAATAAATATAGTTCACATTGCATCATGTCACGCTAGTTTAGCTCATAGGTCATTAGATCGCCTTGATGGCAATATTTGTCTTGTCACTTATTCTAACTGGATGCACTCAGCGCTTGCTGGAACTCAAGATAAATTACTATCTCATCATCGAGAAAAAACAGATTATACTTCTGTGTTAACTAAATATTTTTCTGCATATATAGCTTATGGTTTAGAGGTTAGTTATAAAATAGATGGAAAAATTTATAATTATAAAGTTGATAATAGAGATATTCAATCTTCTTTATTAAGCGCTAATAGTCCCGATTATATCCCTCGAATTATTTTGCAAGAATCTAGAAAATGGTTGGAATTTTATAATGAGTTACATGATAAATTCTCTGGAAGATATGCTATTTTATTCCCTAAAAGGTTGCAGTCTGAGGATTGCTTAAGTCCTGATCATTTACATCCAGATGCTTTAATTCAAGGTGTTTTAGATTTAACTACAAAGGATGAAGAAATAGCAACTCTTCTAAAATTAGCTACAAAATCACTTGCTATCCAGAATAAAGACGTGTTTTTACAAAAGCATAAGGATACTTTTTTTGATAAAATAATCTTAACATCCTCTGATATAGAAAAGGTGTTATTAAAGTCCTCTTCAGATCAGCGCAAGGAGATTGTTAGTAAAATTAATCATATCTCTAACGAAGTACTAAAGACAATCTTAGCAATAGTAAGTGACGACCTAGAGTTAAGCAAATCAGTTGTAACAAAAGCCGAATCGCCAATAGCATTTTATGCTATTCCAGGTGTTTTAGAATTGGTTAAGGAAAAAGAATTATTGGTTCTGGTTTTAGAAAAAGTAGAGAAAATTTCTTCTCTTGATCTGTTAAACTGTTTACACTTGGCAAGTGGCGACCTAGAGTTAAGTAAGTTAGCTATAGAAAAAGCTGAATCACCAATAGCATTCTATGTTATTCCAGGTATTTTAGGATTGGTTAAGGAAAAAGAATTACTTACACTGATTTTAAATAAAGCGGATGAAATTCCTGATGATTCTGTATTAACTTCTTTATATTGGGTAAAGTACGACTTAGATTTAAGTAAATTAGTTATAGCAAAAGCCAAATCACCCATAGATTCATCAACTACTAAATCTATTCTGGAGCTAATGGGAGACAGCTCAGGTATAATAGCCTTGCTTATAGAAGAAAGGACTGAAGCGATATCGGTCGCTGATGAGCTTGTATCTGCTCTAAAACTAGCTGGAGACGACTCAGATATAATAGCCTTGCTTATAGAAGGAAGCAATGATGAGGAGGTAGTTACTGAGGTTGAATCTACTGTAAAACTAGCAGGAGATGTTGGACATTGTTTTATTAATAGTGATATTGGTAGCTCTTGTATGTCTTGGATATATTTAGAATTATAATATTAGATTGTAGAATAGGGTCTATTTTTCCTAGATAGTTTTAAGCTAATTTCTTCTTTGCAACAGGGGTGATTAAAAAATCAAAATATAAGATTGAAAATTGGAGTGCCTACGACAAAAGCTTACAGAAACGCGGAAAGCTTAGCTTGTATTTTTTCAAAGTCGATCTGAGATCGCAATTCATCAACGATGATATCTACAACAAAGGAATGTCTGCTAGAGCAGCGTTGTATTCTGGCGTATATATTATTATTTGGTTATAGCATAAGGGCTTAGATAGAGGTTTAATTTTCTTGTATTAAACGTTATATTGGAACAATCTTAAGAAGAAATTACATTGAGTAAAGGTAAAATCTCTGAAAATAGGATAATCACGTTTAATTTAGGAATAACATAGGCTCCCGAACAAAGTGTATACACGCATTGAATTCATCATAAACTTCTAACCTAATATAAGTCGGAATAGTACCATTAAGATCTAAATCGATCTGCCATTGTATGGATATGGCGGACAGGGTGGGATTCGAACCCACGGTACGATTGCTCGCACGCTGGTTTTCAAGACCAGATCCTTCAACCACTCGGACACCTGTCCTATTCCAATTAAGGTTGATAACAGATTCTGGAAATCATTTCAAGATAAAATATGAATATTCTTGAATATTTAGCATATTTGATCTATACCATACGGGTGTATTTTTAAAGTTTTTGAAATAATTTTTATGAAAGGAAAGTCGTCTAGCTTTGTTGCGTTTGATATTGGGAGTAGTAAAATTGCTGCTATTTCTGCGCAGACTAATAAGCAGGGCGAAACTAAAATTAATTCTCAAATTTTGCAATCTTCTGATGGATTCAAATCCGGTGTTATTACACATATGGAGATGGCAGAAAACACTATTATTAATGCGATTTATGCTCTTGAAAAAGAACGTGATAAAAGCATTAAAGAAGTGGCTATATCCCTTTCTGGATCAAGTGTAAAATCATATTATATAAATCATAAAATCAAGCTTGGTAATCAGCCAATTTCTAAGCAAGATGTAAAAAAACTTATTAATAAAGCCTTGGTAGATTTTAAAATTAAAGATCAAGAAATAATACATCATTTTCCTATGGAATTTATCATTGATTCTCACCAAGTAGTAGAAAATCCAGTCGATATGTATGCTAGGGAATTGGCTTGTCAATTGCATATAATATCAGCTGATTCTTTTGTGTTAATGAATCTCACCAAATGTCTTGCAAAATGTCATGTAGAAGTAAGTGATATTATAGCATCTATATACGCCTCTGGCACCGCTTGTTTAACGGCTGATGAAAAAGATTTAGGGGCAATTATCGTTGACGTTGGTAGTCATACAACAAGTTTTGGAATTTTTCTTGATAATAAAATTATATATACTAGTTGCGTGCCTATGGGTGGTGCTTGTATTACGACTGATATTGCTAAAGCATTTTCAATTAGCCGAGCTAGTGCAGAGAAATTAAAAATATTATATGGTAGTGCAAATTCTAGCTTGCTAACTAAGGATAGTTCTGTGCGTTTGAGTGATATTGAGCCAAATAATAATGTTAATCCTGATTTATCTATTAGCGTTAAACAGTTAGTTGAAATCATACAGCCTCGCATGGAAGAAATTTTTCTAAATATCAAGAAACAGTGCGACCATGTATCTATGGATCATTTATTAGCCCGTCGAATGGTTGTTACTGGTGGTGCAGCGGCATTACCTGGGATAAAAAGTTTAGCTGCAGAAATTTTTCAAAAGCAAGTACGTATCGCGAAGCCAGAAATGATTCCTGGTTTTGTTGAAAATTATAATTCATGCACATATTCGACTGCTTTGGGTATGGTAAAGTTAAAATCATTTAAACCTGACCGTTATGAAGATGGGGGCTGGTTTAAAAGAACATTCTTATGGTTAAAAGAAAATATCTAGCTATTAGTTTAATCATCCTATGCTCTGCTGTATGTTTACCGACATCATATGCAGGTGCTTACCTACCTGAGCCAGGGCATTATAAATACTCTACAAGCTTTTTATTTCTTGATCGTATGTCGCAAAAAAAACGTGATTATCTTGCTTCTACTTTTGCAAAAATTCATGACAGAATTCATGAATTAAGAGTAGCTAAAGAAGAAATTATAAAAATAGCGGCTGAACATAATATAATTTTAACAGATCTTGAGAGGCATAATATTTATTCGATTGAATTAGATATAGCGGAATTAGAAGAGGGATCTAAAGAAATATCAACTTTTAAAGATGATACTATGTCGTATTTTGAAATAGAATATGGTATTAATGATAATCAAAGTCTTGGATTAAAAATTGATTATATAATAGATAAATTTGTTGAAATACAAAATAAAACCATGCAAAAAACAACGCATGTGGGCAAGAATGTAGAGTCTTTTTATAAATATAATTATTCCAGAGCGATAATATTGTAGTTACGTTACAACCTAAATTTCATTATTCTACATATAATGATTCTTCTACTTACAATGCAGATTTAGGAGTATTTTTAGGACATTCTCATGAAGGCAAGAAGCATACATCGTTCCAGGAAGTTGGAATTATAGCGCGTAAATATTGGGGTAAGGGAATCAAAAACCCTATTGGTTATGCACTTTCTTTACTCGAGAGTTTTAAGTTTAAAAATGGTTTTATGATTAGTAATTATACCGAGTATGAAAAGAAAAAATCTGATAATTTTCTTTATAAAAGCACGATATATGAGCAAGTTTCGGTTGCAAAAGAGTTTTATTTTGATAGTTTGAATGTACAAAATTTTACTGCTCAGGTTGGGTATTTCTGGAAGGGGAGTACGGCAAATCCTGTGTATACAATTTCTGGTCCAATTTTTTCATTATGGTGCGATCTGTAGTTAATATAAATAAATCATTACTGCAAATTGCTGCAATCCGTGGTATGCACCCAGATAACTGTCTTTTGGAGTTGTCGTCTGTTGATAATGAAGCCATTATCAAATCTCTTATAGAAGATTATAAGTGTGCTGCCGTGGATACAGAAAGTATAGGGGTTGTAGCTGTTCATTTTGATAGAGTAAATGAATATTACAATAAGGGGTATTTTGTTTTTCAAAATGCCGATGGTGATATATGTTATGCTGTAAATAATCTTAGTGCGATTAAAGAACAGCGCTTAGATACTCAAAATGACATTCTCGTATATTTTGTTAAAAACAAAGATCTAGTGAAAATAATAGAGCGTGACTTTGCTTTGCAAAACACTGATCATGCGATTAATCACCTTAGGCAGGTTATGCCTAATGCTTCAGCGAAGACCATTAATTACCCACAAATGTTATGCGGCTCTGCACTTATATTCTTCTCTACCTTGTTTTTGTTTTTCAATGCATTCAGTATCATTAATAATTTTGCTTATCTGTTACAAAATATTCTAAAAGCCATATTATTTAAACGTGGAATGGTAGAAGCATCAGATGCTCCGCTACTACCTATTGACGATGATATTCCAATATATTCTATATTAATACCCTTATATCATGAAGAATTTAAGGTGAGTTCAATATTAAGAGCTATGGCTAATATGAATTATCCAAAAGATAAGTTAGACGTAAAGCTTGTAATAGAATCTGATGATGTTTTGACCATGAGGGCTATGGCGGTGCTTGACTTGCCATCATATGTGCATGTGATTAAAGTGCCTTATAGCTTGCCGCGTACTAAACCCAAGGCTCTAAATTATGCTATGGCTTATGTTAAAGGCGAGATTTTAACAATTTACGATGCGGAAGATGAGCCGGATCCAGATCAGTTGTTAAAAGCGCTATATGCATTTAATACGTTACCAGAGCATTTTGTTTGTGTGCAAGCTAAATTAAATTTTTACAATGCTAAAGAAAATATTTTAACTCGCTTTTTTAGTATGGAATACAGCGTATGGTTTGAATATTTATTAAAAGGTCTTAGCTTGCTTGATCTTCCGGTGACTTTGGGTGGTACTAGCAATCATTTTAAAGTTGATAAATTAAAAGAGGTTGGTTATTGGGATGCATATAACGTTACTGAAGATGCAGATTTAGGGATACGTTTATATCTAAATGGTTATAAGGTGCATTTAATTAATTCAACCACCATGGAAGAAGCCCCGACTGATATCCCAACTTGGATGGCGCAGCGCGCCCGCTGGATCAAGGGGTTTATTCAAACACTTTATATTTTTATCAAAGCAAAAAAAGACCTTAGCAAATTCAGCGCTCTTAACCCAAGTTGGTACGAAATTCGTTAAAATGACACAAAAATCATAAAATTTAGAGTTATTACAATCAAAAAACCTCAAGAGTAAGCCGTTCTAAAAAAGATAGCAGCTTTGTAGTGCCATAT
>Ga0335398_10004269_pt1 | contig 20020 bp, 9 predicted proteins | sample BON03_FD_205742 | JGI IMG/M metagenome (GOLD analysis project Ga0335398, IMG submission 205742) | Freshwater microbial communities from Lake Bonney liftoff mats and glacier meltwater in Antarctica - BON-03 (spades assembly) (version 2) | ecosystem: Environmental > Aquatic > Freshwater > Ice >... | reverse complement strand
TATGAAGAAGGTACTTTCACTCAAGTACAACTTGCTACAGAATATAATATATCTTGTTCAACTATTTCAGATATATTTCGTCGCAAAAGTTGGACGCATATTTAAAAGTCCTGTTGTTAATCGACTAAATAAAAAATCAGGACTCGTTAAAATGGGTGATAATGAATCATCGCGGATGACTCCCTTTGGTCGTCCGCGGCCTATAATCTTTAGTATTAATTATCACTGCTCTTGGCGGAGATATTTTGTCTCTATCAATTGTAGGCAGAATTCTTTTGATTCCGATTAAAATATTTTCCATTTTATTAATATATAATAAAATAATAAATACTTTTTAAACACACTATTCAGTTACTGGAGTTACTACTTTTACTTTTTTAACATATGACTTCTTAGATCTTTTATAGTCGTATGACCAATTTTTGCAAGCGGTTATCATTTTCTTCCCAGTAATAGGTATAGAAAATATATCCAATAGATGTTGATGTCTAATTAAAGTAGGTCCGTCAGGTAGTGCTCCATCGGTAAGTGAATATTCATACGTTAAATTATCCATCTCGGATAATATGGTACAACTAACTTCATTTTGTGCGATAATAAAACCTTTCCAACAAACGCTCATTCTATATATATATTGTTATAGTTCTTTAGACCGGTCGTAGGTAGTCGGTGTAGATGGTGTAGACCTTTTAAGAAACTTTTCTATAGGACTTTTTAAAAAACATACTTTTTGAAACTCTTGTCTGGATGTCTTTTAAAAGCTCTACACCATCTACACCATCCCCCTCCTCTTCTTCTCTTCTTCTCTTCTCTTCTCTCTTAATAATAATAATAATAATAATAATAATATAATACTAATACTATAATACTAATAATAATAATAAGAATACTATAATAAGACCGGTCGTAGGTAGTCGGTGTAGAGGGTGTAGACCTTTTAAGAAACTTTTCTGTAGGACTTTTTAAAAAACATCTTTTTTGAAACTCTCATCAGGATGTCTTTTAAAAGCTCTACACCATCTACACCATCCCCCTCCTCTTCTTCTCTTCTTCTCTTCTTCTCTTTTCTCTTCTCTCTTAATAATAATAATAATAATAATAATAATAATATAATAATAATAATATAATACTATAAGTCTCCGTAGATTCCCGTAATTCTCTTAGTCTTTTTTGGATTCATACTTTTTATTATCGCTGACGCTTCATTCTTTAACTTTTTATTAGTACTACTTTTATAATCTATAAGAGATGGCTTACCATTATCCTTTTTTACTTTTATTATTACTGACTGCGCCTTCATATATTATTAGAAAAGATTATAATTAATATCTTATCTATTAGTATACAATGAATGACAATGGTTTAATTAGCAGTTCAGATGTTTCAGCTACTGGAGCAATAGAATCAAACTTCTTTTTAAGAAAAGATGTGCCATTAGTAATTGATACATTAGTCGTGAATACAATAGATCTTAATGGCGGTCTTTTGACAACTACGGGCGTAGGATCTAATACTCTAACTCTCAATGGTGTAGACGTATCAGGAGGCACATTAGATACTCTAACTGCTATTGCGCCATTAGTTATTACAGGTACTACAACCGATGAAATCATTTCACTTGCTGATAGTGGCGTTACAGCTGGCACTTATACAGTAACAGGTATTACTGTTAATTCAAAAGGTCTTATCACATCAGCAGCATCAGGTGTGATCCCGGCCAACGATGACTGGTCAAACTTCCCAGCTCAAACTAACGTTAATATGAATAGCTTTGCTCTCACTAATCTACAAACACCTGTTAATCCTCAGGATGGTTCAACAAAAGGATATGTAGATTCTCTTGATATTAATAACGTAAAACTCACAGGTGCTCAGACAATCACAGGTGTTAAAACGTTTAATGCCCTGCCTCTTTCAGCTGTAGTTCCTACTACTCCTACACAATTAATAACAAAAAGCTATGCGGATGGACTGGATATTAATAACGTAAAACTAACAGGTGACCAAACTATTGCGGGTATTAAAACGTTTAACTCTTTGCCTCTTTCAACTGTAGTTCCATCAACTCCTACGCAATTAATAACAAAAAGCTATGCTGATGGACTTGATATTAATAACGTAAAACTAACAGGTGACCAAACTATTGCGGGTGTTAAAACGTTTAATGCCCCGCCTCTCTCAGCTGTTATTCCTACACTTCCCACGCAACTTGTTAATAAAGCATACGTTGATGGTGCTTTACCTGGTGCGGACCCTCTTTCTGTAGTACTAACAACTGGCAATTCAGCAGGAGCGTCACAGATTAATATGAATTCCAACAAGATTGTTAATCTACTAAATCCTACAAACGCACAGGATGCGGTCACTAAAAACTACGTAGATAATCTTCCAGCGCCAGCAGTACCCAGCCTTGGAGAAGTTTTAACTGTAGATAATACAGCAAGTTCAGATATTGAAATGGCTGGTTTTGATATAAAAGATGTAAACGATATTACTATGAGTGGTCTTATTCCAACAATTACAGCAACTAATATTCTTGGCAACTTAACAATTACATCGGCCGCCACTATGAATATGGGGACGGCTGGTCAAATGACACTTGCGTCAGGTGGCATTCTATCATTGGGTGGTGCTACTTATACAACTATTGAGAATCTGAGGATTGACAATAATGTAATTACTAAAGAGTCTGGTGCTGATATTATAATAAATAATGTAGGTACAATTGGTAATGTAACAACTCTCGCTTTATCCGCTCCTACTATAACTGCTCCATTAATAACAGGTGTAACAAACGCAACTAATATGCTGACCTTTAGCACAGGGTCAAAAGAGATTAACTTCCAACCCGTTCCTGTTATACCTGCTGCGCAAAGTCTATCTAATGTACTATCAATAGGTAATACGTCAGGAGCAAATGATATAGTTATGAATGCTGGACAGAACATAGATGTTACAGCTGGCGAGATCTTTACTGGTACATTGAATGTTAATAGCATTGAACCTCTCGATCCTCTTATATCTACAGATATAGGTATTATTGGTAATCTTGTATTCCCTGGTGCTATATCATTAAAAAACAACGCATCGGGCGCAGGAATAGGATTGTCTATTAATTCAATCCCTGCGGGTACAACCTCTGATATTCTCGGTTATAATCCATTAACGTATGAAATAACTTATCAGGCAGCGCCAGTAACGCCAGCAACGCCTACTTTAGCACAAGTATTAACCGCAGGAAATACGACGGATGGTTTAAATATTCATATCGGTACGGGTTTAATCTCTACAGCAGATGAATCACCACAATTTATAAATATGGGTAATCCGTGGATGCAAATTGAAAATGAAGCAGGAGATGTAAGAATTATTGCAACGGAGAATGTAGCAGTACAAAACTTCTTATTCACTGAGGGTTTATTAAAATCAGCACCAATTACTGGCAGTAATAAACTAATACAGATGGACCCCGCTGACCCAGCCATTGTATTACGGGGTCTGGATGTATCCAATGAACAAGAGGAAAGCTTAATATTAACCAATAATCAATTTCGTATGACTGGTAGTGATGGTGAGAGAAATATTACAATGAATTTATATACTGAGACAAGTGAAGAATCATTAGAAATTAGATTACAACAATCAAATACTACATCAATTATTCAAACAACAAATATATCATTCAATGTGTCCCCCAATCTCTCTGCCAATTATGGTGTAAGCGGATTTAACATATCAAATGCTGCTGGCTCAATAATCGCCAATAATCAAGATATATCATTCTTTACGACAGGAGTAGCGGGCGTAAGTAGCCAATTTACGCCAAACTATCTTTTATTAAGAAACAGTGTAATACCCGTGGTAACTTCTGGCAATGTATTAACAATCAATAATGTAGGCGGGGCTACTTTTAACTGGTATTCTACCAACTTGCCCGCAAGTAGTACTCTAAACATCTTATTCACAACGCTTTTTAGAATTAATGGACGGTACCAAATACGGTTTAACGGAGCGACTGGTGCGTTTATTAGTAATAGTTTGGCAAACAGCATAATAACCAATCGTACAGATTACACCGCGCCTATATCAGTACCCGCAGGAGCAATCGCTATAATGACGATATTATACGACTTGAATGTGAATTTTATCAGCGTACAAGTATTTAACTAATCTTCCGATTCTTTGGATTCTTCTGGACGTACTTCATTTGATAAATCTATTGTTATACACCCTGATTTTGTATGTAGCTTCCGGCCCCTACAACATCTATAAATTAAAAACGCTACGCCTAATGTAACTCCACCTATCCCACCTATCCCACTAATTGTGCTTAACGCATCCATTCTATAAAGGAAGTGGATATATTTATTGAAGACGGCTTAGTTGTAAAACTACAGTATTACCTATATCTCCAAACGTAAGTTGTCCCGTAGAAAACCATACAAATTTTATAGCATAAAACGTACCAGCTGTTAGAGTAAAGAAACCACTACAATAATTAGTTGTAAAAGGATTTGGTAATACATCAGTAATAATAGTACTTGTCGGAAGAGTTGCGAGCATAGCACTTGTAACAGCGATTTCAGAACCACTAACACTTTGCGTACTTGTTGTAGTATCTTTAACCCACGCCTGAAGAATACCGCCAGCTGGAATAGAGGGAACTATAGAACCATCAGAAAAACCAACGCTAACTTTTAAAACAACATAGTACGTCCCTGTTACTGTTACGTTAATGCCCAAGGATTGAACTACATTATTTACTAAAAAATTACCCACTGTCTGTTGACCCATAGGAACAATTGTTACAGGGGCAGGAACAGGAGGGGGGTTATATTGCTCGTCAAATACTCGTGATGTGCCAAGAAAACCATTAATAGCAAGTACTGTGCCACCTATAGTATTTGATGAACCAAGAGTAATCTGAGAGCCAGTAACTGTATAGTTACTAATTTCATTAATGACCGAGCCACCTGCTCCTGAATATCCAAACGTCTGTAGATTACCAGCTGTTAATCCACCTTGGTCAAGTGATGCGTTGTACGTAGTGTAATAAGTTGGTGTAGCAGAAAAAGCGCCATTGAAAAGTGATATACCTCCTGCTTCTGATACTTGATCAGCTGGTTTAACTAATAAACCAGCACCTCCTCCTGTTGCGTTGCCTACAATAATGTTAAAGTTATTCTCAGCCTCTAAAGCAATTGAGTTAGAGGTTAGTACAAAAGACCCACCATTATCTACTGATAAAGTTGCTACTTTTGTTGTATCGGGGCTAATAATCTCGAGAGGATTTGGTACTGGAATAATCTCTCCCTTTCTAATAAAAAAGTTACTGTCAATAGCGCCCGTAGCTGAAACATCTAAACTACTGATAAGTCCATTGTCATTACTCATTGTATATTAATAGAACATATTATTATTTATGATGAAAACTTTATAATCGTAAAGTTAAGACCATTATTCAAAGTAGTCCCTCCAAAGTTATACGCTTGTTGATTAGTATCTACGCTAATACGGAAAGTATTAGCACCTATCGCTGGAATTATAATAAAACCACTTTGGAAATTTGCTTGAGCAGGAAAGCCAGTCGGTGCGCCAGCAAGAGAAGGAACCATAGCTGTTGTGAAATATATTGTTGCAGCTTGTGGATTGAAACCAGGTGGTCCTATAAGAAACATTGTAGTCTGTATAGTACCATTAGCAGGTATAGCATAATCTAAACTATTAAACGCCGTATATTCACAATTAATTTGATATACTCCTGGTGTAAGAGTAAAAGTTGGTGAAACAAAGCCAGTAGTTGGTATAGAAACTCCTGTTGAAAAAAGAGTTGTTACAATATTAACGTGTGGTGGATTATATAGCGTATCAAAAACACGTGATAAACCAAGAGTGCCATTTACATTTAATACAGCTCCACCAACAGTAGCAACATCACCAACAATTACTTCAGAGCCGTTCGCGTCTAAATCCAAACATATACGACCTCCTACAGAAGTATATCCGTATGTCTGTAGATTACCAACAGTTAAACCAGTTGTTGAATTTCCACCTACCCAAGTTATAAAATTGACTGGTACTGGACACGCAGTACCATTTTGAATTCTTAATGCTCCGCTTCCTGTTGTCTGGACTCCTGGAGCAATAGTTGTTACGCCATCGCTTACTATGTTTAACTGAGCTGCTCCTAATGTCTGTAAAATTGTATTACCTCCATTAGCAACGCTGACGCCAAACCGACTTCCATCTGGTGCTTGAAAAAAAACATTACCATCATTGTTCGCAAAAGTTAAATCGAGTTCAGAATCAATAACTGTACTTCCTGTATTACTAACGGATATAGTTGTTTCTTTAGTTGTATCCGGACTAATGATAGTAAGAGGTGTAGGAACGGTTAGAGGAACTCCCTTGCGTAGAAAGAAGTTACTATCGATTGCACCAGTGGCTGAAAGATCTAAACTTGATATAAGTCCATTATCATTGCTCATATTGTATATAATATACTGTTAGATAATAATTCGCCGTAGTCGCGTTCTAAACTTAAAACATTAATTATAACGATATGATAGAATGAACGGAATAGAATTAGAGATGTCAGGAAAACAAGACCCACGTTTAGAATTCGTAAAACAACAAACTGCAAAAGCAATTACAATGTTTACGGAAGCGATAAAACAATCTACCGAGGAACAGATTCAGATTAGTTTCAAAGCTTTTACTCTTAAAACGTCAAAAGATGAGGCGCACACAGTCTTTCATACAATTATGTCTATTGTAGCAATGGAACTCTTTCAACAAGTCCCAGAATTAATTAAAGAGATTACTTTTTTTCATAGTATAGAATCCGAGTCGGAAGAGGAGCATCATCTTCTTCTTCATTGTGATAAAGAAAGAAAGCCTCCTACAAAAGATCAATTAACACCTGAACAGAATGGTGATGAATTAATTGTACCTACTGTGACTATGATTACAGAGATTAATGAATAATCCAAGAATTCTAAAAAAAAGTGACTGATTACTTTTGAATATCTTAAGACATAATATTCCGGCTTAAGAGACAAAAGATATAGAGATATAGAAGACCAATGACAATCCAAGACATCAAAACATTCTGTAAAGCATCAGGTACTCCATTAACTGCGGTTAAGTGTAATCCATCATATAATGAGAAAAAGGGTCGTGTTACAAAAGGCGACATCAAAGTTTATATAGGATGGAAAGATAAGAACAGGTATGATGCGTCTAAAACAGCTAAAACTCCATTTGAAACTAATAATGCTACTATGATGCTAATCCATCTTAAACCTCTAAAGCTCTATTGCTTTGATGTTGATGTATGTAATGGTAGAACATATAAAGATGTACTAAAGCCTGAGATGTTAGAAGAGTTTCAAAAAAACTGTAGTTATATTGTAGAGACTGGATCAAAGGGAGCTCATTTCTACTTTAAACTTTCTGATGACTTTGTAGGTAAAGTTACTAATTATATTAATGTTGATTCATTCAGTAACTTCTTTAAAGATGATGAAAAAGATAATGCGACTATGGATGTTATTATGGATTCAGTAATTACTGAGGGGTCATCATATACTTATGAGTCTATTAATTATAATTATACTTTGATTAAAGGACATTCATTATCTGATTGTACTGAGAATATCGGATTCCAAGCAGTATATGATAATTATTTAAAAAAAGAAGTTACTGAATCAGTTCAATCAAAGTATCAATATATTACTATTGAAGAGGTTGTAGCACATATTAATAATATTCCTAATAACTCTACAAACATTCCTAATTATGATGCGTGGTATAGGATCGGACAATTAATATATAATCTACTTGGCTATAGTGGATTTGACTTGTTCAATGAATGGTCTAATACTAATCCTATATCAGATGTAGGTTATACTTATAGTAAGTGGAGAGGATTACGTAATAGAATGGGTAGTGATGTTCTTGGTGTGGGTACATTAAAGTACTTATCAAAGAAGTCTAATCCGACTGAATACAATAATATAATAAAGTTATATTCAAAGGACGCATTCTTAGAGTTAATTGTAAAAGCTGATTCACACGAGGTGGCTAAGTACTTTAGAGTATTGAAGCCACATTCATATATTACAAAAGATAAGGAGGGATGGTATGTATTACAAAGTAATAATACTTGGAGTGTTACAATTAAAAAGCCACAATCATTACTTAATGATATTGCTGATACTTTTAAGATTATTGTAGATGAACACTTAGAATCACTTAATAAAGAAGATGATAATGAAGCTATAATTAAGAAGCTTGTTAAGTTTAGAACTCTTGTTGGTACTAAGTCTATAGGAGAATCAGTGGGAGATTATCTCTATTCAATGTATTATGATGATAAGATTACAGAAAAGATGGATGAGAATCGTAATCTATTCGCATTCTTGGATAAGGTTGTTAATCTCGATACTGGAGAGGTGACAGCGATTGAGGCAGAAGATTATATATCAATTACTACAGGTTATAATTATCCAATGGTAATGAATAGTGTAGTCCGTAAAGAGATAATGTTATTCTTGTATTCATTATTCGAGGATGATGAGATGGTACGCTTTGAGATTAATAAACTAAGTTATGCTCTACACGGTAATAAAAAGTATGAGTTCTTTACTATTGAGACAGGCGATGGTCGTAATGGTAAAGGGACAAAAGGTGTTATTGTTAAAAAAGCTTTTGGCAATTATTATAAGTCCATTCCTATATCTTTACTTACACAAGGATCAGATAAAAAAGATGTTCCATTGCCAGCTCTTGTTGCTTGTAGAGGTATGAGATATATTGAGGCACAAGAACCTGAGGCAAAGGATAGATTGAATACAGGATTAATTAAAGAGATGACTGGTGGTGATATTATTACTTGTAGAGGATTATATGGCAATATTCTATACTTTGTATTACAGGGTTTATTGAATATTCAGGCCAATGGTATTCCTAAGTATAATAAGTATGATAATGCGATTGCTATGAGAAACGTAGTTCAGCCGTTTCCATTCATCTTTGTATCGAGTGATGTAAAAGAATTAAAGAATAATGAAAGATATGGTGATAATAATATTAAAAAGAAAGTAAGTACTGATATATGGCGTGATGAGTTTATATTAATGTTGCTTGAGAATTATCAGTTGATCAAAGATAATAAGACTTTCCATATTCCTGATATTATAAAGAAAAGAACACAGGATAATGCTGATGAGAATATTCCTATTAAGAGTTGGTATGATAAGTATACAAAAGTAAGTGAAGGTGAGATAAAGAATACTGTATTGTATGATTCCTATAAACAGTCGTCTCGTTTCCCGTGTAGTATTCAGATGTTCAATTCATATATGAAGTTATTGAATGTAGAGAATAGATTAAGGCAAAAGATAAGTTATTGGGTTGGGATTGATCTGAAAGAAGATTCTGAGATAGAAGTTAATAGTATTATTATATAGTATTATTATTATTATAGTATTATTATTATAGTATTATTATTATTATAGTATTATTATTATAGTATTATTATTATTATTATTATTATTATTATTAAAAGAGAAGAGAAGAGAGAAGAAGAAGAGGAGAGTGGGGAGGGGGGATGGTGTAGATGGTGTAGAGCTTTTAAAAGACCTCCAGGCGAGAGTTTCAAAAAGTATGTTTATAAAAAGATTGTATGGAGAAGTTTCTTAAAAGGTCTACACCCTCTACACCGTCCCCCTCGGGGGGTCTAAAGAGAAAGTTGTGTGAGTGTGTGTGTGTGTGTGTGTAGTTATGATAAGTATAAAAAAGTTTATAAAATAATTAATTATACTTTGATAGGTGACTTGTGAATAATGTCGCTGTTGAGATTCTTACTTATGATAAGTACAAAAAATAATTATGAAAATAAAAAGTTACTTAGTAAGTAAGATTGCGTAAGTGACTTTTTTACTATATTCTTTTTTTATTTCTCCCTAAATTAACTGTAAAAAACTATATTCTTTTTTAAAAACATATATGTTTTTAAAAAAGAATATAGTTTTTTACAGTTAATTTAGGGAGAAATAAAAAAAGAATATAGTAAAAAAGTCACTTACGCAATCTTACTTACTAAGTAACTTTTTATTTTCATAATTATTTTTTGTACTTATCATAAGTAAGAATCTCAACAGCGACATTATTCACAAGTCACCTATCAAAGTATAATTAATTATTTTATAAACTTTTTTATACTTATCATAACTACACACACACACACACACACTCACACAACTTTCTCTTTAGACCCCCCGAGGGGGACGGTGTAGAGGGTGTAGACCTTTTAAGAAACTTCTCCATACAATCTTTTTATAAACATACTTTTTGAAACTCTCGCCTGGAGGTCTTTTAAAAGCTCTACACCATCTACACCATCCCCCCTCCCCACTCTCCTCTTCTTCTTCTCTCTTCTCTTCTCTTTTAATAATAATAATAATAATAATAATAATAATACTATAATAATAATACTATAATAATAATAATACTATAATAATAATACTATAATAATAATAATACTATATAATAATACTATTAACTTCTATCTCAGAATCTTCTTTCAGATCAATCCCAACCCAATAACTTATCTTTTGCCTTAATCTATTCTCTACATTCAATAACTTCATATATGAATTGAACATCTGAATACTACACGGGAAACGAGACGACTGTTTATAGGAATCATACAATACAGTATTCTTTATCTCACCTTCACTTACTTTTGTATACTTATCATACCAACTCTTAATAGGAATATTCTCATCAGCATTATCCTGTGTTCTTTTCTTTATAATATCAGGAATATGGAAAGTCTTATTATCTTTGATCAACTGATAATTCTCAAGCAACATTAATATAAACTCATCACGCCATATATCAGTACTTACTTTCTTTTTAATATTATTATCACCATATCTTTCATTATTCTTTAATTCTTTTACATCACTCGATACAAAGATGAATGGAAACGGCTGAACTACGTTTCTCATAGCAATCGCATTATCATACTTATTATACTTAGGAATACCATTGGCCTGAATATTCAATAAACCCTGTAATACAAAGTATAGAATATTGCCATATAATCCTCTACAAGTAATAATATCACCACCAGTCATCTCTTTAATTAATCCTGTATTCAATCTATCCTTTGCCTCAGGTTCTTGTGCCTCAATATATCTCATACCTCTACAAGCAACAAGAGCTGGCAATGGAACATCTTTTTTATCTGATCCTTGTGTAAGTAAAGATATAGGAATGGACTTATAATAATTGCCAAAAGCTTTTTTAACAATAACACCTTTTGTCCCTTTACCATTACGACCATCGCCTGTCTCAATAGTAAAGAACTCATACTTTTTATTACCGTGTAGAGCATAACTTAGTTTATTAATCTCAAAGCGTACCATCTCATCATCCTCGAATAATGAATACAAGAATAACATTATCTCTTTACGGACTACACTATTCATTACCATTGGATAATTATAACCTGTAGTAATTGATATATAATCTTCTGCCTCAATCGCTGTCACCTCTCCAGTATCGAGATTAACAACCTTATCCAAGAATGCGAATAGATTACGATTCTCATCCATCTTTTCTGTAATCTTATCATCATAATACATTGAATAGAGATAATCTCCCACTGATTCTCCTATAGACTTAGTACCAACAAGAGTTCTAAACTTAACAAGCTTCTTAATTATAGCTTCATTATCATCTTCTTTATTAAGTGATTCTAAGTGTTCATCTACAATAATCTTAAAAGTATCAGCAATATCATTAAGTAATGATTGTGGCTTTTTAATTGTAACACTCCAAGTATTATTACTTTGTAATACATACCATCCCTCCTTATCTTTTGTAATATATGAATGTGGCTTCAATACTCTAAAGTACTTAGCCACCTCGTGTGAATCAGCTTTTACAATTAACTCTAAGAATGCGTCCTTTGAATATAACTTTATTATATTATTGTATTCAGTCGGATTAGACTTCTTTGATAAGTACTTTAATGTACCCACACCAAGAACATCACTACCCATTCTATTACGTAATCCTCTCCACTTACTATAAGTATAACCTACATCTGATATAGGATTAGTATTAGACCATTCATTGAACAAGTCAAATCCACTATAGCCAAGTAGATTATATATTAATTGTCCGATCCTATACCACGCATCATAATTAGGAATGTTTGTAGAGTTATTAGGAATATTATTAATATGTGCTACAACCTCTTCAATAGTAATATATTGATACTTTGATTGAACTGATTCAGTAACTTCTTTTTTTAAATAATTATCATATACTGCTTGGAATCCGATATTCTCAGTACAATCAGATAATGAATGTCCTTTAATCAAAGTATAATTATAATTAATAGACTCATAAGTATATGATGACCCCTCAGTAATTACTGAATCCATAATAACATCCATAGTCGCATTATCTTTTTCATCATCTTTAAAGAAGTTACTGAATGAATCAACATTAATATAATTAGTAACTTTACCTACAAAGTCATCAGAAAGTTTAAAGTAGAAATGAGCTCCCTTTGATCCAGTCTCTACAATATAACTACAGTTTTTTTGAAACTCTTCTAACATCTCAGGCTTTAGTACATCTTTATATGTTCTACCATTACATACATCAACATCAAAGCAATAGAGCTTTAGAGGTTTAAGATGGATTAGCATCATAGTAGCATTATTAGTTTCAAATGGAGTTTTAGCTGTTTTAGACGCATCATACCTGTTCTTATCTTTCCATCCTATATAAACTTTGATGTCGCCTTTTGTAACACGACCCTTTTTCTCATTATATGATGGATTACACTTAACCGCAGTTAATGGAGTACCTGATGCTTTACAGAATGTTTTGATGTCTTGGATTGTCATTGGTCTTCTATATCTCTATATCTTTTGTCTCTTAAGCCGGAATATTATGTCTTAAGATATTCAAAAGTAATCAGTCACTTTTTTTTAGAATTCTTGGATTATTCATTAATCTCTGTAATCATAGTCACAGTAGGTACAATTAATTCATCACCATTCTGTTCAGGTGTTAATTGATCTTTTGTAGGAGGCTTTCTTTCTTTATCACAATGAAGAAGAAGATGATGCTCCTCTTCCGACTCGGATTCTATACTATGAAAAAAAGTAATCTCTTTAATTAATTCTGGGACTTGTTGAAAGAGTTCCATTGCTACAATAGACATAATTGTATGAAAGACTGTGTGCGCCTCATCTTTTGACGTTTTAAGAGTAAAAGCTTTGAAACTAATCTGAATCTGTTCCTCGGTAGATTGTTTTATCGCTTCCGTAAACATTGTAATTGCTTTTGCAGTTTGTTGTTTTACGAATTCTAAACGTGGGTCTTGTTTTCCTGACATCTCTAATTCTATTCCGTTCATTCTATCATATCGTTATAATTAATGTTTTAAGTTTAGAACGCGACTACGGCGAATTATTATCTAACAGTATATTATATACAATATGAGCAATGATAATGGACTTATATCAAGTTTAGATCTTTCAGCCACTGGTGCAATCGATAGTAACTTCTTTCTACGCAAGGGAGTTCCTCTAACCGTTCCTACACCTCTTACTATCATTAGTCCGGATACAACTAAAGAAACAACTATATCCGTTAGTAATACAGGAAGTACAGTTATTGATTCTGAACTCGATTTAACTTTTGCGAACAATGATGGTAATGTTTTTTTTCAAGCACCAGATGGAAGTCGGTTTGGCGTCAGCGTTGCTAATGGAGGTAATACAATTTTACAGACATTAGGAGCAGCTCAGTTAAACATAGTAAGCGATGGCGTAACAACTATTGCTCCAGGAGTCCAGACAACAGGAAGCGGAGCATTAAGAATTCAAAATGGTACTGCGTGTCCAGTACCAGTCAATTTTATAACTTGGGTAGGTGGAAATTCAACAACTGGTTTAACTGTTGGTAATCTACAGACATACGGATATACTTCTGTAGGAGGTCGTATATGTTTGGATTTAGACGCGAACGGCTCTGAAGTAATTGTTGGTGATGTTGCTACTGTTGGTGGAGCTGTATTAAATGTAAATGGCACTCTTGGTTTATCACGTGTTTTTGATACGCTATATAATCCACCACACGTTAATATTGTAACAACTCTTTTTTCAACAGGAGTTTCTATACCAACTACTGGCTTTGTTTCACCAACTTTTACTCTTACACCAGGAGTATATCAAATTAATTGTGAATATACGGCGTTTAATAGTTTAGATTATGCTATACCTGCTAATGGTACTATACAGACTACAATGTTTCTTATAGGACCACCTGGTTTCAATCCACAAGCTGCAACAATATATTTCACAACAGCTATGGTTCCTTCTCTTGCTGGCGCACCGACTGGCTTTCCTGCTCAAGCAAATTTCCAAAGTGGTTTTATTATAATTCCAGCGATAGGTGCTAATACTTTCCGTATTAGCGTAGATACTAATCAACAAGCGTATAACTTTGGAGGGACTACTTTGAATAATGGTCTTAACTTTACGATTATAAAGTTTTCATCATAAATAATAATATGTTCTATTAATATACAATGAGTAATGACAATGGACTTATCAGTAGTTTAGATGTTTCAGCTACGGGCGCTATTGACAGTAACTTTTTTATTAGAAAGGGAGAGATTATTCCAGTACCAAATCCTCTCGAGATTATTAGCCCCGATACAACAAAAGTAGCAACTTTATCAGTAGATAATGGTGGGTCTTTTGTACTAACCTCTAACTCAATTGCTTTAGAGGCTGAGAATAACTTTAACATTATTGTAGGCAACGCAACAGGAGGAGGTGCTGGTTTATTAGTTAAACCAGCTGATCAAGTATCAGAAGCAGGAGGTATATCACTTTTCAATGGCGCTTTTTCTGCTACACCAACTTATTACACTACGTACAACGCATCACTTGACCAAGGTGGATTAACAGCTGGTAATCTACAGACGTTTGGATATTCAGGAGCAGGTGGCTCGGTCATTAATGAAATTAGTAACTATACAGTTACTGGCTCTCAGATTACTCTTGGTTCATCAAATACTATAGGTGGCACAGTACTTGCTATTAATGGTTTTCTTGGCACATCACGAGTATTTGACGAGCAATATAACCCCCCTCCTGTTCCTGCCCCTGTAACAATTGTTCCTATGGGTCAACAGACAGTGGGTAATTTTTTAGTAAATAATGTAGTTCAATCCTTGGGCATTAACGTAACAGTAACAGGGACGTACTATGTTGTTTTAAAAGTTAGCGTTGGTTTTTCTGATGGTTCTATAGTTCCCTCTATTCCAGCTGGCGGTATTCTTCAGGCGTGGGTTAAAGATACTACAACAAGTACGCAAAGTGTTAGTGGTTCTGAAATCGCTGTTACAAGTGCTATGCTCGCAACTCTTCCGACAAGTACTATTATTACTGATGTATTACCAAATCCTTTTACAACTAATTATTGTAGTGGTTTCTTTACTCTAACAGCTGGTACGTTTTATGCTATAAAATTTGTATGGTTTTCTACGGGACAACTTACGTTTGGAGATATAGGTAATACTGTAGTTTTACAACTAAGCCGTCTTCAATAAATATATCCACTTCCTTTATAGAATGGATGCGTTAAGCACAATTAGTGGGATAGGTGGGATAGGTGGAGTTACATTAGGCGTAGCGTTTTTAATTTATAGATGTTGTAGGGGCCGGAAGCTACATACAAAATCAGGGTGTATAACAATAGATTTATCAAATGAAGTACGTCCAGAAGAATCCAAAGAATCGGAAGATTAGTTAAATACTTGTACGCTGATAAAATTCACATTCAAGTCGTATAATATCGTCATTATAGCGATTGCTCCTGCGGGTACTGATATAGGCGCGGTGTAATCTGTACGATTGGTTATTATGCTGTTTGCCAAACTATTACTAATAAACGCACCAGTCGCTCCGTTAAACCGTATTTGGTACCGTCCATTAATTCTAAAAAGCGTTGTGAATAAGATGTTTAGAGTACTACTTGCGGGCAAGTTGGTAGAATACCAGTTAAAAGTAGCCCCGCCTACATTATTGATTGTTAATACATTGCCAGAAGTTACCACGGGTATTACACTGTTTCTTAATAAAAGATAGTTTGGCGTAAATTGGCTACTTACGCCCGCTACTCCTGTCGTAAAGAATGATATATCTTGATTATTGGCGATTATTGAGCCAGCAGCATTTGATATGTTAAATCCGCTTACACCATAATTGGCAGAGAGATTGGGGGACACATTGAATGATATATTTGTTGTTTGAATAATTGATGTAGTATTTGATTGTTGTAATCTAATTTCTAATGATTCTTCACTTGTCTCAGTATATAAATTCATTGTAATATTTCTCTCACCATCACTACCAGTCATACGAAATTGATTATTGGTTAATATTAAGCTTTCCTCTTGTTCATTGGATACATCCAGACCCCGTAATACAATGGCTGGGTCAGCGGGGTCCATCTGTATTAGTTTATTACTGCCAGTAATTGGTGCTGATTTTAATAAACCCTCAGTGAATAAGAAGTTTTGTACTGCTACATTCTCCGTTGCAATAATTCTTACATCTCCTGCTTCATTTTCAATTTGCATCCACGGATTACCCATATTTATAAATTGTGGTGATTCATCTGCTGTAGAGATTAAACCCGTACCGATATGAATATTTAAACCATCCGTCGTATTTCCTGCGGTTAATACTTGTGCTAAAGTAGGCGTTGCTGGCGTTACTGGCGCTGCCTGATAAGTTATTTCATACGTTAATGGATTATAACCGAGAATATCAGAGGTTGTACCCGCAGGGATTGAATTAATAGACAATCCTATTCCTGCGCCCGATGCGTTGTTTTTTAATGATATAGCACCAGGGAATACAAGATTACCAATAATACCTATATCTGTAGATATAAGAGGATCGAGAGGTTCAATGCTATTAACATTCAATGTACCAGTAAAGATCTCGCCAGCTGTAACATCTATGTTCTGTCCAGCATTCATAACTATATCATTTGCTCCTGACGTATTACCTATTGATAGTACATTAGATAGACTTTGCGCAGCAGGTATAACAGGAACGGGTTGGAAGTTAATCTCTTTTGACCCTGTGCTAAAGGTCAGCATATTAGTTGCGTTTGTTACACCTGTTATTAATGGAGCAGTTATAGTAGGAGCGGATAAAGCGAGAGTTGTTACATTACCAATTGTACCTACATTATTTATTATAATATCAGCACCAGACTCTTTAGTAATTACATTATTGTCAATCCTCAGATTCTCAATAGTTGTATAAGTAGCACCACCCAATGATAGAATGCCACCTGACGCAAGTGTCATTTGACCAGCCGTCCCCATATTCATAGTGGCGGCCGATGTAATTGTTAAGTTGCCAAGAATATTAGTTGCTGTAATTGTTGGAATAAGACCACTCATAGTAATATCGTTTACATCTTTTATATCAAAACCAGCCATTTCAATATCTGAACTTGCTGTATTATCTACAGTTAAAACTTCTCCAAGGCTGGGTACTGCTGGCGCTGGAAGATTATCTACGTAGTTTTTAGTGACCGCATCCTGTGCGTTTGTAGGATTTAGTAGATTAACAATCTTGTTGGAATTCATATTAATCTGTGACGCTCCTGCTGAATTGCCAGTTGTTAGTACTACAGAAAGAGGGTCCGCACCAGGTAAAGCACCATCAACGTATGCTTTATTAACAAGTTGCGTGGGAAGTGTAGGAATAACAGCTGAGAGAGGCGGGGCATTAAACGTTTTAACACCCGCAATAGTTTGGTCACCTGTTAGTTTTACGTTATTAATATCAAGTCCATCAGCATAGCTTTTTGTTATTAATTGCGTAGGAGTTGATGGAACTACAGTTGAAAGAGGCAAAGAGTTAAACGTTTTAATACCCGCAATAGTTTGGTCACCTGTTAGTTTTACGTTATTAATATCCAGTCCATCCGCATAGCTTTTTGTTATTAATTGTGTAGGAGTAGTAGGAACTACAGCTGAAAGAGGCAGGGCATTAAACGTTTTAACACCTGTGATTGTCTGAGCACCTGTGAGTTTTACGTTATTAATATCAAGAGAATCTACATATCCTTTTGTTGAACCATCCTGAGGATTAACAGGTGTTTGTAGATTAGTGAGAGCAAAGCTATTCATATTAACGTTAGTTTGAGCTGGGAAGTTTGACCAGTCATCGTTGGCCGGGATCACACCTGATGCTGCTGATGTGATAAGACCTTTTGAATTAACAGTAATACCTGTTACTGTATAAGTGCCAGCTGTAACGCCACTATCAGCAAGTGAAATGATTTCATCGGTTGTAGTACCTGTAATAACTAATGGCGCAATAGCAGTTAGAGTATCTAATGTGCCTCCTGATACGTCTACACCATTGAGAGTTAGAGTATTAGATCCTACGCCCGTAGTTGTCAAAAGACCGCCATTAAGATCTATTGTATTCACGACTAATGTATCAATTACTAATGGCACATCTTTTCTTAAAAAGAAGTTTGATTCTATTGCTCCAGTAGCTGAAACATCTGAACTGCTAATTAAACCATTGTCATTCATTGTATACTAATAGATAAGATATTAATTATAATCTTTTCTAATAATATATGAAGGCGCAGTCAGTAATAATAAAAGTAAAAAAGGATAATGGTAAGCCATCTCTTATAGATTATAAAAGTAGTACTAATAAAAAGTTAAAGAATGAAGCGTCAGCGATAATAAAAAGTATGAATCCAAAAAAGACTAAGAGAATTACGGGAATCTACGGAGACTTATAGTATTATATTATTATTATTATATTATTATTATTATTATTATTATTATTATTAAGAGAGAAGAGAAAAGAGAAGAAGAGAAGAAGAGAAGAAGAGGAGGGGGATGGTGTAGATGGTGTAGAGCTTTTAAAAGACATCCTGATGAGAGTTTCAAAAAAGATGTTTTTTAAAAAGTCCTACAGAAAAGTTTCTTAAAAGGTCTACACCCTCTACACCGACTACCTACGACCGGTCTTATTATAGTATTCTTATTATTATTATTAGTATTATAGTATTAGTATTATATTATTATTATTATTATTATTATTATTAAGAGAGAAGAGAAGAGAAGAAGAGAAGAAGAGGAGGGGGATGGTGTAGATGGTGTAGAGCTTTTAAAAGACATCCAGACAAGAGTTTCAAAAAGTATGTTTTTTAAAAAGTCCTATAGAAAAGTTTCTTAAAAGGTCTACACCATCTACACCGACTACCTACGACCGGTCTAAAGAACTATAACAATATATATATAGAATGAGCGTTTGTTGGAAAGGTTTTATTATCGCACAAAATGAAGTTAGTTGTACCATATTATCCGAGATGGATAATTTAACGTATGAATATTCACTTACCGATGGAGCACTACCTGACGGACCTACTTTAATTAGACATCAACATCTATTGGATATATTTTCTATACCTATTACTGGGAAGAAAATGATAACCGCTTGCAAAAATTGGTCATACGACTATAAAAGATCTAAGAAGTCATATGTTAAAAAAGTAAAAGTAGTAACTCCAGTAACTGAATAGTGTGTTTAAAAAGTATTTATTATTTTATTATATATTAATAAAATGGAAAATATTTTAATCGGAATCAAAAGAATTCTGCCTACAATTGATAGAGACAAAATATCTCCGCCAAGAGCAGTGATAATTAATACTAAAGATTATAGGCCGCGGACGACCAAAGGGAGTCATCCGCGATGATTCATTATCACCCATTTTAACGAGTCCTGATTTTTTATTTAGTCGATTAACAACAGGACTTTTAAATATGCGTCCAACTTTTGCGACGAAATATATCTGAAATAGTTGAACAAGATATATTATATTCTGTAGCAAGTTGTACTTGAGTGAAAGTACCTTCTTCATA